>ERZ781272.125-NODE-125-length-102826-cov-22.759057_pt1 | contig 102826 bp, 92 predicted proteins | sample MGYA00375850_ERZ781272 | MGnify/ENA primary metagenome ERZ781272 (study PRJEB29790, sample SAMN06051246) | human gut metagenome | host: Homo sapiens | place: USA: Cincinnati, Ohio | collected 2013-06-21 | study: EMG produced TPA metagenomics assembly of the Gut...
TCTTGTTTCAACTACAGATACTTCAAAGTATTCTTTATCCTCCCTGTTTTCTTCCATTTTTCTGACTACCTCTTCAAAGTTACTAAATTGCTCTTGTTGATCATCCGTCATCAAGTCACCTCTTTCTAAGTATAAAAAGGAGCTATTACCTGTATGTTTGGTAATAGCCCACATTGTAGTTTATATTGATTTATCGTTATCCTTAATTATATCAGTTATAGAATCAACTGCATATTATAGATTTCCTATCCATTTTTCTTTACTTTACTTACTATCACTAAAATCACCACTGCTACTATTGCAATTGGTAGTAAAACCTTCATGATACCTATTAACTTTGATGCAATCAATCCACCTAACATTAAGCATACAATAATTTCTGAAAATATAGCCTTGCCACTAAAGTAAGTAATGTCAAAAATTTTATGATAAGCGATTCCTAATAAAACTGCAAAAATAATCATTAATATAAGCTGAATAAAACCCATTTCTTGTTCCTCCTTAGTTTCTATATACTTTTCTTTTCTGCCTTACTTTTTCATATTTTCTTTATAAGCTTTGATTTTATGTAATAACCATGCTTCCGTATAACCAAAGCGATGACTAAGCTCTTTAGCATTAGTCCCGTCATATTCATCCACTATACACTTCATAATATACGATTTTGAATATAAGCTTATTGGATAAACCACTTGTTGTCCTCTAAAATTTTCATAGAACTGAATAGCAGTGTTTATTCCAAATATTTCCGCTATCTCTCGATATGCTTCATTGAATCCACTAATATCATCTTCTTTCATCATTAATCATTCCTTTACTTAATATATATATAAGCGTATTATAACTACTCTAAACAAAATTGTCCTATCGAGAATCTATTGTAGTCTGTATATGATTCTCTTTTATAAACTCTATATAATTACAATTCCTGCATATCTGCTAGGAATATCGTATCGTCTTTAACGGAATATACATATATGCTATCGGACAATATTTCATCCTGTGGCACCTGCGTTTGATTAATTTCATCTACCATCTGTTGCAATTGTGTTATGTTTAGCATTTGATTACATGGGAGTAGGATTACTTCATGAATGCTAGACGGTAAAATATATAACTGCTCAATATCATCATTATTTCTATGAGCAAAGTTACCTAGCACCCCTGGGTATAAAATAGTTGATGCTCCATGGATTCCCTTTCCATTACTCAAAATGTACATATTGGAGTCTGAATTCCTCTCACCTTCCATATTTTCATTTGACTGGCCAAACAACTCCCGTAGGACTTCTTCCATGGATTTCAATCTTACTGGCATTAACTTAGGTGTCTTGAGCATAGCATATTCATGAAGTTCATTAGCAGTTATATTCCACATCTGTAGATGTTCATTTCTAATCAATATAGTAGCAACCGAATTATCCTCTTCTTTTACAAGGAACACATAAACAATTGCAAGATCTAGAAAACGTGTGAATGGAACATCTTCAAGGAGTCTTTTGTTCTTTTCAAAATTTACTAGTTTAAAGACGATATGTTCACTTGCAGTTGTAAAATCTTTAAAATGATTTACGTAATTTTCATTTTTCATGTATTTACTATTCTCCTTGAATTCTTTATACTTAGAACAAATTTCCATAATGATGTTCTCTACTGATAATCCATGTTGATATTTTAAGTAATAGTAATTCAGATAAATACAAGGAACTACTATGTTATCTGTTTCATGTATAACTAACCTATCAAGCTCCATACCATTATTCTTTCTTACCTTATTTGATCTGATCTCTGCGTTCAGAAATTGCTGTTTCAGACTCTGTACAATACAGTTTTTAAATAATTCATAATCCATATTATTAATATCTCCTTTCTTTAAACAGAAAAAAGCTGATACCAAAGGTTTCGTTTGCCTCTGGTATCAGCTCAATATTCTGTAATCCTACTAATAATATAAATTTAATATACCATTATGTACGGTTTTAATCTATCCAATTTGACTCACTTCAATACTTAAAAGTAATTTATCGCATCCAAAATGCTACAAAATAATTATTTATCCTATCTGCTGAAATACAATTCTATCGATCTCTGCCTTCCAACTAGGACCTTCCCTTTCCTCTTTTGCAGCAAAGCACTCAGTAAATAACTCTAATACCTTATCTGGTGATGCTATATTATGAGTAAACATGTATTGAAAATAAGTTGAGAATTGTCGAAGGGTAAATGGTACTATTTTTAATGCAAGCTTTTCATCTTTTTGATTATACCAAACCCCTATTCTAAATGTCTCCGCTGTATTAGAATCAATTTTATTCGCTATAAATATCCCATATACAGGTTTAGTTTTGTTCATAACAAGATCAGCAACATGCCTTCTTACTGGTTCCCCCTCCATTGCCTCTTGTCTTGAATTAGTAGACATTGTAACCTCAATAACTATAAAATAATTTTCAAATTCGAAAAGTATATCAGGTCCACCACCTGGGGCAGTTCCAACAGGTAGATAATCCTGATCTATATTGAATCCTCTTGCTTCATACGGCTTATTTTTTATACTATCTATTGCTAGGAAAGCCCTCCACAATATCCACTCTAAATAAGCTGCCGCCTCCGATTTAGGTACTTTAATTATATAATCGTCACTAATCTCTTTTTCCTTACCTGTATTTTCAACTAAAAGATTCATATATTCAAATATTTCTGTCCATTCATTACTCTGTCTTTGTGCATATTGCTCTTCCTTAAATTTATCAATATCCCTCTTTAAACTATTCCGAACAATATTAATATTCTTGGCAGAATCAAGAGGAATATCTGGTATACTATATGAGATGTTATAGTACTCTAACTCTGTGATCATGTCTCGAAGGACCTGATTAGCTGTATGAACATTATCTGTTGGCAATGGGGCTCCCTGACATAGTTTGGTATATCTTTCTTTTAATGGTTCTGTACTTACAACACTTTTAATGAGCTCTATTGCCATTGAACGATATTCTGGAACGAGAGTAATTCCTCTTCCTGCACTTTTAACAATTCCTGATGATTTCAGATATCTAAGATTCATATCTGCATAGTCTTTAAAATTAATCTTTAATTTCAAGTATCTATTCCAAGCTTGTTCAATGATATCTGCGTCAAACTTCTTTTTATTTTCAGCTACCTTTCTCTTTTCCCGAATATCTAGTATTGAATCTATTACTTTATCTATATTATTACTAGGATTTGTCGTTTGCACACAAACAGCAAATTCTATGAAATTTATTTTTGCTTCACCTGTACGCTCCTCTAGCTTAAGCATTACTGAAAGAACCCACAATAATGGAGAATATGTTTCTTCATTATTTAATTTTTCCATCGGTACTATTAATCCACGCAGAAAACATTCCTGTTTCGAAGATATCGTATCTGCATTATAAAAAGCTTTTCCCAATGGTGTAATCGCATCAACTGGTCCCAGTTCTTCCTGATTAAATCCATCTTTCTTAGTGACTTCTGGATAAGCAAATCCAAATTTATTAAACATTAGCCTATATTTACGTGTAATACTTGCATCAACGTCTTTATCTGCATCTCCACCAATTTCACCGGCATTGTGCAAAACTTTTTTAAATGCAACTTGATCGTTTGGAGCCCGTAATCTTCCGACAAGATTTGACTCAACATATACCTTAAATCCACTTGGAATTCTCCAAGGATTACGCATACCTGTATTTCCAATTAACCATATGTCTATTGGATTAATAACTATTCTTGTCTCTTCAACCTTCTTCTCCCCATCTTTAGTTTTTATCGTCTTCTTTTCTACAACTTGAAATGTGTTCTCATCGATTTGAATTATATCCGCCTTCGCCATTATTCACTCCTACAAATATATATTCTTGTACTTCATTTCTTTCGGTATTTGCTCTTGTTCCAAAGCTATATCTATAGTCAACTGGTATCACTTCCACATGATCTTTATATTTCTTTAATAATTCTACCATTTCCTCCATCGTAGGTAAACTATTTGATGAATAAGAAACTACTAAAATCGAATTTTTGTATTTCTTAAATAAAGTATCAAATGCTAATTTAGCTCCTTCTCTTTTGGAAAAAGGAGTGGGATATGATTTAAATTTCTTTGTTTTGGTTTCTTCTTGTATCTCAACACCTTCCCAATTTCTAGCCAAACCCTCAACAAAGTGATATCTTCTTACATATTCATTATCTGACTTTGGAGTATAATAAGGTGGATCTATATATACAAGATCAACTTTTTTCTTTAATTCCATTGCGTCGGAATTATACGATTTATTTCTTTTCTTATTGTTAAATACTGCACAATTAATGAGTTCCACCGCATCTAAAAACTGTTCCTCAAATGATTTCATTAAATCTTTACGTCCATCATCATATCTATGTCCTACATACGTAAAGATACCTCTTGGTCTCTTTTTCATACATGCTCTCGTTAATGCCGACATAGCTATTGCTCTTTTATATTCGTCTTCAATTTTTAAAATATTATTTCTAACTATATCAATAAATAGGTTATCTTCATCTGAATAATATATCTCTTTAAATGTATCCTGAACAAAAGAATCAATGGTTCCATGTTGAACCATTAATTCTTTAGCTTCACTTATAGGTAATATTGTTCTATTATTCTCTATCAGAGCTTTTGTTATTGTCGAACCCATGGTCATATAATCATTGCTAATGACTCTTTTCCCATGTGCCTTAAACATATAGCTAACGACCCCAGAACCAGAAAATAGATCAAGTACAGAATCGAACTCAAATTGTGAAGATGCACTCCATATGGCATCTATTAGCTTATTTTTTGACCCCATGTATCTCGTTGTGGGAAATTTATTTACTTGTTCCTCTATAGAACATTTACTAATATGCTGTAACAATTACGTCTTCTCCTGTTCTCTTATTTCCATTTCTATTTATGTTTCTTTTAGTCTGTATAATCTCAATGTTATATGGTGCATACAATTCATGGACCAATGGATGATTAGAATTTGTAAGCATTACATAACATCCCATATCAACTAATCTTTTAACTTCATTTGCTAAATTTCGTTGATCTTGTTCATAAAACTGTTCCTTTGTATATCTTTTAAAATCAGAGAAGTCCGATATTGGAACATACGGCGGATCTAAAAAAATAAAGTCACCTGCTTCAGCAAACTTACCTAGAACCTCTAAATAATCTCCACAAATAATTTGTGTATCTTTTAAAGCTTGTGATGCCATTTGAAGCTTTTCCGGATTACAAATATTAGGGTTCTTATATTTACCATAAGGAGTGTTAAAAAAGCCTTTTTTGTTCAGTCGATATAACCCATTGAAACACGTTCTATTTAAATAAATGGTACGAGCCGCTGCTTCAATTGGTTCACATTCTAGCCAATCCTTTGCTCTCACTTGATAATAAAACTCTTCATCATTTTTGTAAAAACTAAGCATATCAATTATTTCATCACAATGGTTGGCTAATTGACTATATAAATTTATAAGTTCAGGATTTGAATCAGAAATAACTGATTCATCTGGACCTATGTTAAAAAACAATGCTCCTCCACCTATGAATGGCTCTATATATTTTCCATACTGCTTTGGCATTCTAGGAATAATATCATTAAGCATTTGTGTTTTTCCACCAGCCCATTTCAGCACTGGTTTTACATTCGACAATTCATTTATTTTTAAGTACCGTTCTGTCATATAGTTAAGTCCCTTCTATAGTGTGTGTATCTATTAACTCAGCAATATCACTGATATCACACTCTAATGCAGTACATATTTTCACAAGTATATCCATAGTAATATTTTCATTCTTTACAAGCTTCGCTACCGAAGCGTGACTAATCCCTGCCAAAGTACATAAATCTTTTTTCTTCATTCTCTTTGAGTTTAAAAGAATCCACAATTTTCTATAAGTTATAGTCATATCATAATCCTTATCTGTATGCTTCTACCTTATTCTAAATTCATATTAAGTATAAATGATTTTTAAGATATATACAACTAAAAATTCAGCGATCGCTGAATTTTTATACAATACCTATTTCTTTTCTAATACAAAAATATACTCATGGGCCAGCATTAAAAAATTCCTCTTTTTATTTTTCCAAAATTGAGTAGATCTACAGTTGTGCTGTTCTTTTATTATTATTTCTTTTAATATAAAACCTTCTCTTACAAAAATTTGCATACTTTCTAATCCTAATGGCATCACATAAGAATTACGTCTAATATCTCCTATCATATATGCACAAAAATGACCTTTTTTCACTACACGATAAGATTCCTGAGCCACCTTTCGCATTTCACTTAGAAATTCTTCATACTTAAATAGTGATAAATCGCCCGAGATTCCATCGCTATATTTTATTACATCTGCATATGGCGGATGCGTACATATAAAATCGATACTATCATTCTTTATGAATAATAGACTTCTTGCATCTCCTTGTCTTAAACATATTCTTGAATTACTATCACTAGGGAATTTTAGATTTGAATTAGTTATATCTAACGATTTGTTATTGATATCAATGCCTATAGCATTTCTATTAAGAAGTTTTGATTCGACGAGCGTAGTACCGCTTCCTAAGAATTGATCGAGAACCCAATCATTTTCCTTTGAGTATCTCAAAATTAAATTACGAGGTATGTATGGAGACCAGTTCCCCCTATATTCACCAGAATGGGTTGCCCATTTCCCTCTATTCGGAAAAGACCAAATAGTAGTCTCCTCTAGTTTAAATTGTTGCGGATTTTCTATAATAAATGCCCCCCTCCATTATTCAATACACTATACATCATAACCTATATAGAACTATGGTTCTAGCTTAAAATGTAACAATTTCACATTCCCTACCTATACAAATTGCATATATGTTATTTCTTTCAATATCATAAGTGTTTGTTGTATAAAAAAAATAATCATTCTTCTTTGAAGTGCCATAAAAGTGCCCATTCTTACTTCAATAATTTCGTATCATTATTTATACTTACACATACATACACAATCCAAAGTCATTAACAATGTTCCATTCAAACTCACTTGCCATCTGCACTTCACCCGTTCTCCTGACTCTTTCCTAGGCAAAAAAGGACCAAGTATCTCTACTTGATCCTAACCATTCTATATGCAGTTGACGGGACTTGAACAACTTCATCATCTCTTCAAGCCCGCATATTAAGCATTGCTCTTGGTGACGATGTCCTTGGCAAGTGCCAGAAGAATAGTTCTGTTTTAGTTATTAGGGCTGTTTGGAGTGCCGAAAAAGTGCCTAAGACAATAATAAATGATTCTACAAATATCAATACTTTACTAATAATTTCATTCTAATTAATCGTTATATTTTGATCTTCTATCATGGATGCAACAGAAATAACTATAGTATTTGAACAAAACTGCTGTTTCGAAATGCAAACTTCTTTTTTTCCTCTTCTATATCCTGCTGCATAGGTTAGCTGATTTGCTTTTGTACAAGAAATTTGTAATTGAGATGCTATATCTGAGATCCAAGCACCACGTTTTCCATACATAACTTTAATGAAATTATATAGCTTTTCCACTTTGTTCATAATTATATCTCCTTGTATCCTTCTAATTTTCCAACTACACTGGAGCTCATGGTATATACTTGACCATACTTCTTCTTATATCATATTTTTTATAGTAGATCGCCGATAGATGAAGCTACCTACTACATAATTTATAGAATACATTATACAAATTTTACATACTAATATCAGTCCATATATACATATCCAAAATGATACTGTGAATTGGTTATAACCTGCTTTAAATTCACGTCTGTACTTCTTATCCTTAACATAGAAGCCTTAATCTCAGATTCTACTTTTAAATCAGTTATCTTAATCCAGATTTTGGCACATTCTTCTTTACCAAACTCAACTGGTACTGCTTTTACTTCACCTGGACAAGCGATTGCTTCTTTACTTGATACAATCTCTTTTACTGTAGCTGAATATGCTATTTCATTAGATGCTCCACTTAAAGCAAATAACATTCTAACATTTTCACCTTGCCTTATAAGATTATTGTAATATTTTACCTTTTCCTTAGCCATACCAAAGAAAAGTGATTGAGTGCTAAACCATGTATAACCTAATCCATTCTCTTGAATATTATTTATATAAGCTTGAACCGTGTCATCAGGGCTAAGCTCCTCACCATTGATTGATGATGAAAAACTTAACTTGATAAATATGAAATCGTTTGTTGAATTAACATCAGTTTTAGCAATTATCATACGTTTAGCCGTCTCTATATTCATTGCTTTCTTTTTTAAATCTAAATAAAGATTTTCATCTTGACTTAGCATATAGATTTCAAGCATTTCAGACAAAGCATATGATTTTGTAATTCCTTTTATAGTAACAAACTCATCGAAAATCTTTTGAACCTTTTCATCTGCATATATTGACATATATCCTGGGCGTGCCATACTCTTACTCCTCCTATTCTATATTTTGCAAAGATACCCCATCTGAAACCTGCTACCTTGAATAGCTTTTGACAATATATTATTTGTCGATTTTACTTTTAGATCTGTCGTTTTCAACTCATTCACTGGTTCGATACTTGATAATTTTAGCCAGATCTTATGAGTATTTCCACTAAAGCATCTAGGAACATCTTGAAATCTTTGCGTTTTTTCTCTACTAGAAATGACCTCTACAACTTCTCCAACAAACGAAATAGTATTGTCACCATTTCCACGATTACTTATAACAAATACCACTTTGATTCTACCATCTGTGCTTAAACAATTATTGATAGCTTCAAGTTTGCTTTTTGCAATTCCATAATAAAGTGAATCTGTACCATACCAAACTGTTCCATGACTACTTATTTCCTTTTGATATTCTGCAATTGTTTGATTACCATCTAATATTAATCCGTCATTGGTTTCAGCACTTGCCAATCGTAAAAAAAGGAAATCATTTTTTAAACTAAATTGATTCTTTCCCATAAAGTCTCCTCCCTTACTAAATATATTAATATGTACCGCACACCTCTTATAGATGTATTAATACTATAACATGTTTTCCAATACCTGTCAACTATTTTGTACCGCAACTTTCTAATTCTAATTTTAGATAAAAGAGACGAATGCAGTCCTATACTGACATCCGCCTACTTTGAATCTATCCTACTATTTTCTTTTTATCACTCATCACATCGTTCAGCCTATCAGCTTCCTCTCTCTTACTACTTTCAAACACGTGAGCATACAAATTTAATGTAGTAGATACATCCTTATGTCCAAGCTGAGATTGCAGTACCTTTGGATTTATATTAGTACTATTAATCTGTATGCTACAAAATGTATGTCGTAACCCATGAAGCCTAGTATACTTTATCCCTGTCTCTTTCACCTCCTCTGATCGTAAGAACATATTGTGTATATTATAGATGGTATCAGGAGCATACTGTTCACCATGTTGCTGATTTACTACATAACCACTATCTACAAACCTTTCGCCATACAAAATCTTTCTTCTTTTGTAATCTGCTCTAGCATACCTCATAATTTCCACCAGAATGTCTGGGATTTGTACCACCCGAAAGCTTGAGGTTGTCTTCGGATCTTTAATGTAAATATTCCCATTTCCTGAACTCTATTTTCAACTATATGGAGTTCTCTTGAAGTCCAGTGTATACTTGCATAAGGGTGGTGAACATATTTTTGTTTTCATAGTATTTGTCCTTCTGTTGTTCATATTTGGTTGATTGAAAAAGTTACTTTACTGTGATAAAATATTGGTTTATAAACGCCTTATGAAAACCGAGAGCGTATATTCATAACCAAAATCTTCATTACCTCATAGCGATAACAGAATGGTTATAATGGAGATATCATTTACATCACCTTTATGTTGTTTTAATCATAAAACAGATCTATTTTACGTCTGCAACCGCAGTGCAACTGAAAATTGCGTAATAGTTGGTGGTGGCAACCTCAAAATATCGGTATAGTAAACCCATGAAAGGAGTTGATAGCATGAAACTTGATTTTTTAGGAACAGTCATTTTGGGCGGTGTACTTGTTATTGGGCTGGCAGTGGTAATAACATTTATCACATTAGGTATCTTTCTCATAAAAGCACTGATTAGATATATCAAATCAGGAGATGTCAGAAAAGAAAAATCAAACATTAAAAAATCTCTTGGAGAGGTTTTAAAACAACATCGAGAAGATTGTAATATGACACAAGAGTTCGTTGCAGAGGCCATAGGCGTTAGTAGACAAGCAGTCTCTAAATGGGAGAATGGAACATCCGACCCAAGTACTTCTAATTTGATTGCACTTGCAAAATTATTACAAATCTCTGCTGAAGATCTATTACACGAAGTGCAATAGACACGGCTTAGAGAAATTTACATTGAAAATAAGAGGCAATATTGGTTATGAAAAAAATAACAAAACACTTTAAAATACGGCATATCGTTTTTGGATTATTAGGAGTGATAGTTTTAGCTGCATTCATTTTTATGCACTTTGGTGGCTTTACCACCGGAAACAATGCAGATCCAGAAGAATTTGCGACATATGCACAATCGGTAGAGAACATCACAATACCAGAAAACACAAAAATAATAGCGTTGGGAGAAGCTACCCACGGGAACATCGAATTTCAACAGCTTAAGCTTGATATATTCAAACAAATGGTGGAAAAATATAATGTTAAAGCATTTGTGATTGAGGGCGACTATGGCGGTTGTGAGCAGGTAAATCGCTACATACACGGTGGCGAAGGATCTTCTCAAGAAGCAGCTGCCGCTATTGGTTTTGCCATATATCGCACGGATGAGATGGCTGAGCTTATTTCGTATATGCGACAGTATAATGAAAGTGCGCCGGAAGGTGAAGACCTTCGTTTCTACGGTTGTGATATGCAAAGAACCTCTTATAGTTTTCTATTCTTAAATGAATCCTGCAAAGAATTGGGTGTAGATACGACTATTCTACAAAAGCTGATTGATGGAGAAGATTGGAGCAGTGAATACGATTACCTTGATCGAACACAAATCATTACACAAGTTAAAAATGAACTTATGAGCAAGGAAAGCTCTGCTGGGGCAATACATTTCGCAGATATGCTATTGCAGTATTGTGAGCTTCAAACCCTAACAGATTCAGACGGTAGCACATTAAGGGATAAGTTTATGGCTGAAAATGTGCAATGGATATTACAACAAGAGCAAAAGCTTGGATATGAGCGTATCTTTGTTTCAGGTCATAACAGTCACGTAGCAAAATGGGGCAGCTTTGATTCTATGGGAAAATTGCTTTCAAATAAAATAGAAAATAGTTACTATGCGATAGGTACAGATTTTTATAGAACTGAGTGCAATATGTCAACTCGTTCCTCAACAAAACGTACAAATCAAGTATTTTACTCCCACGACCCGTTGGCTAAAGCTGCAAAAATGGCAGGGTTTGATGTTTGCTGGTTGAACTTTGCCAATGTTCCGGAAAGCTCCCAACTGGCTGAACTGATTTCGCAATACACTTACATGGGTAATCTTGGAGAAAGTTATTCTTGGCTCATGCGTGTTCTTCCTCCAAGTTACCGAATGTTTCAACCACCGGCTGTGCTTTATGATAGTATGATATTTGTAGCAGATGCAAATCCTACTAAAATAGTCACAGAATAATAAGGCTACGTTGGCACTGCTAATGCTAATCTGACAATTATGAAATAGAGCCGTTGCACCTTAATTTAGATGCAACGGCTTTGATTTGCCTATATTCCAATCACTTGCCAGAATATCCTTGCAAAAGGATAGTAATGAATTTAGTCATTTTGCACAGCTTTTAAAATATTATTTGCAATTCATTTTAAATAAACACCAAACAAGCAAACAGTATAACTAGTGTGCTCCAGTAGAACTATCCCTGCTTTCTATAGTTCTCCGTTATATGCAATACGAATTTCCCACAATTAATCCAATACTATAATCATTCTCTTCAAAAGTGCCCTCCGAGTGCCGATACTACTCGCACACATTCCGCGCTTCTGTCTCAACTTACTCATACTTACACATTTATCACAACATTCTAAATCCAACTCCTCATGCACAAATCCAATCCAATAAAGCTTTTGTCTACTCTTTCCTCAACGAAAAAAGGACCAAGTATCTCTACTTAATCCTAATCATTATCTATGCAGTTGACGGGACTTGAACCCATCTATTACATTTTCCAAAATCAGTAAAACTCTACTTATTTATGATACGGTTCCCCCTTCATAATCCTATACCCTCTATACACCTGCTCTAGTAACACCATTCGCATCATCTGATGCGGAAATGTCATCTTCGAGAAGCTCAATTTATAGTCAGCACGATCCAGAACTGTCTTATCTAGACCTAGAGAGCCACCAATAACGAATACGATATGACTGTCCCCACCAATCCCTAATTTATCAATCTTTTCTGCTAACTCTTCTGATGTAAGCATTTTGCCTTCAATAGCAAGTGCTATCACATATGCGCCGTCCTTAATATGTTTAAGAATTCTCTCCCCCTCTTTTTTCTTAATCATTAGTTCTTCGGCTTCACTTGCATTATCTGGTGTTTTCTCATCTGGTACTTCTATAATATCGAGTTTACAATATCTACTTAATCTTTTTGAATATTCGTCAATTCCCATGGTAAAATATTTTTCTTTTATCTTCCCAACACATACAACTGAAATTCTCATCCTAACTCCTATCTTTCTGCCTTATGAGGTTATACAACCGACTTTTTACTATGTTCAATTCAATAATTCACCTAATCTATTAAATCATCTTGCTATTATACAATTTAAAACTAAAAATGGTCAACTCTTGTTAATGCAAAATTAATAACTATTTTATACTTTTTAGCATTATATAACATGAAAATAAAAACGAAAGAGAGTAATTTATTCAATAAAACATACTAGATCAGAGAATGGAAAAGGTAGGTATAAAAAAGTATAACTATTTCTATACCAGATCCAAAAAATCTTTCGGGGTTTCACTAAATGATTTCCGGGCACAATGTAACAAAATAGCTGACGAAGATGACGAAGTTTTTGAATAAAAACTAATAGGGGATGGTGGATAATTGATTTCAAATATCCACCATCCCCTATTCATTTAATTTTGTACTTATTCCATAAAGTTTCTTATTCTTCATATTTATCTCTATGGTAAAACTCGTATGTTTTCTGGAATTTTAATTATATTTTTCCCGATTTCATTCGAAATACTTCCACAGGATTTGCACGCGGATAATCTGGATCTACACAATCTGCCATTAATGCCTGCCATTTTTCATCCACAATTCCTGCTGGTATCTTTGTATCATCTGACTCTCCGTAGACATACAGCATTAATCCATCCAGAAAACAAGAAATCTCCTGGATTCCCCCCTCGTGATACTCCTTTACTAACTCTGGCCAAATATTATTGTGCATCTCTATATAATAATCTCTCTTCTCTTCTTTCAATTTACATACAGATAGACTTCGCTTCATCATAACTCTCTACTCCTCTTCGCACCACTTACACTTACCAAAACACTCTAGCAGTGCCACATTATTCATCACATCATATGCCATCTTTGTTATATCTGTACTCATAAGTCCTGTAATCGGATTCATTACCTCTGGTACAATATTGCCTTCTTCACAACATATAGCACGAATTAATACATCAAGTGCATCTTTTTCAAACCCTGCTTTATTAAAGCCTAATGCTAAGTAACCCATTTCTCTTGGCCAATGTCCTCCTGACCAATAACCTAATTCACTAAATCCTTTGTTCTTCTTACTACTCATTGGACAATACAATGTTCCAAATTCTTCAGGATCCCAAAAAGTTTTCATCAGCTGCTCTTTACGTTCTTCTTTCTTCTCAAAATAAAGATAATAGAAAGCATCCGCGTTTTTTGCTTTACTTAAAGCATTTTTTCTTACATCCCAATCATAATAAAACTGAGCTTCTTCATCCCAATGCCTTGTATTTAATACATATTGAATTCTTGTAAGACGGTTCAGACAAAAGTCTTCCGTATTCTTGTCATTCTTTATCCGACTCATCTTAATCATAGAGTGTAATGCCCAAAGCATATAAACCTGTTCCACAATCGCCGTTACAGGATGTGCATTTTCCAGACAGAATTTTTCGTATTCCTGTTCGTCCATGTTTACCACCATATTCATCCACGTATCAAGATCGGCACTTTCAAAAAATGTTCCAAGTTTATCATCCCAGCCCGTCTCCCAAAGATTCATCCATTCAACTAAACCATCTTGATTGATGTCTCTCACACTAAAAACTCTTCGCATGTAGATACAAAGCGTTTCCCATACAGTCCTTCCACTTCTAATGACTTCATCAAGTACACTCGTATCACCAGTGTTTTCGATATAAAATCCAACTGTATGCACAATAGACGGCACTCCATGAGAATACTGCCCCACATCTCCTTTTACTTCTCTACAGCCATTTCCATCATACCAAGTATACCAAGACAAATCTCCATTTCCATCAATACTATCTGATAGATATGCAATCATACACTCTCGTACAAGAGTTCCCGCATTCGTAAGCGATAGGGCGGCAAGGGTTTCTGGTCCATCATTACTCCATGTCCCTGGCCAGTTTGTCTTATCCGGTGCCATATAGATTGGCTCTTTGTTGAATTCCACTTTATTCATATTGACTAGAGCACACCACCAAAGCCATAACTGTCTTTTATGTATCTCTTCCCCTGAATAAAATTCTTCTTTTTTTCCATCCACCTTATATCTATAACCTTCTGGAAATTCCACAACAGGACAAGATGTCAGATAATCATTCCAGAACTTTTTGCTTTTTTCTAAATGTAGTTTTGATTGTTCATATAAATTCTTTACTTCCCATAAAGCCTCTTCCTCTTTTACATGAAAAGCCACCGCACAACTCGTTCCTGAAGTTATTTCCATATTAATTTTATTATCTATTTCACGAATGTTTCCTTCTTTACTCTGTACAAACAATGTGTAAGGACCGCTTTCAAAACAAATATCGCCTCCCTCTTGATTCCTCTGCCTTGGATTTACATTTACCGAGAAAATTTCCATATGACACGCTGCCGTAATATTCTCAAACTGAAACATTGCTCCATAACTTTCCCATGGAAGCGTCATCTTAAACTTTTCTCCACTTTCATTCTCCAACTGTATACTGTCTGCAGTATAAACAACCTTGCTAAAAACATGTTCTGGAGATACTTTAACATCAAATAACGTTTGAAAGTTCATAAGAACCCCATTTTCATTCAAAGAACTATGCTCCCTATCGACTGGAATGACAGAAAAGCGAAAATGTCCTGCTTCTTCCATCTCCCTGACAAACCATCTTAAGTTTCCCAGCCAGTTGTTTTTACGTGGTACGTAGTCTGTTTGCCACTGCATAAAATTATATAAATCATACAATTTAATTGCCTCCTAATAACTAGTTGGTGCTGGTACATGTGTTTTTACTTTATCGCTCATATGGATTTATATGCTTATATTACTCTGAAATTAATACATTGAAGATTTTAAATATTGAATTTTTCTTATATTAATTCCACTCTACTTCTTTTATATCGTCTGGATACCATTTTATTGCTTCTTTTATACTTCTTCTTGTTGGTAGTCCACTTCCAGAAAGCACAACAATAACATTCAGATTATCTGGATTTCCTTCATACAGTTCTGCTTTAAAAAGATTCCCAACACAATCCACAAGATAAGTCTTGCCTTCTAGCTTTACAAATCCTTTAATTCTGTAGGTATCTTCCATAAACATTTCTATAAACTTCTGAAAACTATAATAGGTAAAAGTATCATGAATGTGAATCTGATATTTCCGCAATGTAATATCCATATTTTGAATTCCTGGTTTTTCAGGAACTAAATTTGGCTTTTCAATATGGTCTAACCATTCCTTATGAATCACACCAAACGTAGTCTCAAAAACCTTTAGATCTGGTCGATGATGGAACAAAATCCTTTTCACATCTTCCACCTGTTCTGGTGTAACCAAATCCACTTTGTTTAGGATGAATACATCACTAATTCCGATTTGCTTTTTAACTACGGTTGCAGTTTCATAGACTTTTGGAAATTGTCTAGCATCCACCAGGCAAATACTTCCCATATAGTCTACATTTTGAAATTTATCCGATTGTGCCAAAATTTTTCTTACATTCGTAGGATTGGATAAGCCAGATGCCTCTACCAAAATAATATCTGGTTCTTTATGTAACGCCTGTTGTAATACTTCTTCAAACTTATCCAATCTACAAGAACAAAAAATAGAGCCATTATTTATTTCATCTATTGCCATTCCAAGTTCCCTTAGAAGTTGCCCGTCTATTCCTTCTTTTCCAAATTCATTTACGATTAAATGCAACCGATATTCAGATAATTCCTTAATAAAATTTTTAAGAAATGTGGTTTTTCCAGCTCCCAAAAATCCTGTAATTAAATATAATTTACTCATTATTTCATAACAGCTTCAATTGCTGCTTTTAAATCTTCTTTTGATGGTACAAGTGAGCGGAATTTCAATTCTCCGTTGATGTACATAGATGGAAGATTTGGTACACCCATCTTCTTACAACGAGCAATATTTTCTTTTTCTGTAAATTTGTATTCTACCATATCAATTTCATCACCAAATGTTGCTTTTGCCTCATTTGCAGCTCCCATCATATAAGTACAAGCTGCACATGTTGCTGAATCCAATGTAAATACCTCCACTAATGGTTTCTCAAGTTTTTCATAATCTGGTAGTTCTACATCTATATCATCATTTACAGCTACATAATTTTCTAAAACTTTTCGCACTGATTCTGTTTCTAAAATTGCCTGTACTATACCAATTGTATTTTCTACTGGTATTGCAAATGGCATATCACAACCTGGTGCAAGAATAAAATTCTTCTTATTTTCCATTTTATCTAATAAATCTATTACAAATTTCATGTTATCTTGCTGTGTTCCATGAAGCATAACTGTTGTAAGTGGAATATTTCCACCAATAGCTATATTGTATCTATCTGTTATTTCTTTTGCTGCCAATAAGTCAACATTTTCATCAATTGAAATAGAATCTGGATGTGTCTGACACATTACTTCAATATTTCTTGTAGCATCTCCACATACGAAGAAAGATGAAAGTGCTCCTAACTCACGAATGTGTGTGAATATTTTTGTAAATGGCTTGCTCATAAACATTTCAAAATGTTCTGATGAAATTTGAGAAATCAATGGGTCAACTACTGCAATTACATCCATTCCTGCCTCAATATAATACTGTGCCATATTCATTGCTACGGCTGTACAATAATCAAGGAAATTCATAACAGCCTCTTCATCATCATACATATCCATAAAAATATCATTTCCGCGTAAGTGTGTTGCTAATGTAAATGGTCCGCAAATTAAACCATACAATGCTGTTGTATCGCCTACTGCTTCTTTCATACGTTTCATAACATCTAAAATCATAGGTATACGTCCTGATTCTTTCGTAGGAACGGTACATAAGCAAGGAATCTCAATTTCTTCTGTTCCTTCCAATGGATGATTTGCTACAGATGGTGGTGCATCTTTGGCCCAAACCAAATTACATCCCAAACATTCTGCTTCCACTTGTAGATCAAATACTACTGGTTGACCAGCTGGTTTGTATAATTTATTTACTTCCATCAATGCTTCAAAAAGCTTATCTCCTTCTTGTAACACTTCTGTTGCATTATACCCTACTAATTTCCCAGCGTGTACTCCTGCAAATGGTACCCAAGCTACCTGCTCTGTTTCCTCATGGTTTAATGTTTTTAATAATAATTCTTTTGGTGTCATAAATAAATCCTCCCTTAAATAATATTTGTTTTATAATCTATTTGATGTAACATTTCGGCAACTCTTGCCACTGAATATCCCCTATTACTTTGGGTTTCAGAATTACAATCCCTTGGATTAATACCTATTTCCGCATATAATTGATTCACCCCTGCGAGTAATGCTAATTCTTTAGGCTCATGTACGTTCATAGATTTTTTCGGTCTGGTTACCAATCTTGTTACCGCTACTATCTTTGTTAATTCTAGATCTGTTATCTCACCATTTGCATAAAGCGGTGTTCCTGGGACACCTACCCTTTTCATACATGCCATCACATCTACTTTGTAATCTCTTGCCCTTATCATCTCATCTGCAATTTGTTCATATGTATGCTCAGGTCCGATGGGTTCCACACAATATATCAAATCCAATCCTGCATCTTTGATAGCATTTAATGTTTTAATTCTCTGGTCTACCTGAAGATCTGTCGATATCCCTTCATCTAATCTGACAATATGATAGACTCCTGTAAATCCTACATCTTTTAACTGCCTAGCTATTGAACTATCGAAATCCCCTATATTTGCAATAAACATCATTTCTTTTGGTAGGTATGTCTTTACCTCCCTAGCAATATTTAAAAATTTCTCTATGGAATAGTCTGCTGTAGTCATCAAAAATAATGCATCTGCTTTCTGTTCTACTGCTCTTTTAGCCTCTATTATAACCTCATCTATTGTCTTTTCTGTCTCCACATCCACACTGTAATTATCAATGCCTAAAGAACAGAATTTACAATTTCCAGAACAAGGTGTACTATTTAACCCAATCTGCACAAATACGTAGCCCTTATTTCCATATTCTTTTCTTGATAATTCATTTGCCTTATTCAGCAATCCATAAAATTCTGTTGAATGATTATCAATTTTCAAAAGTTCGATTGCCTCTTCCTTAGACAGTTTTACATTTTGGTCAACCTTTTCCATAATCTCACGATATTTAATATTTATATCATATAAAAATCCCATAATAATCCTCCAATCTTTTTATCTGCTTGGATTCATATTATGGGATTATAAGAATAAATGTTTGTAATTATTATAGGATTTTATAAAAAATCTTTGATAGTAAACGCCCCGTTGCTCTATAATAAAACTCTGTCAAATCCTGTAATTCAGAAAGCTCCCCCTTTATTTTTCTTATCATCAAAGGAGAGCTTTCTCTAATATTTATTCTTATTTAACATCAATAATGCTATCTTATTTTCCATATGTTTTCGCCAAGTCTACCATTCGTAATTCCAAAGGAAAAAGGTTCTTATCCTTCCATATATCTCGTTAAGAATTGTTTGGTTCTTTCTTCTCTCGGACTATCAATGACTTGTTTTGCATCTCCCTGCTCTACGATCATACCATCATCCATGAATATAATTTGATCTGCAACATCTCTCGCAAATGCCATCTCATGAGTTACGATAATCATCGTCGTCTTTTGCGCAGCTAACCCTCTTATCACCTTTAATACTTCACCTGTAAGCTCTGGATCTAAGGCTGAAGTTGGTTCATCAAAACAAAGGATGTCAGGCTTTAATGCCAATGCTCTAGCGATTGCAACTCTCTGTTGCTGTCCACCAGAAAGTTGATGTGGATAATGATTTACACGATCCGCTAATCCCATCTGTATTAATAATGCTTTGCCGTGTTCATCAATTTCCTCATAAATATCTCTTTTATGCTGCTTAAAATCTGCTCTTTCTTTTGCTAACAACCGCTCAGCTAAAGTAACATTCTCAAGTGCCGTATATTGAGGAAATAGATGAAAAGATTGAAATACCATACCAAAATGAAGCCTCTTCATCCTCAAATTCTTCTCTTTTTGTAAAGTAGGCCAACTTGCATCAAATAAAGTCTCCCCTTTTACTTCAATACTTCCTCTACTTGGTGAGTCTAAAAAATTCAGACACCTTAATAACGTAGTCTTGCCTGAACCAGAAGAACCAATAATGGCTAATGCATTTCCTTCTTCTAGCGTAAAGCTAACATTTTTTAAGACTTGTGTACTACCAAAATCTTTCTGTATGCCATTTACCTCTAAAATCGCCATATTTGTCCTCCTTATCTGAAATAATCTAGTTTTCGTTCAACATAATTAAATAATAACGTAAGAATACCTATAAATAGCAAATAATAAACTCCCGTATAAAATAGTGGCCAAGTTAGTCCTGCTGATTTCATAAACGAGTATCCTGCAAATGTAAGTTCATACGCTGCAATTATTCGTGCCAGCGAAGTATCTTTTACAAGCGTTATAATCTCATTGGACATAGGTGGAACAATACGTTTTACCATTTGCAATAAAGTAATCTTAAAAAAGATTTGGCTCTTTGTCATACCAAGTACTTGCCCAGCCTCTCGTTGTCCTACTGGAACACTTTTGATACCACCCCGAAAGATAACCGAAAAATAGCACGCATAATTGATCGTAAAAGCCACCACAGTAGCCATCATTCGTCCAGTTTCATCGCCACTCCATATATTATGTTTTAACCATAACCCTGGTCCATAAAAGATAATAATTAATTGTAGCATTAACGGTGTACCACGAATCACCCAGACGATGACTTGTATTGCACTTCGTAATAATCTCCATTTACTCATTGATGCAAACGAGATGATAAGTCCCAATGGAAGAGCAAATAAAAGTGTCATCATAAAAATCTGAAATGTGGTCATTAAACCGTCAAGTAATGCTTTCGTCACAGTAAAAAACATAACAATTTCTCCTTTGTTTCAATCAAATCAAAGACGTAGTTTTTATTTATCAATAACTACAACGACTTGTGCATTGTTGCAATAAGCATTGCTACATTCCATAGCTTCTACCACTTCATTAGTTAATGTCATACCATTCCATACAACATCAATGTTCTTTGATTCTAATTCCATAATTTTGTTATCCCAATCAATTTCAATAAATTGTACTTCTACTCCTAATTTTTCTGCTACTATACGAGCCATATCTGCATCAAAACCAATCCATTCATCAGAACCATCTTTATAATCCATTGGTTTAAAATCCGTAATACCAACGATTAAGGTACCTTTTTTTTGTATATAAGATACATCACTATCCTCTGCCTCTATGTATTCTGCCTCTTTTTGCTCAACAAGAGATTCTTGAACACCATATTTTTTAGCGACCTCTTCCATGGAACCATCTGCATAAGTCTCTGCAAATACTTGATTGATATAAGATGCAAGATCTGATCCCTTACGGCAACCAACACCGTATTCTTCTGTTGTTAATTCGTTGGTATGCATCATATCTGGATAACTTGTACCTTCTCCTATCATTGCTCCTGCCATTAACAAATCAATAATGGCTGCATCGGAAGTTCCTGAAGCTACTTCCATTAATGCATCTGCTTGTGATGCTACGGAATTATACTGATATCCTTTTTCTTTTGCTACTGCTTCACCAGCAGAACCAGCTTCTACTGCATATACAATATCTCCACCATCGCTACTTGTTTTCTTTGATTTTTTACTACATCCTCCAAATGACAAACTCATAACTAGAACTAAAATGAGTGTAATTGCTATTTTATTTTTCATATATTCCCCTCCTGTTAATGTACGCAGCTTTGTTTCTTTACTATAATAGCATAGTAGCATACTAAAGTAAAGAAGGTAAAATAAATGGATTTTTACTCTCTATTTCAAAATGATGTTAGTTATTCAATAAATTATTTTACATGTTAAAGACAATAGAATTCTTCTACCGATGCTACTACATCAAAAAAGGACCAAGTATCTCTGCTTGATCCCAATCCACGAAATAATTCCTTCATTATAAATTACAAAAAAATCTATTCACTACATAACTTACCTAATTTATTCACCCGGTATATAATATATATTCTAAGTACAAGCATGTAGATCGATATGAATGCCCCCTGTGTGTTATTATAATTCAACCAGCAGATCCCCAAAATCAATATCCCAATTACTTGGAGTACTGTGTATCCACTTAATATTCTTTCATTTTCACAGGCATACTCGATTTCACCTTTTACCTCGAACATCTGCGTTATACCACGAAAGAAGTAATATACGAAAAATAATTCTATTAGAGCAACTAGCGTTGATAACATATATGGACTTCCTAGTGTGATATTAAGATTAACCTTTATAAGATCTAACAATGTTAGAATTACTAATACGGTACATGCTTTCTTTGATATATTAAATGATGATTTCTCTTCAGTTTTTGCTATTGAATCGACTCCCATTGCTACAAGAATCCAGCCAATAAAGCTTGGAACAATTGGTAATGTACCTAGGTTTATATGAAAGGTTGCTAGTATTAGTCCTAATACAATGTTTTTATAACCATTAGCCATAATTACCTCCTCACTCTCTTACTCATTCCTACCTTCTCTTTCTTTTAGATACTGGTAAATTTGATTCTCCGTTGTTAGTTTATACTCTAAGCTTTCTCCAATATTATATAATCGAACATAGCCTTGTTTACCGTTCTTCTCTTTGAATATTAATCTAGGTTGTATATCTATTAAATAATATTTATTATACTTCTGATTTATTAAACCTTGTGAATTAATTGTAATCTCTATTTGATCACCTTTCTTGAACTCTAATTCTAAGTTATTAAATTCTGATGCCTTATAAGAATTTCCGTTAATATCAATAGTAAATTCACCTCTCACATAGGGCAGTAAAGGTGATTCAATACTCTCAACGGTAATATCATTAAGAACGTCCATTACTACCACCGATATTCCATCTGTACCTGAGGAGGAATAATTACTTTCCAATGATGTCTGACTGTAATCATTTTTATATAAAATGACTTTTCCAATATTCACAACTGTACTTTCATTGTTATTCCAGATCAATTCTGCTTGTGTTAGTGTGATCTCCTCTTCTAAAGGTACTTGCACAAATTCAACAATAATTTGATGGATCTGATACCTACCGTACTCATTCCGAGAGTTAGTATTATTAATAGAAGTATAATATGTTAACACTGAATAATTCACATTATTATTTACAAAACAATTAAGGTCTGGCCTCTCAGGAAAAGAAATTCCACTAACAGAATCCTCATGTTTATTATCCGTTATATATAACAATTGAATCTGTACTCTCCCCTCATTCACATCTGGGCTAATCTGATCAACCCCTACCTCCATACCAACAGGTAACATAACCGGTTCTTTAACTCTTCGATTCCAATCACGATACAAACAGAATCCAGTTGCAATCAGAATAAGAATTACACCAACAAGGATAATACATTGATTACGTTTTTTTATCTTATCCAGTTCATCAATACTGTTCTCTTCCATGCTCTCCTCCATTTCTATATTCCTTCTGCTACATCTTCAATTCATATGTACTTCTATCCTATACACAAACTCAATATAACATGCATATACCTACTTGATTATAGCATTACAGTAAATTATATTATATTTTGCATATATTATACAGTAAATATCAATATCTTGAAGTAGCACACTCATTTTGATTACTGGCTTACTGGATAGGACTTGTTACTAATAACTTATGTGTATGCTAAAAACCGCTACTATTATAAATACTCGTATTCCAAAAGTATGTATAATAGTAACGGTTAGTTACAGATTTCTATGTTAAGTTATATCATTAGTTATGTTATGAATTTCTCTATTGAAACGCTACGCTAATTTCTTCCATTCCTTATATAATCCCATAATAAAATTCCTCTGTTAGTTCTCTTATCCTCGCTACTACTAGATTCCCAATTGCTTATGTCCTTCTTCATCAAGATGCTCGCGATCAGCTTCACTAGGGTTTGCTACTGTTGAAGCATCGAGAAAAGAACAATTATTGCTAAGTGCAATCTTTCTCAACTCTTTAGACAGCTGTAAGGATACCTCTACTGACTTTTCATCAAACTCTGGATCAAAGCCTTCTTCCCCAACTCCTCTTCCAAGGTGAATTGGGGATAAAGTCACTGACTACGTGTGAAGCTAAGCGAAAGCGAGTTTTTTTGAATATAGCAGTTAACTACTCCCTGAAATGTTCAAGTGCGAAGATTGAGTCATTAATTATTTACTTGCTAAGATTTCTTCAATCACTCGAAGTTCTTCTTCTGTAAAATCTAACTTATCTACTATACCGATATTGTCTCTAATTTGTTCTACTCTACTAGCACCGATTAATACTGTAGTAACTCGGTCACGTAATACCCAAGAAAGTGCCATCTGCGCTAGTGTCTGCCCTCTATCACTTGCTACTTCATTTAACTTAGTTACTTTGGCTACAAGTTCTGGAGTTATACTATCTTCATGTAAGAAATGATTTCTTGTAGCGCGACTTCCTGCTGGAATTCCATGTAGATATTTGTCCGTTAATACCCCTTGAGCCAGTGGGCTAAAGCAGATGCTACCAGCACCAACCTCATCTAATGTATCTAATAAATGATCATCTTCTACCCAACGATTCATCATACTGTAACTTACTTGATTAATAAGTAATGGTGTTCCATTGGCCTTTAAAATCTCTGCTGCTCTTTTTGTCTGTTCTGAATTATAATTTGAGATTCCTACATATAGTGCTTTTCCTTGACGGACTATATCCGATAAGGCACCCATAGTTTCCTCTAATGGAGTTTCTGGATCAAATCTATGATGATAGAATATATCAACATAATCTAGTTTCATTCTCTTTAAACTTTGATCTAAACTTGACATAAGATATTTTCTGGAACCACCATCTCCATAAGGGCCATCCCACATACCATATCCAGCTTTCGATGAGATAATCATCTCATCTCTATATGGACGTAAATCACTTTCCATAATTCGTCCAAAATTATCTTCTGCTGAACCAGCAATCGGACCATAATTATTTGCTAAATCAAAATGAGTGATCCCTTGATCAAATGCTTCGAAAAGCATTGCTTTTTGATTTTCGTATGGATCAACGGAACCAAAATTATGCCATAAACCAAGAGCAACTCGAGGTAATTTCACCCCACTATTTCCGCATTTTTTATATTGCATATGTTCATATCTATTATTACTTGCTTGATACATCTTATATCTCCTTTCATTTCATATTGGAATTACCTATTGGAACTACTTAAGAAATTACGAAACTCTTTGTAATGGCGGCAAACATATCAATGTGTTTTATGTCTGTCGTTACTATTTGCTGAATTGTGTTACCGTCACATACAATGCTCTTATTGTATGTGTAAGTAACACAATTTTAAGCAAATTGTAGTAGACAGCCTTAAAACACAGATATGTTGTCGACATGGAGAAGAGTTTCGCAATTTCTTGATTTATTGACTTTATTTTAACTCTTATTGTTCTAATATAAAATGTAGTAGACCGTCCATCTCTTGTACCAAAGCGACTTATAATTATATTTACATAATACATCATATATGATACAGTACTTTCAAAGGAGTGATGAACCATGTATTTTTGTTTACAGACAGATAACCTGCCAAAGGTATCCTATATGAGTCGTAATATTACACCCGAACACTGGACTCATCTTAGTCGTGTAACAGACGAATATATTCTATATATCGTTAATTCTGGAAGCTTGTATATCCAAGAATGTGATTGCAAACATGAGCTGCATGCTGGTGATATACTTTTGCTAGAGCCTGGTTATCCTCATGAAGGATATAAGGAAAGTTCATGTGACTATTACTACATCCAATTCTCAAAGAACACATTTACCACCTTTGACTGTAGTAAGTTTGATACAATCGAAAGTATCCTACTTGCAAATAAGCGTCTTTTCTATAACTGCGATCCCCTCAGCTATGAACCTTATACGCAGTCTAAATTGTTTATACCAAAAGACCTGTATATTACCGATGCTACTGTATTACGTCAAATTGACCAATATATGCAAGAAGCTCTGTTTGCATTTAATGACCAGAATGAACATTTCAAACTCATTTGTTCCTGTAAATTAATCGAAATACTTACAATACTATCCGCATATTTTTCAGAAAAAATATTACACGAGACAAGCAGTCGAGGTAACGTAGACGGACAAATGAACAAGACCAGGGAACTTCTTCTGCTACTACGTAATTCCTATGGTGATAAATTAACAGGTGATTTGATTTCTACTAAATTAAACATGAATTTTGATTACCTAAATCGAGTATTCAAAAAACAAACTGGCTTTACCATCTTCGGATATCTTAATACCATACGAATTAACAAGGCAAAGGAACTACTACTGACCGGTACTATGAAATCTTATGAGATTGCGCGAATGGTTGGATTTAATGATGAATATCATTTTAGTAAAGCCTTCAAAAAAAGCGTTGGGCAAACTCCAACACAATTCTTACAACACACAAATAATAATTAGCAAACGCCCCTACATTGTTACGATTTCAAACAATGTAGGGGCGTTATCCATAACTTAATCTATTTACCTAATAACTAGATTATTCAATATCTCTAAACTCGATATGTTCGATTTTCATATCTTCCGTCATTCCATCTAGGCTGATTTCGTATTGTCCGTCACCAAGTTCAACACGAGTAAGACGAATCATAGTCCATCTATTATCGGTTCCATTCACTTGCATTACTAATGCAGGCTCTCCGTTAATCAATAATTTACAAGTAGATTGTGCCTCATTTCCCTTATTGTTACGAACTTTACCTACTAGCAAGTAAGTTCCAGCTTTTGCTTCAATAATATTTTTACCATTTTCTTTAATAGGAACTTGAATATCCTTAGAAATATCCACTACTTCCGCTTCTGGCGCTTTCTTCTCCATAGGTGTGAAGTACTGAACTGTTGCATTGAAATCTTGTTTTCTTCCAAACACAGGTGCATGCATCAAAAACTCACAAATATTCATAGCACAACGTTGTAATTCACCAATTGTTAAAGTACCGTTCTTAACTGATTCAACGGTATTATCATTCCAAGTATTAATCTCCGCACCATCATTAGCAACAACCATGTATAGATCATTCTGAGAACGTACCATAGCGGCTGTATTCGTTGCAGAACCTTCTCCGCCTTCTACTGGATCATTCATCTTAGCCCACCAGTCAGTCATAACGATACCTTTAAATCCCCATTCATTACGAAGAACTGTTGTATTCAAATCGTAATTTGATGCATTCCAAAAACCATTAAGAGGATTATACGTTGTCATGATTGAATTGGCTCCGCCCTCTTTTACTGCAACTTCAAAACCTTTTAGATAGATTTCTCTAAGTGCACGTTCTGATACTACCGCGTCTACAAAACTACGACGATATTCTTGATTATTACATGCAAAATGTTTTAATGTTCCTGTAGAGCCTCCAGCTAGAATACCTTTTACTTGAGCTGAAGCAAATCTTGCTGTTATAATAGGATCTTCTGAGAAATACTCGAAGTTACGTCCATTTAATGGGTGTCTACGAATATTCATACCTGGTCCTAATAACGTATCTACTTCATTTCTAAGTAATTCTTTTCCTTCAAATACATACATTTCTTCAATTAATTCTGTATTCCAAGTAGCTGCTAATAATGTTCCGATTGGTACTTGTGTCGCCTTGTGTCCACCATCCATACGAATACCAGATGGTCCATCTGCTGCACAACCTAGTGGAATACCATATCCGAATAAGGAATCACCAACTCCACCAAACGCTGCTGCAGTTCCTGGTGTTACCTTAACATTACACATACCTTCACCACGTACAATTGTTGCTAGTTCAGCAGTTGTTAACTGGGCAATGAATTCTTCCATTGTCGCTTTCTTATCTGCAACATCGTGAAGAGTAATTCCCTTATTGCCTGTTTGAGGATATGTTGGTGGTAAGTTTTTCTCGATTCTATCTTTCATGGAATACGTTCTTGTTGGAACAGCTTCATAAGTAAGCTCATATGCTCCATTATCAAGACGATTACCTGGTTTCATTCTTGTAAACTCTTTAATTGGTGACAACGCTTCTTGTAACTGTGCTACTACTTCTATGTTTTCTACCACGTATCCTGTCTTTTCTCCACTAGGAGTCTTAAATGCCACACGCGCGCAATTTCTAACACTTGAACCAACATAGATTCCATATTCACCTGCTTCAAGAACCATGCATGATTTATGTCCAGTAACTCCGCTATCATCATAAGAAGCTAAATCAGACGCCTTGAATTCGATTGATAGAATTTGCTCTTCACCAGGGGCAAGCACTTTTGTCTTGGCAAAAGTAACTAACTTCTTAGCTGGTTGACCTAGTTTACCTTGTGGAGCTTCTACATACACTTGTACGGATTCTTTTCCTGCGTAAGTGTCACCTGTATTCTTCACAGTCACTTGTAACTTGATTATAGGATCAGAATCTTTATCAGTAATAACCTCTGCTTTAGCATTGGTCTCGAATGTTGTATATGATAAACCAAATCCAAATTCATATTGAACCTTCTCAGGTGCAAATGTTTCAAAATAGCGATATCCTACATAAACATCTTCTCTATAAAGATTTACATCTGCATCTCCGTAATTTTCATTAGATGGATAATCTTCCAATTGGTATGCAATGGTATCTGTCAATTTACCAGATGGAGTCACATCACCAACTAATACATCAGCTACTGCGTTACCACCTTCGATACCACCTTGCCATACATACATAATACTTTGAATGCTGTTTTTAAAACGTTCATCTTCTGCCCAACTCATATTGATAACATTTGAAACATTTAATAAAACAACAACTTTGTCAAAATATTTTGTTACAGTTTCAAGTATCTCAACTTCTTCTTGTTGTAAAAGGAAGCTTCCTTCCTCTGATGTATTATCTTTGTCTTCTCCGGCAGTTCTTCCTATAATAACGATAGCCTTATCTGAATGTTCTGCTGCTTCTTTAGCTAACTCATCTGTTACAGTCATTTCTTTTTGACAATATGGTTCTGCAGCCCAAGCTCCTCCCCCATTATCAAATGGGTTTTCTTTGATCCATTCTTCATATATGCTTACTAAGGATTCATTTAATTCAATGTCTTTCTTAGCACGTAAACCTTCAAGAATATTTGTTGTATATACTACATTAACGGAACCACCTGAACCTGTTCCTGAACGATAATAATTAATTTGTGCTCTACCGAAAAGTGAAACTTTCTCTCCTTTTTGAATAGGTAACACATTATTATCATTCTTTAATAATACAGCACCTTCTGCTGCTACATTTCTTGTAAATTCTGCAAATCCTTCATAAGGTACACCGATTTTATGTTCGTTTATGTATTGTTGATCCATAATTGCCTCCTTGTTTAATCTATAAGTTATAGAATCCTATTCTATTGCTTACTTCTTGTGTGAAATTTTAATTTATAATGTTACTTATGAGAAGAAACTTTGTTGCTTCTCATAAGTAACATTATAGCCAAACTGGTTTAGATATGATATAATTTTCCTATCAAAAAGTATAATTATTTTGTCGTCTTTTATTGGAAAGGAAAATATATGATGCAATATCTAGAACAGAAAAAGGAGTTAATTAACGGAATTCCATCCAATTACATCTGTGATATACATACTGTGCATAGTGCTGGTATCTCCTTTCCAGCACATTTTCACAGTTATATTGAATTATTGTATGGGTTAGAAGGTCGTTTCAATGTGCTACTCAATGGAAAATACCATTATTTTGCTAAAGGTGATCTTATATTGATTAACTCCAAAGAGGTTCATCAAGTCAATGCACTTGACGAATTTGGAGGTAACTATATTGTTCTTCGATTTGAGCCTGAAGTAATCTATAATAATATGTTTCAGAACTATTCAGAATTAAAATACACCTTACCGTTTTTGATTGATAATCCAAAACAACCAAAGGTTATACCAAAAGACTTACTACAGAATTCTAGTATACCTGAATTACTATGGGATATTCATAAAGAAATGGAAGAACAAAATTATGGATATGAGCTGGCTGTTCGTAATCATATCGGGCGAATCTTTTTGTGGATCTTACGATATTTTCATGCTAATGAGCCAAACGGTACATTTCAATTTAGTGAAGACGAATTATATCTAAAACGATTACAACCCGCTCTCGATTATGTACCAGACAATTATATGAATGAGATAAAAACAACTGAAATGGCATCCCTTTGTAATATGAGTTCTAGTTATTTTTCTCGACTCTTTAATCGGGTCATGAATATGAACTTTAATGATTATGTAAATCATATTCGATTGAAAGAAGCAGAAAAGCTTCTTGTATCAACCGATTTGAATATTACAGAGATATCAACTCAAGTTGGATTTAACACAACAAGCTATTTTATTAAAGTCTTCAAACAAAATAAAGGTACTTCTCCTAAGCAATATCAGAAGGAATACCTTAATGAATAATCTAGTTATCTCATTGATTTAGACCACTCCACTGCATCGTTCGAAGAAATCCTTAATCTTCTCCTGACAATGCTCCGTCTGAACAAGATAGCTTTGTCCATGACCTGCACCCGGAACCGTTTCAATATACCGGTCCGCTTTGCAAACTTCATAGTTTTCCCTGCTCATGTAGGAAGGAACGAATCGATCTGACTCACCATGAACGAAAAGCACTGGTCTTGTATTCATCGCTAGTGCTTTCTTTGTGTTCGTCTCAGCCATGTTAAATCTAGCAACCACACGACACAAAAGACCAAAAATCGATATTAAAGGGAATGCCGGTAAATGATAGTATTCCTTTGCAACATGCTTATAGATATCTTTTGGCGAGGTATATCCACAATCAGCTATAATACCACTAACGTTTGAAGGCAAATCAAGTCCACTTACCATAAGAACCGTAGCTGCTCCCATAGATACTCCATCTAATATAATCGGCAGTTCATTACCTAGAGTGTCATTCAAAAATAAAATCCACTGTACAATGTCATAACGTTCCTTAATCCCAAACGTTATGTATTTTCCCTCGCTTGCACCATGCGCTCTTTGATCAATAATAAGTAAATTACAATCCTGTTCATAATAGAAACTACAGATAGCTCCAAAGTCATTAATACCATTCCCCCTAAAACCATGTACACACAATACTGTTCTTTTGGGGTTTTTAGCACGAATCAAATATCCCTTTAATTGTAGTCCATCCACGCTAGTAATTGAAACTTGCTCCGGATTTTGATTATTAACCCAAGACGTACCATCTCTAATAACCTTCTCAAACTTCTTCCAGCTCCCTGTATACATATGCTCATCATCTGGAACTTTAACTCCGTAGCGATAAATTGCATAACGAAAAAATCTCACTTCTATTAGACCAATTACAAGTATAAGAATTAGGATAATAACCCCTATAATTTTAATTATCATACTCCATACCTTCTTTCACTTATGGTATCTATAAAATAATCATTGTACAAAACTCTAATTAAGCAAATTGTACTTTAAATACTATCTTACTATTAGTAGAACGCTGGTAACACCATACTACTAAATTATCTGTTGGCTATTCTCTATTCCTAATTGATGAACTAAAATCTATATACTCATCCACTTCTATACTAATAACGTAGTAAAGCAAAACTCTTAATACATTAAATTAGCTTCTTAGTTTGCGTACTATGACTAAGAAACGATAGTGTAATACCTGTAGTTTTTCTTAGTGTGTGCTGATCAATCAAGGAAGACGAGGCACGGATGCCGAGTCAGCCTGAGCCGCGACAGGATGTCGCGTTGAAGGCGTTTCCGCCACCTTTATATAATCAATTGCACACACTTAGAAAAACTAAGGTATGTAACGTGTTTCGTGTCATATTACGCAAACTAAGAAGCTTTTTACATCTAAATAGAGTTTTGCCCCACTACCTCCACTGTTTTTTCAGTTGGATGATTTTGAATATAGAGTCTACTATAAAGATTGCTAGTGCAATTACACCTGCAATCTGTACTGTTTGGGATAGGTAGTATGATGACAAATCGGCATTTCCTTTGAAAGAATAGTAAGCAGTACGATACATTCCAGCTCCAGGAACCATTGGCATGATTCCTGGTATCAGAAAAACTGTTCCTGGTGCCTTTAATAACCTTGCAAAAATATGAGAGATTAAAGCAACTACCATCGTAGCTACAAAGGCCTGTAATATACTTAATGTAGGATACCTCACTTCAATTAACAGGTACACCCACCATCCGATTGCTCCAACAGCTCCAGAATAGAATATTAATTTCTTTGGTACCCCAATTACAATTGACATTCCTACTACTCCAAGGAATGCACCAATTACTTGTAAAATCATAGCATTTTACCTCCCATTACCGCTACTCCAAACGCTAACCCTACACCAATTCCCACTGCAATACACGCTGCAATAACAAATGCTTCGATTGCACGACTTCCACCTGAAAGGTAGTCCCCTTGTAAGGTATCCCGTATGGCATTGGTAATAGCAACTCCAGGTACTAATGGCATAATCGATCCGACGATTATAATCTCTACAATAATCGAATTATTTAATAAGTGCGCATATAGCATCGTTGCTACAGCTATTATAAATGAGGCTAACATATCTGTTATGAAATTATCTAATTTCACTCTTCCAGTAATATGCCTACATGCCACAATCCATAATCCGTTAAATGCAGATAAGACAGAAGCTAAAATTCCGCCTCCTAGTAACAATGTAAAGAATGAGGATGTCATTATAATACCTATATAGACCATAATAATCGGATATTCTTTTTTGTCATTAATTCGTAATAATTCTTGATACGCTTCTTCAACGGTTATCACACCAGAACAGAGTCTACGTGATACATCATTTACATCGTATACTTGACTTAGATTCGTTTGTTTTTCACTTACTCTAGTTATCTTCGTAATTGCATCAATACTTGGATCTGCAAGTGTAACAAATAAGCCAGTCACTGTTGCAAATGTTTCTGCAGTTTCTAGACCAGAAGTGTGAAGAATTCTACAAATCGTATCTTCTACACGATACGTTTCTGCACCGCTCTTTAACATTATTTGTCCAGCTAACAATGCTGTATCCATTAATAACCTATATCTGGCTTGTCTCTCTTTTTGGGAAAGGTGTTCCCTTTCCATACTTTCTTTCATATCCGTATTCTCAGGTCCATAAACATCTTCTTCCATAAATTAACTTACCTGCCTCCTATCGTAAACTTAGATCAAAATCGCAACTTGCAAACGGCATACTTTTTTCATGATTATTTCACAAATTGAACACAATTGCAATCTATAATTATATTTAGATAGTAAAACAACTATCTACTCCCACCCTATTATACGACAGATAATACTTTATTCTATGAAGTATTATCTACAGTAAAAGAACGCCTACCTTAAGCGTTCTTTTATTGTTTATACATATTTTATTCTAGTTCTGATTCCCCATGTTCTACACGCTCATCCTCAAGTTCTTTTGTTACTCGGACAAAACGAATCATCTTATTCTTAACATCTAAGATCTCGAATAGATATCCCGCATAAGAAACAGAGATATGTTCTCCCTCACTTGGTATCCTATTTAGTAATGATGTTAATAATCCATTCAGTGTATCAAAATCTTCTTCCTCAATTTCTATACCTAATGTATCCTCAATATCATCAAGGCCTGCCAATCCTTTCATTAAGTATTGACCTTCACTTTGTTTGATAATTAATTTCTCATCTTCATCATATTCATCTAAAATATTTCCAACGATTTCTTCTAGAATATCCTCCATAGCCACTAAACCTGCTGTTTGTCCATACTCATCTACCGCGATCGCCATATGTATCTTCTTTAATTGCATATCATTAAATAATACATCAATGTTCTGCGTATCGGGAACAAAATACGGTTTTCTCGCAATCAATCTAAGGGATTTATTCTTAAACTTGGGAGACATGTAACATCTCGTTACATCTTTCACGTGAAGAATACCGATAATATTATCAATATCGTCTTCATACAATGGAAATCTAGAGTAACTCTCCTCTAACATAAACCGTAATGCCTGTTCTACAGTTTGATTACTATCAATTGCTACAATCTTTTTTCGATGAGTCATAATGTCATTGACTTCCTTCTCATCGAATTCAATAATATTCGATATCATCTCTGCTTCATTCGATGCAAGAACACCCTGTTCTTGGCCTTCATTAACCATCGACATGATTTCATCTTCTGTAACATTATCTTCTAAATCTTCCGGTTTAATATGACACAAACGTAATATTAAATTAGTCGTTTTCTCAATTAAGAATGCAAATGGTGTTACTAATCGAATAAAGAATTGAACAACATTCGATATTCTATACGCAGCTTGATCAGAATCTCTAAGGGCTAGTTTTTTAGGAAAAACATCACCCAAAAGAATACTAATAAACAATACCACGAATACGAATACGACGGTCCAAACAACTCTTGTAATTTCCTCTGACATACCAAATTGCTCTGAAAATCTAATATTCCTAATCATTTTCGAGAAATCTCCAGCACAGATATAGCCCACTAATACACTTGTGGTTGTCAATATGACCTCAATTGCATTCATGTACTTATCTTGATCTTCAATAAAATCTAATAGTACTTTAGACTTCTCGTCTCCATCTTCTGCTCTTTTTCGTACTGTTACTTCATTAATCTGTTCAATTGCTTTTGCCCCATATGATATGATGGCTTTTAAAACAAGAAGTAACAAAACTATAACGATACCTACTATCGGATATCCATCCTCCATGTAAAATCTTATCTCCTTTATCATGTACTACAATTGACTCATACCAGACCTTATGTATCTAGAGAGAAACTAATAAGCAATGCCTTATCAATCTTTTTCAGTACATCTTGATCTAAATGACAAACCTTCTCTTTAAGTCTAGTTTTGTCGATTGTTCTAATCTGTTCCAGTAAGATAACAGAATCCTTAACAATTCCATATTTCTCTGCATCAAGCTCTACATGCGTAGGAAGCTTTGCTTTATTCATCTTAGATGTAATCGCTGCACAGATTACTGTTGGACTATGTTTATTTCCTGTATCATTCTGAATGATTAACACTGGGCGAACGCCGCCCTGTTCTGATCCCACTACTGGTCTCAAATCTGCATAAAAAATATCACCGCGCTTAATTATCACTTTATTCACACTCCATTTATTGGCTTTAGCTTTATTATTGCCAGTTTTGACCTGTGTATTCCTAAAGTGTACTATTTTTCTACGGTTATTATTTGGTAAATCACTTCTTACTAACAACAAGCCTCCTAATAGCAGGGCATACCTTACTTCTAAACCTAAAAAAAATTCACTTAGTTACTGCTTCGAACCATTCACTACACATTCCAGTTCCAAAATGAATCTTCTTTCATTTCGTGTGTAACCAACTTCGGAAAAGTTGGTAAACTGAATAGTTACTTTGTCTTTAAACTTAAATTAACAATTCTAAAACTTGATGCAGACAATTATAATAATCTGCTGTACCAACTTTCATTCCTTCTTTATAGTATACTCTCGGTACACGCTTTCCTATGTCACAAACAAGTTCATAATTAAATGATCCAATCAAATTTGCGACTTCCTCTATTGTTATCGATTCGCCACCATCTTGGCCAATCAACGTTACCTTATCTCCTTCTTTTACATCTGGAATATCCGTAACATCTACCATAAACTGATCCATACATACCCTTCCAACAATTGGAGCCGATTTACCATGTATTAAGACTCTTCCTTTGGAAGAAAGCTGTCTTGGATAACCATCTCCGTATCCAACAGGTATTGTAGCAATAACACTATCTTGTTTGGTAATGTACGTACTATTATAGCTAATTCCCGTACCAGCTTCAACACTCTTCACATAAACTACATTACTTATTAATGTTAATGCTGGTTGTAGCATTAATCTATTCTTGTTAACTTTATCCGAAGGATACATACCATACGTAATAATACCACTACGTACCATATCAAGGTTTGATTCTGGCAAGTCAATAATAGATGCACTATTCGATACATGTTTTACCGGTATGTGGATACCTTCTTTTTCTAATTTATCAACAAATATTAAGAAACGACTTAACTGTTTTCTTGCAGATGTCTTATCTTCTTCATCTGCACACGCAAAGTGTGTAAATATACCATCAATAATGATGTTTGGCAACTTACTGATTTCTTTAATAATCTGAATACTCTCTTCTGTATCTTTGAATCCAATGCGTGTCATTCCTGTATCAACTTTAAGATGAATCTTTGCTTGCTTTCCATGAGAAACCGCAATATCTGATAGACGTTTTGCCATATCATATTGGAAAACAGTCTGTATAATATCATATTTTAATAAATCTTCATATTGTTGATGTGGTGTAAATCCTAAGACTAGTATTGGCTTTTCAAACCCCGCCCTACGTAACTCAATACCTTCTTCTATAATAGCGATACCATAAGCATCAACTTTATCATTTAAAGCGGTTGCTAATGCAACAGCTCCATGACCATATCCATCGGCTTTAATAACTGCCATAATCTTTGTATTAGGATTGATATTTCTTCTTACTTCATCGATATTGTTACAGATAGCATCGAGGTTAACCCTAGCCTCTATTCTGTAGTATTCATTCATGAAAACTGCCTCCTTACACTGTTAGCTATACATTCATTCACTCATGAAGTACTAATGGAAGTGCTTCAATTATATCACTTGCAATTAAAGAATAAACGCTCTTTAACTTGGTTGCTTCATCTCCTGCAAGTCCATGCACATATACACTTAGAGCTGTAGCTTCAAAACGCTCCATACCTTGTGCTAACATTGCTGCTATAATTCCTGTTAATACGTCACCTGCACCTGCAGTGGCCATTCCATTGTTTCCAGATAGATTAATATAACAACGAATCCCATCAGAAACAATTGTTCTTGCATCTTTTAATGCCAACACATATCGTTTGCCCTTTACTGCATTCATTGCAACTGTAAACAGATTTTCTTGAACATTAGACACATCACAATCTAACATCCTAGACATCTCTTTAAGATGTGGCGTAACAACTACATTTGCAGGTAAATCTATGTCACAATAACATTCTTTCTCATTATCTTTTGAAATATACTGCGTTTTACCCGCTAGTAGCGTTAAGGCATCTGCATCTATAACAATCGGAACGTTTGTATTATTTAAAACTATATCTAACAAATGATCCGATGCCGCAGATATTCCAATCCCCGGCCCAACTACAATTGATGTAGCCCATTTTATCTCTTGTACAATACGGTCCACTTCTAATTTATTTTTCAAATTATTAGGGTCGTACGTTGATAAAATTGCCTCTGGTAAAAGGCTTTGAATAATACTACGATTATCCTCTACCGTAAGAACTTTCACAAGACCCGCTCCGGAGCGACAAGCTGCCTTAGCAGATAAATAGCAAGCCCCAGACATATTACGAGAGCCTGCTATAATTAGCACCTTACCAAAGGTACCCTTATTCGAATAGTTCTTTCGTAATGGTAATCTAGATAAATCTTCTTTTTCAAAATAAAAAACAGATGGTTTCACATATTCGACTGCCTTTACTGGAAAGCCGATATCAGCAACTATTACTTCACCCGCATACTCACAACCAGGATGTAATACTAAACCAATCTTGTTAACACCAAATGTTATTGTATAATCAGCTTTAACTGCGATATTCATAACTTTGCCGTTATCCGCTTGGATACCAGAAGGAATATCAATAGAGAAAACCTTGTTATCACTTGTATTAATTGCTTCTATTATTTGTTCAAACGTACCTACTACTGACTTTGATAAACCAATTCCAAAAATAGCATCTATAATAACAGTATATTCTGATACTTTCACATTGTTATAGACTTTCACGTCCAAATTACGTGCGATTAATAACTGTTGCTTTGTCTGGTCAGAAGCACGCTTTTCATCGCCGATAATAAGCACATCAGCATCATATCCAAGCCCTTTAAGCATACGTATGGTAGCGATACCATCTCCACCATTATTACCAGTTCCACATACAGCTAGTATTCGATCTTTCTTAGTGATCTTTGATTGCATGACCTGGGCAACTGCCATCGCTGCCTTTTCCATCAATACAAGGCTTGGTATACCAATCACGTTGCTGGTATACTCATCGATTTCCTTCATCTTGGCAGCATCAACTAAATATTTCATGATTCTTTCCCTTCTGCTACTACAAAAGCATTCGAATATATCTTAGTATTTGTTATAGACACATGAATATTAGTAATACCTCGCCCATTAGCTAACTTAAGAGCGTTATCATATAGTGTTATATAAGGACACCCAAGTTCATCTCTAAGCACTTCAATTTCATTCAGTTCAAATCCATGAATCCCTGTCCCAAACGCCTTAGAAACCGCTTCCTTCACAGCAAAATTATCCGAGGCCTTCCTTTTATCCTTTCGTATTAGATCGATCTCACGCTCTGTAAAACATCTTGTAAGAAAATGTTCATTCTCACAAGCTTTCTCTACACGTTCGATTTCTATCAAATCTATACCAATTCCAATAATCAACGTTATTCCATCCTTACTCTTTGTCGTCTAACATATCTAGTACCGTGTTTCCCAGTATATCATGCATATACGAATAAAGAGAGCTATTTTCGATTTCTTTATCCTGTTTTTGAATAATTCTTGCTTTTAGTGCTTCACGTGTCTGACGAATCCACTGATCTGCTTCTTTAATTTCCATCTGATTATGTTTCAATTTCGCATAGCAAACTTTCATACTCTCTATCATGAGTTCTTCATTTGCCTTCTTAATTTGATATGGCATATCTAAAAGAGTATCATCTGCGTTTTGCATCTTTGAATTGATTTCTTCAATAAACTGATGGCTCTTCTCCAGCTTTCTAGCCTTTAGCCTACCAGCTGGAGAATTATCAGGTTCCATATTGGCTACAATTTCGCTCATTAGCTTCTTCTTGAGCTTCTTCATATCCTTTATGTCATTAATCATCTTCCCTTGCTTCTTAAGCAAATTATTCAGATTATTCTCAAGTTGCTTAATAGCAAAAGTCTTCTCATGTTCTGGAATAAGTTGATACCAGCGATCATCTAGAGTTAGTATTGGTAATTTTTTGCCTTGCAATGCTTCCTTGAATTCAATACTCTTGTCCCTTTTTCTCGCCATAAACTCTCCTTTTCGATCACCGCGTAATCGTCAAAAGTCAATTACTGATTTTCTTCTCTTTCTTGTTCTTCTCGCGCTTTCAAGTTATATGATAGACGCATCAAACTTTCGGCAAGATGAACGTTCTCAACCATAATATCTTTAGGTAGATTCAAATCTGTCGGTGCAAAATTCCATATTGCTTTCACACCCCAGCTAACAAGATCAGCTGCAACTTGTGGTGCTTTTGCTTTAGGAATAGTTAATGCCGCAATATGAACACTATTATTCTTAACAAAGTCTTCTAGTGTTTCCATCATTCGAATCTCATTACCACGTATGGAGATTCCTTCTAGTCTTGGGTTCACGTCAAAAATACCTTTGATTAAAAAGCCTCTTCTTTCAAAATCTGTATAATTTGCTAATGCTTGTCCGAGATTACCCGCTCCGATAATAATTACATTGTACTTCCTATCAAGTCCAAGTATTTTCCCTATCTCTGTGAATAGATACTCCACGTTATATCCGTAGCCCTGTTGTCCGAAACCTCCGAAGTTATTAAGATCCTGTCTAATTTGTGAAGCTGTTACTTGCATCTTCTCGCTAAGTTCTTTTGATGAAATACGCACAACATCGTTTTCCAACAATTCACCCAAATAACGATAGTATCTTGGAAGTCTTTTGATAACTGCTAATGATATTTCTTTTTCGTACACAATGCACCCTCCTTATATCATAAACCCTTATTCTTCATTATAACTACTCGCTAATTACTTGTCAATTTTAGATATGATATGCGGTTGCTACCATTTCTTGCTTTTTTATGCTTTCTATGATTTCCTCAGTCGATTTATCTTTAATTTTGGTTGCACTAACGAACAACCCAATAGAAGAACTGCCCTCTTTACCTTCTACTGTTTCAAAATGTTTAATTGACATCTGATTTTCTGTCATAAATCCAATCATAATGCCAATTCCTTCTACGCAAGTAACTTCTATGTAGATTTCAACGATATCTGATTTTGATAATAAAAATGTTTCAAATCCTTGTAATATCTTCATACTACCAAGTATTAAGGCACAACCAAAAATAGCTCCTTCATAAAAGCCAATTCCAATTGCAAGCCCCATGCTAGAACAAGCCCATAAGCCTGCTGCAGTCGTTAAACCTTTGACATGTTGTTTTGATGTGGTAAGAATTGTACCCGCTCCCAGGAAACCAATTCCACTAATTACTTGTGCCCCCATTCTTGTAGGGTCCGTATCCATCTTTAGTACTGATATAATAAATTGACTAGTAATCATAACCAAGGAAGAGCCAATACATACTAGTATATGAGTTCGAAATCCCGCTGGTCTCCCTTTTTTCTCTCGATCATATCCGATGATTCCACCGCACAAAACAGCAAGTATCATACGTACCATAATTGACAGATAGTTAAGATCCCTCAAATTTCCAATAACATCAATTCCCATAAATCCTCCAAATATGAAGCTTTATTAATGCTTCTTACTATATTATAGTATCTTTCCCATCAGATTGCACCTATTTTCTACACAAAGGACAAAATAAAATGTGTAAATGTCTAGCAATCATACCTTAAGTATGATAAAATAACTGATGATTTTCAAGAGCCACTTATCTAGGTCGACGGTGCCAATTCAAGATTAATTTCAAATTGACGCCGTCGACCTTCGAAAAAATGCGAAGAAAGGATGACTATAATCATGATTTTATCATGTAATAATATAAATAAATCTTTTGTTGGAAAACAAGTACTTTCTAATGTTTCATTTCATGTTAACGAGGGTGAAAAAACTGCAATTATCGGAGTGAACGGAGCAGGTAAATCTACGCTTCTTAAAATAATAATTGGTGAGATGAGCGCCGACTCTGGTGATGTTACTTTCGCAAAAGGTGCTACTATGGGCTATCTAGCTCAACATCAAGCATTAACTTCACATCATTCTATCTACGAAGAACTTCTTGAAGTAAAAAAAGACGTTATTGAATTATACGACCGTATGCGCGCGTTAGAACTTGATATGAAGGAAGCTACAGGTGATGAGTTAGAATCTATGCTTTCTACTTATGCAAGATTAAATCACGAATTCGAATTACAAAACGGCTATGCTTACCAAAGTGAAATCACTGGTATTCTAAAAGGTCTCGGATTTTCAGAAGAAGAATTCAGCAAATCTATTGATAAATTATCAGGTGGTCAAAAGACTCGTGTTGCCCTTGGTAAACTACTTCTAACTGCACCTGATATTATCTTCTTAGATGAGCCTACCAACCATCTTGATATGGAATCAATTGCATGGTTAGAAAACTATCTTCTTAACTATCGTGGTGCTGTTGTTATTGTTGCCCATGACCGCTATTTCCTAGACAAAATCGTAACGAAAGTAGTTGAAATCGAGTTCACCAAATCTCAGATGTATCTTGGTAACTACTCAGATTTTGCAGATAAGAAAGCTCTTGTTAGAGATGCACAATTAAAGAATTATCTTAATCAACAAAAAGAGATTAAGCATCAAGAAGAGGTTATTGCCAAACTTCGTTCTTTCAACCGTGAGAAATCCATCAAGCGTGCAGAGAGCCGTGAGAAGATGTTAAGTAAGATTGAACGTGTCGAAAAACCAATTATGGAACAACATCATATCTCTATTCAATTAGAGCCACACAATATCAGTGGTAATGATGTTCTTTCTGTTAAAGGACTAACCAAAGCTTTTGGTCCTAAGAAACTTTTCTCTGATTTGGATTTCGAAATTAAAAGAGAAGAAAAAGTCGCAATTATTGGTAATAATGGAACGGGTAAAACTACTATATTAAAGATTCTAAATGGTCTAATAGATGCAGATTCTGGCGAGATGCGTCTAGGATCAAAAGTTAAAATAGGTTATTATGATCAGGAACACCAAGTATTATCACCAGAGAAAACAATCTTTGATGAATTACAAGATACGTATCCAAATCTAACGAATACTGCTGTTCGTAATATTCTTGCTGCTTTCCTATTCACTAATGATGACGTGTTCAAACGTATCAAAGAATTAAGTGGTGGCGAACGTGGACGTGTTTCTCTTGCCAAATTAATGCTTTCAGAAGCAAATTTCTTGATTCTAGATGAGCCTACGAACCATCTTGATATCGCCTCTAAGGAAATACTAGAGGATGCCATTAACAGTTATTCCGGTACAGTATTATATGTATCCCATGACCGTTATTTTATTAATAGAACAGCAACTCGTATTCTTGACTTAACGAACAATCAATTACTTAACTACATTGGCAATTACGATTATTATCTAGAAAAGAAACCGGAAGTGGAACGCATGTATCTTTCCGCCAATTCCATTAATGGGAATATCTCTAAAACTCCTGCTTCAAATGATTCAGTAACTGCTTCAGCAAGTGCAACTTCAAATCAGTCAGAATCCGTTACAGATACTTCTGATACCAAATTGGACTGGAAGCAGCAAAAAGAACAACAAGCAAAAGAAAGAAAACGTCTGAATGAACTTAAAAAAGTTGAAGACGAAATCACTGCTTGCGAAACACGCAATGAAGAAATCGATTCTCTCCTTGCTCTTGAAGAAGTTTATACCAATGTAGCAAGATTACTTGAATTAAATAATGAAAAAAAATCAATCGAAGATCGTCTAGAAGAACTTCTTGAACAATGGGAAGAACTTTCTATATAAAGTATAAAACAACGGCAGCAATTTGAACTTCTTACAAATTGTTGCCGTTATTTTCTAAAGTGCACTTATATTATATTTTTCGTTATACATATGATACTTATATACACAAATACTTATAAAGTTATAAATCCTAGAGTTTGTAATATCGAACTAATTAGAATTATTCCTAAGAAAATCAATACTAGATATTTTGCCATGAATAAGTATACTTTCTTTCTTTTAAATTTAGAAGAAGATTCTACTTCATCAATAACTGTTTTAAACCCACAGACTTTCATAACTAGTACCATCGTACAAATTGCAGAAATTGGCATCATGATGGAATTAGTCATAAAATCAAAGAAGTCTAAGATTGATAAGCCAATTGGTTTAATAAATGACCATGCCCCAAATCCTAAAGAACATGGAATACCAAGCAATAAGATAATTCCTAACATAACGATACTACTCTTCTTACGACTCCATTTTGTAAGTTCACGGAAGGTAGCTACACCACATTCCATTAATGATACTGCACTTGTTATGGCAGCACTGAATACAAGTAGGAAGAATACCATACCGATAATTCGTCCCATTGGCATGCTTAAGAATACCTTTGGCATAGTAATGAACATAAGTGATGGTCCTGCTTGTAATGTCTCTGGATTCCCACCAGCGAACGCAAATACTGCTGGAATAATCATCAGACCTGCTAAGAAAGCAATTGCTGAATCCACAATTTCAACTTGACGTATAGATGATTCCATATCAATATCTTTCTTCATGTAAGAACCATAAGTATATAAGATACCCATACCAATTGATAAAGAATAAAACATCTGTCCCATAGCCGCAACAACTGTATTAATAGAGAACCTTGAGAAGTCAGGGATTAAATAATACTTAACTCCTTCTAATGCTCCAGGGCGTGTTACTGAATAAATCGCTATTACGATTGCCATAACTACAAGTAAAGGCATAAGAACTCTGCTAAGTTTTTCAATTCCCTTCTCTACTCCCATGATTATAATTATGAATACAGCAATTGCAAAAAGTACTAACCAAAATATTGGTTCTCCTGTTTTGCCTACAAAGCTATTAAAATAGGTATCTTCTTGTAGACTAGCTGCATTACTACCAGCAAACGAGAAGAAATACTTCAGTACCCAACCACCAATTACGCAGTAATATGGTACAATTAACATTGGTACGATGGCATTAATCCAACCACCAAACATCATTTTCTTCGCACCAAGTGCTTTAAACGCTCCAATAGGACTTTTTCCCGTCTTACGACCAAGCGCAGTTTCTGTCATAATTAAGGTAAAACCAAACGTAATTGCTAAAAGAAGATAGGTAAGTAAAAATATACCTCCACCATACTTAGCTGCTAGATACGGGAAACGCCAAATGTTTCCGAGTCCTACTGCTGATCCTGCTACTGCTAATACATATCCCATCTTTCCAGAGAAACCTTTAACATCCACAGTTTTCTTACTTTTTCCATTCATATAACTCTTTTGTAACCTCTTTAGAATTTTCTCACCTTGCCACTTTAACTTAATGGCGTTTCATAGCGTTATCAATTCTACTTTCTAAACTTGCTTTCTTTTATCATACACGAGAATAATTTTCTTGTCAAAAGATAAATTGTACCATGTTTTAATATACTAAAGTAATAGCTCAATTTCAACTAATTTATTGATTAATTTCATAGGACAACCTTATTATTCCATGTATTACTAAGCATCTCCACCAAATATTCTGTAATGTTTTAACACAGAAAAAACCTATGAAGATTTTCGCTTCATAGGTTTTTAATAACATAGATCTATAATAACTTCTCTAATCCCTTTTCACTAATATTTTTAATTGTGTTCTTAATATGCTCATGGGCTAGATATTCTGCCTTGTCTGCATCATGTTCTCTAATCGCCTCAAAAATCGCTATGTGCTCTTCATTGGTGTGACTAGCACGAATCATGGAAGACAAAGACGCCTTGCGGATTCTCTGTACATACTGATGATAGTCAGATAATAGATGACATAGAATACGGCTACCAGAAGCTTCATATAGCAACTCATGGAACTTGCTATCAAGTTCAAAAATCTGTCCCTCATGAGAACGTTTTGTATGAAATTCTGATAGATATACGACCTCATCCATCTCTTCCATCTGCTTATCTGTTATATTCTCACATGCCATTCTTGCACAGAGTCCTTCAAGATAGGAACGTATCATATAGATATCATGAATATCTTTCGCAGTGATCCCATTCACATAGGCACCTTTATTGGGAATAATATTCACTAATCCTTCTAATTCTAACTGTCTTAAGGCTTCTCGAACTGGTGTCCTGCTGACACCTAATTCGTTTCCAATTGTTACTTCTTTTAGTTCTTCATTCTGACTATATTTACCTGAGAGAATATCGTCACGGATTTTATGAAAGACACGTCCTCTCAAGGAATATTTATCTGTTAATTCCTTCTGTTCATGAAAACCGTCCAAAGAATTTTTCCTCCTAGTTCTTCGCAATCGTCTCCATAATGTAATCAGCAAATTCAGCACCTGTAGCTCCAGTATCTCTACCAGTTATCACCAATTTCTTTTCTGTAGCAGTACAGATGTCAAGTGCGTTGTACAATTTATTTGCTTTCTCAGTATAACCAATATGAGCTAATAACATTGCACCAGCACGGATTACGCTACATGGATCTGCGTAAATATCTCTGCCTTCTTGTACCATACGTGGAGCAGAACCATGGATAGCCTCAAACATAGCATATCTTTTACCAATGTTTGCACTACCAGCAGTACCTACACCACCTTGCAATTCAGCTGCTTCATCTGTAATTATATCACCATATAAATTAGGTAATACAACCACTTGGAAGTCTCTTCTTCTTTGTTCATCTAATAATTTTGCAGTCATGATATCGATGTACCAATCATCTGCAGTAATTCCATCATATTCTTTTGCTATGCGATAGAAATTATCAAGGAATTTACCATCTGTTGTTTTGATGATATTTGCCTTAGTAACTGCTGTTACACGAGTCTTGCCGTTTGCTTTGGCAAATTCGAATGCTGCACGAATAATTCTATCACAACCTTGAGATGTTGCAATTGTAAAGTCGATACCAAGATCGTCTGTTACACTAACACCTTCTTTACCTGCTGCATATCCACCTTCTGTATTCTCACGGTAGAATGTCCAGTCAATACCTTCTTCTGGTATACGAACAGGGCGAACGTTAGCAAATAAATCTAATTCTTTTCTCATTGCTACGTTAGCAGATTCAATATTAGGTAAGCCGTCACCTTTTCTAGGTGTTGTAGTAGGTCCTTTTAAGATAACATCACAAGCTTTTAACTCTGTTAACACATCAGCTGGAATAGCTGCCATCTCTTCTGCTCTTCTTTCAATCGTTAAGCCGTCAATGGTTCTGAACTCCACTTTACCAGCTGCTACTTCATCTTTTAATAAGTACTCAAGAACTCTCTGAGCTTGCCCTGTAATTGCTGGACCAATTCCATCACCGCCACATACACCGATTGTGATTTTATCTAGTTCTTTATAATTAACAAAGTCACCTTGTGCCTTCATTGCTTCAACCCTTGCTAGTTGCTTCTCTAATAGCTTTCCAAACTGTTCCTTTGCTGCTTCAATCTGCTGCTTACTCATCAATAATCCTCCTATACTTTCATAAATGATGTATTAACTGTTATGTTCACTAAATATTTCTTTACTTCTCTTGATGGGAACCGTTTCTATGTTTACATTAATATAGTGTAGCATACTAAATGTTAACATTCAATTCTTTACAGGCATCGTCAATTACTTTTATTAATTCGTTGTCTGTAATAACCGTTACACGGCCTTCTTCATATTCTTTATCCACCCAATCTTTTACCATTATTACTACAGGGTGCGACTTATCAACGGCTCTATCGTCTTTTAGTTTGTAATATGTGTTAATCCAGTGTGCAATTCCTGCAAGACCTGATGTATTGGATACTGCTACTAATACTGGTCTATTAAGGAATTTTTCAGTATCAAATATGTTGTAGATTTCTTCGTTCTTTAGTAATCCATCTGCATGGATTCCGGCTCTAGTAACATTGAAATTCTGTCCTACAAAAGGTGTCCTAGCTGGAACTTTATAACCGATTTCGTCTCTGAAGTAATCTGCTAATTCTGTAATTACGGTTGTATCCATACCGTCTAATGTCCCTTTAAGCTGTGCATATTCGAATACCATTGCCTCAAGAGGGGTATTACCTGTTCTTTCACCAATCCCGAATAAGGAACAGTTGACACCACTTGCACCATATAACCATGCAGTTGTTGAATTCGTTACAGCTTTATAAAAATCATTATGACCATGCCACTCTAACTGCCCCGATGGCACACCACCATGTGTCATTAATCCATAAATAATTCCCTGCACAGAACGTGGAATCACCGCACCTGGGAAGTTAACCCCGTATCCCATGGTATCGCAGGCACGAATCTTAACTGGAATCCCATATTCATCTCCTAATTTCATTAATTCAAGACAAAAAGGAATAACAAAACCATGAATATCAGAACGGGTAATATCTTCAAAATGACAACGAGGCGCTACTCCTGTTTCAAGACACTCTCTTACTACACTTAGATAATGGTTCATTGCCTCTTTTCTTGTCATCTTCATCTTATAGAAGATATGATAATCAGAACAACTTACTAAGATTCCTGTCTCTTTTAATCCAATCTCTCTCACTAATTCAAAATCTTTCTTACTTGCACGAATCCATGCGGTTACTTCTGGGAACTGATATCCTTTTTCTAAACATTTGTAAACTGCATCACGGTCCTTCTTACTATACAAGAAGAATTCACTCTGACGGATAATTCCCTTTGGTCCACCTAACTTATGAAAATAATCATAGATAGTAACAATCTGTTCAGTCGTATATGGTGCTCTTGATTGCTGTCCATCACGAAATGTCGTATCTGTAATCCAGATATCCTCTGGCATATTGTGCGGTACGATACGATCATTAAACGCAATCTTAGGAATCTCGTCATAAGGAAACAGATTTCGGAACACATTCGGCGTATCAACCTCTACAAGTGGATAGATTCGTTCTTCATACTGTAACAGGTTATTATGGTGATTCAAAAATACTCTACGATTTTCCATCAAACTCACTCCTTGTATAATTATTCATTCACCCCTTATAACAAAGCACCTTTTTCTCGATCTTTTTATATAGTTTTTAGTTATATATTGTATAACTAATTATTATGTATACAATAATAATGCTTTATTTTCAAGGTTTTATATTGATTTATTATTATTGTATACAATTATACCTTCTTTGTCAATTAACAATTTAGCATGGTAAAGTGAATGAATAATTGTATTAAAATGAAGCACATTTTCTGTGCAATCATCCGTACGTAATGATTGTTGTTCCATGCTTTAATCTGCAGCATCACCAATTCAATCACATTCTGGTCGAACCGATTCTCATGGTGGACATAGAGACAATAAAAACAAGAGTGGTCTAGGTAGCTATCATTATCATTGTGGTGGACATGATGCACACTTACATAATAATGGAATATGCCCATACAATAGTACAAGTAAATCCTCAAATTCTGCTACTAAAAAATCCTCTAACGCCAGTAACTCTTCTAGCTCGGCCAAAAAAGCAACTACAAAAACCTCTACAAAATACTCAGTAACAGTAGAAAAAGTACAAATTGCTTTGAATAATTTAGGATATAACTGTGGTACACCAGATGGAATCAGTGGTAAGAAAACAAAAAGCGCAATAAAAGATTATAAAAAAGATAAAGGACTCACCGTTAATACTAAGATTGATAAAGAGTTAAAAAAGTCTCTTAAAATAAACTAAAGACAGACCTTTTTTATCAACTCTATTGGATTTCTAAGATAGATATGATATATTACTTATATATTTATATACTTTAAGAAATGAGGTAATGCCCATGCAGAACAAAAAAGTTGTAGTTGCTTTAGGACACAGCGCCTTTGGAAAGACATTTCCAGAACAACAGGAAGCCATTAAGAATGCTGCTGTAGCAATCGCAGATTTAGTAGAAGCAAAATACCATGTTGTAATAACTCATAGTAATGCACCACAAGTTGGTATGATACATACAGCAATGACTGAATATAGCCGTCTTGATAACAATCAAACAGTTGCACCAATGTCCATCTGTAGCGCAATGAGCCAAGGATATATTGGTTATGATTTGCAGAATGCTATACGTACAGAATTACTTAATCGTGGTATCTATAAAACAGTTTCTACTATTATTACTCAAGTTCGTGTTGATACTTTCGATCCCGCATTCCATAATCCAACCAAAGTAATTGGACGTATCATGTCTGAAGAGGAAGCAAAAGAAGAAGAACAAAAAGGTAATTACGTTATTCCAGAAGGTGATGGATTCCGTAGAATTATCGCTGCACCAAAACCAATTGATATCTATGAAATCGATGCAATTCGTGCACTTCTAGATGCTGGACAAGTCGTTATCGCTTGTGGCGGTGGTGGTATTCCTGTATTAGAACAAGGTACTAAACTAAAAGGCGCTAGTGCTGTAATTGAGAAAGACTTAGTAAGTGCAAAGATGGCAGAGCTTCTTAATGTGGATACTCTTCTACTATTAACTGGTGTTGATCATGTTTTCTTAAATTTCGGTAGCGACAACGAAACTCCTTTAGAAACTGTTACCCTAGAGGAAGCCAAAACCTATATGAATGAAGGACAATTTACAGCTGGATCTATGCAACCTAAAGTAGAAGCAGCCATCAACTTCGTTTCAACAAATCCAGAACATACTGCTATTATCTCTAATCTTGATAAAGCAAAAGCTGCAATCAAAGGTAAAACAGGTACACATTTTGTAAGATAGATACTATTTACATCAAAAAACAATCTTAAAAAATTGTGTTCCAGGGGCGAATATGAAATATACGCCCTATGGCACACAAGATTTTAAGATTGTTTTTACCGGTGTGTGAATGCTTTTAAATTTCAAAAACAGTGATGTAATATGCACCGCAACTCTTTATTCAGCATGTGGCGTTATATTAAAGTGTGGCACCCCTGCTTCTTTTATCGTAATCGACGATCTTCAAATCTAATATGAGTAAGCAAGCAATTACGAATTTCCTCTAATTGCTCTTCTATAGTCTCCGTTGCTAAAACTATATCCATTGAAATCGCCATACTATTAACTATATGAGAATCTACATGTTTCTTCATCAAATCTAACTGTTCTAATTTATCCTGATAACTTCTGGCATCAAGGAAGTCTAATAATGCTTGTTGTGTATCAACTGTTTCATTTTCCTGGGTTTTAATAGAATGTTGGAGATGAATCTCTTGAAGCATATCATCAAGTTCTGAATTCTCTACAGCTTCTACTCTTGATGTTGTTTCCTCAGTCTTCTTCTCTGGCTTGTACACCTCAAATCGATATCTTTGCTTTACTTCTGGATATTTCTCATGATCAACTTCGCTCAAGAACATATCTAGAGGTCTTATAAACGTCTTGAAATCCCCGTAAAGTGCTTGGTACACAACATATTCTTCTCTTGTTTCAGAATGAATTGCAATTGATATAATCTGATATAACATTCCCTTAAAATGTTTCATTAATGTTCCAGGTACAATAATCTCTCTATTTTGCATATTAGCATCTATGCTCCTCTCTTACGAAAAAAGTTATTGTTAAGACTATACTTTGTCTTTACAATAACTCTTTTCTTATTCTATCACAAGTTTAATATTGGTTCAACTAAGCAATAGTTTTTAATACTTTAAGCTGACTCTTCAAATTGTGAATTATATAGTTTTTCATAGAATCCACCTTGAGCAAGTAACTCTTCATGAGTACCTTGTTCAACAATATCTCCGTTATTCATTACTAAGATTAAATCTGCATCTTTAATTGTCGATAAACGATGGGCAATTACGAAACTTGTTCTGCCTTGCATTAAGTTGTTCATCGCTTTTTGTATACGAATTTCTGTTCTTGTATCAACAGAACTTGTAGCTTCATCAAGAATCAGAATCTTAGGATCTGCAAGAATTGCTCTTGCGATAGTAAGTAACTGTTTCTGACCTTGGGATACATTACTTGCTTCTTCATTCAATACCATGTTATAGCCGTCTGGTAATGTTTGAATGAAATGGTGAACATGGGCTGCTTTCGCTGCATTAATAACATCTTCGTCCGTAGCACCTGGTTTACCATAGCGTATATTTTCCATAATTGTTCCATTGAATAACCAAGTATCTTGTAATACCATACCAAACAATTCACGTAATTCACTTCTATTAAAGCTTCGAACATCATGGCCATCTACTAATATTGCACCGTCACTAACATCATAGAAACGCATTAATAATTTGATCATTGTAGTCTTACCGGCACCAGTTGGTCCAACAATAGCAACTTTTTGACCTTCTTTTACCTTAGAACTGAAATCATTTATGATAATCTTATCTGGATTGTAACCAAAGTGTACATTTTTGAATTCAACATTTCCTTGAAGATTTGTTGTACTAACAGCGTTTTCTACTGTTTGGTCCTCTTCCTCTTCATTCAGGAATTCAAAAACACGCTCAGCTGCTGCTGCTGTTGATTGTACTTGATTTGATATTTGAGCCATCTGTGCAATTGGCTGATTAAAGCTTCTTACATATTGAATAAATGATTGAATATTACCAACCGTCACACGGCCCTTAATTGTCAAATAACCACCTAAAATCGCAACACCCACATAACCTACATTACCTACGAATTGCATAATTGGCATCATCATACCAGATAAAAATTGAGATTTCCAGGCAGATTCGAATAACATTTCATTTGCTTTATCGAATTCTTTAATTGCTTCTTCTTCTCCGTTAAATACTTTAACAACATTATGTCCACCATAGATTTCTTCTACTTGACCATTTACATGACCAAGGTATTCTTGTTGTTGAACGAAATATTTCTGCGATTTTTTAATTACCTTTGAGATAATTAACATAGATAATGGTAGTGTTAGAACTGCCACTAATGTCATCCAGCCACTGATTGATACCATCATTATGATTACACCAATAACCGTTGTAACAGAAGTTATAGTCTGTGTAATACTTTGATTTAAACTGTTACTTAATACGTCAACATCATTGGTTACTCTTGATAACACTTCACCATGTGTCTTACTATCAAAGTATCTCATTGGCATACGATTAATCTTTGTTGAGATCTCTTTACGAAGTTCATAGGTTACCTTCTGTGTGATACCTGTCATGATAAATCCCTGAATCAAAGAGAAAAGCATTGCAACTACATATAATGTTAGAAGCATTAATAATATCTTAAGGATCGCATCAAAGTCTATTCCACCAGTACCTTTAACTTTTTTCATTAAACCTTCGAAAATCTCCGTAGTTGCATCACCAAGGATCTTAGGTCCTACGATAGTGAATACCGAACTTCCAATTGCAAACAGAATTACTAAAAATATTCGAAACTTATATCTTCCAAGATAACCACCAAGTCCTGACATGGCCTTCTTGAAATCTTTTGGCTTTTCACCAGGTGCGATACCACCTGGGCCACCCATTCCACCCATAGGGCCTTTTGGTCTACCACCTGAATGTTTTATGTCTTTACTCATGGCTTTCCTCTCCTTTCACAGTTTCTTTATTCGCTATACTTGCTTCTATTTCTTTATCTGATAATTGAGATGAAGCAATTTGACGATAAACATCACAACTAGTTAATAATTCTGCATGTGTACCTTTTCCAACAATTCTACCTTCATCTAATACTACTATTTGTTCTGCATGTAAAATTGTAGATATACGTTGTGCTACAATTATAATAGTACTATCTGTAATCTCTTCATGTAAAGCCCTACGAAGTGTTGCATCTGTCTTAAAGTCAAGTGCAGAGAAACTATCATCAAATATATATATATCAGGATCTTTTGCAATGGCTCTTGCAATAGATAATCGTTGTTTTTGACCACCTGATACGTTGGAACCACCTTGCGATATTGTTTCATCATATTGTTCAGGCTTCTGCTCAATGAAATCCTGTGCCTGTGCAATTCTCACAGCACGTTTGATATCGTCTTCAGTCGCCTCTTGTTTACCATAACGAAGGTTTGAATCAATAGTACCAGAGAATAAAACACCCTTTTGTGGTACGAAACCGATTTTTGCTCTTAAATCATGTTGAGAAATATCTTTAACATTAACTCCATCAACGAGGATTTCACCTTCTGTTGCATCATATAAACGTGGTATCAGATTAATCAATGTAGACTTACCACTACCTGTACTACCAATAATAGCAGTAGTTTCACCAGGTTTTGCTGTGAAGTTAATGTCTACAAGTACATCTTCTTCTGCATTCGGATAACGGAATGACATATTTTTAAATTCAACCACTCCCTTTTTAGAAGGATTGAATGACTTCTTGTCTTTTGGATCTACAATTAGGCTTTCTGTTTCTAATACTTCCATAATACGATTTGCAGATACTGCAGCTCTTGGTAACATAATGGATACCATAGTTAACATCAAGAAAGACATAACTATTTGCATTGTATATTGTATGAATGCCATCATATCACCAACTTGAAGGTTACCAGTATCAATACCTTTACCTCCAAACCAGATAATCATAATTGTAATACCGTTCATAACGAACATCATAATAGGCATCATGAATGTCATTGTACGGTTAACAAAAAGATTGGTTCTTTTCAGATCTTGGTTTGCTAAATCAAATCGTTTCTCTTCATGTTTTTCACGACTGAATGCTCGAATTACAGGAAGACCTGTTAATATTTCTCTTGTAACAAGGTTCAAACGGTCAACAAGTTTTTGCATACTCTTAAACTTTGGCATAGCAATTGCCATAAGAGTGCCTACAAGTACAAGAATTGTTCCAACTGCTACAGCAATAATCCATGCCATATCGGTCTCTGTATTCGTAACTTTTATAATGCCACCAATTCCAAGGATAGGAGCATATAGTACCATTCTAAACATCATAACAAGTAACATCTGCACTTGTTGAACATCATTGGTACTTCTTGTTATTAGGGAAGCTGTTGAGAATTTATCAAACTCCGCATTAGAGAACCCAACAACCTTTTTAAATACTAAACTACGAATATTCTTACTTGTTCCGGCTGCGATACGTGACGCAAGATAACCAACTATAATAGCAGCAAGCATACCAACAATAGCAAGACCTAACATCTTAAGACCAGCAATTGCTATATAAGTAATCTGCATTCTATCCACATCTATACCAATAGCTTCATATTCTTGCCCTACAACTAGAACAGCACTTTGTGCTATAATTGATGAAGGAACTTTTGCCATTTCAGTGTTAATTCCTTCGGTGAATTCAGCTACTTGTTCTTCTGGCATCATAGATAATGCTGCGAATATATCTTGACCTTGTAATTCTTCTGGTAGGAATGAGTCACTATTTGATTCAGTAGTTACCTCCTCACTATCTGATTCCATACTAATCGAACCTTCTAGTATAGCAGTTATAAACAATGGTTTTGCCAAAATTGTGCTAATCTTTTCTTTAACATCTTTGTCATTGGTATCAAGCACATAGATATCTTCCGTCTCTAAGATCGGATAATCCTTAAGATATTCTTTATATTCAGATTCTGAGCTAGAATCTTTACCAACGTATTTATAATACTTTGTTAAGTATTCGGAATCCTCGCTGCTCATAAAATACTGCATCTTTTGATAAGTAGATGCTCGAACTGCTTCAAGTGCAGTATCTTCGATACCTCCTTGCTGAATACCAACGTCAACGATGTCTGATGTATATTGTGGTAATGAAAGATCACTAAATGCTTGAATAACTAACAAAACCACAACCGCTAAGATTGATAATCGAAACGGTTTTAAATAACGCATTAACTTCTTCATCTTATCTTCCTTCCTTTAACTATTCGTAGTCAATTTCTCATCGACCTACTCCCATACCATTATATTTTTCCACATTACCCTTTTATATACGAAAATCATACTTTCATACTTGCTCCCCAGTAACGATTCGATATAATTTATCAATAATTCGTATTAATTCCTTAGCATCATGTTCGCCAAGCCTATTCATTAAATCATTAACATATTGATCTCTAATAGTTCGAATCTTTTTAATATAAGCACAGCCTTCTTCTGTCATGCTAATATATGTTACTCTTCTGTCTGAACGATCGATTTTCCTAATGATATATCCTCTCTCTTCAAGAGAATTCAACATTTTTGAAGTCGTAGGTTTCGGGATATCTAAATCTTTGGTTATCGACGAAACTTTAATACCCAACGTATTTTCTTCACTAAGATTGTGGTCAAGATAAAATAATATCATACCTTCCATCTGTGATAGTTCGCCAAAACCTTTACTTCTTCTTTTCATGCTATGAATCTTATTCATCACCTCAATAAGTTCCTGTCCATACGAAATCTCAACCTCTCCCAAAATAACGATCCTCCCCTCTTTTTATTTCTCATTATAAGGCAAAAAAATAGTTTCACAGGGAAACTATTTCTCTAGATAACTATTATATTAAAAAATTATTATTTGTCAATCTACTGATCAAAGATTTATATAAATTTAACACTTTTTTATGAAATAAATTATAGAAAAAACTCATCTTAATGTATCCATTCTACTTAATTGAATAGATACATTAAGATGAGTTTCATCGTGTTATTGTATTTGTCCTAATTACGAACAGTTCTTATTAATATCTATAATTTCTTTAAAAGTGTGGCAAACTGTTCTTCTGGTAATGATGATCCTTGCACACCTACAACTGCTGCCGATATTTTATTCGCACGCTCTACTGCTTGTTGCATCGTAAATCCCTGCTTCACTGAGGCCATTACCGCTCCTATATGGGAATCCCCTGCACCAATGGTATCTACTACTGTAGCACACTCACCTTTTACAAGATGACCCTGTCCATCTTCATAGTAGTAAGCGCCTTTACATCCAAGAGTAATAATTACTGTGTTACCCGTTCTCTCACTGATTACCTTCGCCGCATCCTCATAATTAGAAGTTTGACTTAACTCCATAGCTTCTTCTTCATTCATATGGGTGATTGGTTGACGTGCAAAGATTCGATCTAGTTTATCATTTCCTATCTTACTTAGTCTTGGTCCAGGAGCAAAATATACTTGATACTCAGGATTTTCTTCAATAAATTCAATAATTTCATAACCATCCGTCTCTTCAATCTCGAATCCAGCTATGTAAACACTATCATACTCTAATTTCATCTCATCTGAAATCCATTCCTTCTTAAAGCTATACTCAACGCCATGATGAACTACAAAAGTTCTCTCTCCATCTTTCTCTACCATGCATAAACAGAATCCATTGTCATCTGTATCAAGTTTGACAGTACTCTCCATACCTTTTTCTCGTAACATAGCTTCTACAATGAAAGCGTATCTTCCTGTCCCAATTGGAGACATCAATGTATATGGAACATCGAAATTTCGTAAAATATCAGCTGCATTATACGCACAACCACCTAGAGCCATCCTCTGTCTTTTAATATGGATATCTTCGCTTGTCTTTGGTAAATGATCTATCTGTATAATGATATCAAGTACCGTTGATCCAATAACTAATGTTTTTTTCATTTCTGTCTTACTCCTACCTTTATCTTCAGATGTCTATGTATAAAAGGCCTTATGTCGCGATCAAAAGCAATTCGATCATAAGACCTTAATTTTCATATTAATAATAAAACTCTGTTGTTGTACAAAACTTCGATTGAAGAAATTTTGTATGCCAACCTATCACCTTACTAATTATACTGAACTTTCTTATTATTTCAAGTATCATTCGTTATTATGGTATTAACTTCTCGATATTTAAAAGTCCCCAACCCTGTTGTTGGTGTTGTAATCCTAAATCTGTCGAACTATTCTTAATTCTAATCTTAACTTCTCGATTTGTCATATCTGGATAAGCTGAGAGCAATAATGCTACCCCTCCTGTTACTAATGGTGTTGCCATTGAAGTGCCACTCTTCGTTGTATAGAGACCACCATAAGGATCACTTCGTGGTCTCCCAAATAATCCTCTATTAGAATGGCTATCATTCCTAGGAGGACAACATGATACAATATTACTTCCAGGTGCAACTACATCTGGTTTTTTCACACAAGCTAACGTCGGTCCTCTACCTGAATAGTCAATAGTCTTTGTTCCAAAAACTTCTACAGAAACATTATCATCACTAGCTCCTACCGTAATCACTTTTCGGCTAATACCTGGCATTGAGATGGTTCTTGGTCCGGGACCATTATTACCTGCAGCTACAACTACTACAAAACCTAGATCCCAAAGCTCATCAACACCAACTACTAAATTAGAGTGTTCACTTGCAGTTTCATCAGTAGTTGCACCTACGGATATATTAACGATTCGTATATTATATCTCTCTTTATTAGCTATGATCCAATCAAAAGCTGTTAAAACATCTGAAACATTACCGTTTCCTTTATAATTAAGAGCTTTTACACCGATTATATTACATTTTGGTGCAATTCCCATATACTTTCCATCAGAAGCTGTACCATTACCTCCAATAATACCGGATACATGTGTTCCGTGTCCATTATCATCATACATATCGATTCTTCCGTGAATCATATCTTTAAACGCTACAATTCTATTGCCACCAGTAACAAAATCAGTATGTGCCATTATTCCAGTATCAACAACAGCCACACCGATTCGATTCCCATAAATCCCTCTCTCATATGATGCTTTTGCATGCACAATATCACGAGCTCGATTCATCCATATGCCCTCCAGTAATTTCGAGCACTGTATACTACTCTTTCTTACTATCATAGTATGAGGGATTTCCAATTTAGCTAATGATTTTTATACGATTAGTTTCTTAATCATCTAAGCACAAAATAATAGAAAAGTATTTATGAAGTATAATGCCTCATAAAACTTTCCTATTGTTCTCATATCTTATAAACTTTCTTATTCTTTTTGCTCTATTGTACTATCAAGCTTGATCAATTTAGAAATAATCTCTTCACAAATTTCAGTAACATTCTTACCATCTGTTGTAACTACAACATCGGCTACTGCCTCATAACGTGCTTTTCGCTTATCCATAAGACCTCTAATAAATTCCACATTCATATTTCCATTCAAAATAGGCCTATCCTTACTATTTTTAACGCGTTCATATACTGTTTCTGGCTTTGCAGTTAGAAGAACGACACGACCATTCTTCTTCATGTGATCTGTATTATCTTCACGTACAACTACACCGCCACCGCATGATACTATGGTCTGCTTACGTTTCTGCAATTCAATCAAAAGATTGCTTTCGAGATTCCTAAAATACGCTTCTCCATACTCATCAAACATCTCAGCTATAGTCATTCCTTGTCTCTCTACTATTACCTGATCCATCTCCACACGATCCATTTCTAACTTATCTTTTAGTTCTCGTGCTACCGTACTTTTTCCTGCCCCCATAAAGCCAATCAGGAAAATGTTATAATCAAACAAACTTTTTGCCTGAATTCTACGACTGTTTTTAACTATGTATTTGAATATGTCAAGAATCTCTTCTTCAAATTCATTTGCTCCTAGCTTTTCTACTAGCGCATCTGTTTGCTTTTTTTCTTGCTCAGGTTGCAGAATTGGTATTCCAGTTGCTTTCTTAAAAGATATTATCTCTTGTACATAACTCATTCTATTTGCTAATTGCTCAATAATCAAATCATCACACTGTCCGATTTTTTCACGTATTGCTTCTAAATTATCCATATTGAATCCCCTTTATCTTCTTCGTTATTTAAGCTATTATAACAAGAAGAATACTATTAAGCAAGCAAATTATTTTAACACTTTAAAGTAGTTTGGTGATGAAGTTGATTAGGAATACAAACGGATTTTTTACTACTAATTCAATAAAAATACTAACATAATTCAACATTATTCTTCTATTTTATGTTATACTATTGACAAACGGTTTTATCCCCTAATCCCTACAGAAAGAAGTGATATACTATGAATATATTTCATTTACGATATTTTGTTACTTTAGCACATTTAGAACATTATACCAAAGCAGCTGCTCAGTTAAATACTACACAACCTAATTTAAGTTATGCCATATCATCAATAGAATCCGAACTTGGCGTATCCTTATTTGAAAAAGATGGTCGAAATATAGTCCTTACGAAATGTGGAAAGGACTTTCTTATTGATGTAGAACAAGCACTCTCCATTTTAGATAATAGTATTCATAAAATGCAACTTACTGGATGTGGAGAAGGACAAATTGAACTGGGTTTTCTTCGTACCCTTGGAACTGAATATATACCTCAGACTCTTTCAGATTTCTTAAAAACTACAAAAGGAAAATCTGTTAGATTTAACTTTCATGATGGTATTACCGCAGATTTGATTCCTATGCTTAAGGAAAAAATTTGTGATGTTGTCTTCTGTTCCTATGCAGAATCAGAACCTGACGTGGAGTTTATTCCTGTTGCTACTCAAGATTTAGTTCTCATAGTTCCCAACGGACATCCACTTTCAGACAGGTCTGAAATTAACTTAGTTCATACACTACCTTATCCCCAGATCTTTTTTAATAATAGGAGTGGACTTCGAACCATCATAGATAATCTTTTTGAAAAAATTAATGAAAAACCTATAATAGCAATGGAAATTGAGGAAGATCAAGTAATTGCTGGTTTTGTAGCTTCTGGGTTTGGAATCGCAATCGTTCCTGATATGCCTATCTTAAATCAACTTCCAGTAAAGAAACTTATTATTAAACATCCAAGCTGGGAACGTCGTTTTTATATGGCTTACATGAAGAATCAGTACCAAACACCTGTAATAGCAAATTTCATTGATTTTATCAAAAATATTAATACGTAATCTTTAATTCTTTTTTACTTTAATATATATAAATATTTTTTATATATATGTGCAAATTAATCAATTGGATTTTATAGATTCCACCTTATATAATATAAGAAGAAGTCGCAATGTGTCTTATCACATTCTATGACAATTTTACTTTAGTTTAAGGAGAATTTATATGAAATCCAATTATCCACATCTTTTTAAGCCTTTGACCATAAAAACTATGACTATAAAAAATCGTGTTACAATGATGCCTATGGGAACGAACTATGGTGAGCAAAATGGTGAAATGAGTTTCTTACACATCAATTATTACAAACAACGTGCTGTTGGTGGGACTGGCCTTATAATTGTAGAAAATGCTAATGTGGACTATCCTCTTGGTTCAAATGGTACTACTCAAATTCGTATCGACCATGATAATTATATTCCACGTTATTTCAAACTTTGCGAAGAACTTCACAAGCAAGGTGCTTGCGTTGCTATACAGATCAATCATGCAGGAGCTTCTGCTCAATCTGCTAGAACTAATATGCAGCCAGCTTCTGCCTCTAATATTCCTTCTAAAGTAGGAGGCGAAATTCCAAGACCTTTAACAAAAGAGGAAATTGAAGAAATCGTTATCAAATATGGACAAGCCGCCAAACGTGCACAAATTGCAGGATTTGATGCAGTAGAAATACATGCTGGGCATTCTTATCTAATTAGCCAATTTCTATCACCTCTCACCAACGATAGAAACGACGAATTCGGTGGATCTGTTGAAAACCGTGCACGTTTTGCTAAGATGGTATTTGCTGAAGTTAGAAAACAAGTTGGGCCACAATACCCTATCTTCGCCCGCATAAGCGCTGATGAACTATTAGATGGTGGTAATACTCTTGACGATACTCTTGAGTATCTAAATTACTTTGATGAATATGTAGACGCATACGATGTTTCCTGCGGACTTAATGGTTCTATTCAATATCAGATTGATGCTAATTATCTAGAAGATGGTTGGCGTTCTTACATGGCTAAAGCTGTTAAGGAACGTTATAAAAAGCCCTGTATCACTATGGGAAATATTCGTAATCCAAGGGTTGCTGAAGACATTCTTACCAATGGAGATGCTGATTTAATTGGTATGGGACGTGGTTTAATTGCCGATCCAGAATGGGTAAATAAGGTTGCTACGGGAAAAGAGCATCTAATTCGCAAATGTATCTCCTGCAATATAGGATGTGCTGGTAACCGAATTGGAATTAACCGTCCAATTCGCTGTACTGTAAATCCCTGCGTTAACGAAGATGAAGAATACAAAAATAGTACACTAAAAAAACCTTGTAATGTTGTAGTAATCGGTGGTGGTACTGCGGGTCTTAGCGCTGCTTGCACTGCTGCTGAAGTTGGATGTACTACCTTTCTTTTAGAAAAAAACGATCATCTTGGTGGACTTGCAGCTGAGATTTCTAAAATACCAGACAAAGTAAGACTAAACGATTTTCCAACTTATCAGATAAACCTTGCCAAATCTTATCGTAACCTCTTCATATTAACCAATACGGAAGCAACCATAGAAAAGGTACAAAGTTTAAACCCTGATATTATCGTAAATGCAACTGGTTCAAATCCATTACTTCCACCAATCAAAGGTCTATTTGATCATATTGATAAAGAAGATGGAAAAGTATCTTCTATTACAAGTATGATTAATCACTTAGGAGATTATCCAAATGACTTGACTGGTAAAAAAATTGTTGTTGTAGGTGGAGGTGCTGTAGGTCTTGATGTTGTAGAATTCATGGCGCCAAGAGGTGCTGACGTATCAATCGTAGAAATGATGCCGGCTATTGGTCGAGACTTAGACCCAGTTTCTAAAAGTGGAATCAATGAGATGTTAACAAAACACAATGTTAATCAGATGACTGAAACTGCACTTGTAGAAGTAAAAGAATCCTCATTCCTTGTAAAAAAAGAGGACGAAGAAATGGAATTGCCTTTCGACTATGGATTTGTTTGCCTAGGAATGAAAGCCAATGGACCTATTGTTAATGAATTACATGATACTTTTGACGATACCAATGTTGAGATAATTAACATTGGAGATAGTGTAAGAGCTCGAAGAATCATCGACGGGGTACAAGAAGGTTATAATATCCTTAATGTTTTAAAGAGACATGATTTTCTATAGAATAGTAGTTAGATTCGCCTATTCTTGGCACACTAACAAAAAGAACCAAAGGAGCAATTCCTTTGGTTCTTTTTGTCACATATTAATTTATATTAATTATTAGTTTGCTTTTTCCCTAGCCCTTTGATTTCCCAATTGCTAAGAATAATATTTAGTCCAAAACCAACTATTAAAGCCCAAATAGAACCTTCCATAGCAAGTACAACTGCCATTATTGCCGCAATACTTTTATCCAGATCAGATTCACAATATTCCATACCTATTCTGGCACAGACAAATGCTTGAAATATTAAGGTTATACCGGCTCCTATTGGAAAAACTGGCTTTAAGAATGTAATAAGAGGTATACAAATAACGCTGACTAAAGTTCCTAGACGAAACGACGCCATGCCTCCTAGCAATGACTTCATAGCCTCTTTTCCTTCTCGGTAACGAAGACTAACTGATACGGTCATCCCTACCCATAACGGACCTGCAAGTGGTGGAAACGGAGCAAATATTGCAAGTACTATATTACGAATACCACTAATAATATTTGATCTACTAGAATTAAAATCAATTATTTCATCATCTCTAACTTCTTTTGCTTCTTTAATTAAACTCTCCGATGTAACAAAATCGCCAAAGGCTATAATATAACAGATTAAAGCTAATGGTATGGCATTTAAAAACATCTTCATCTTAGGAATTCCAACGCCAAATATACTTACTGTATCTATCATTTCTTTAAATTGTGGAATCTTAATAAACGTACCAATTTCTACAGAAGGGAATACTAATTCTCCTACAATGATACCAATAACCATAGCAACTAGATATGGAAACAGATTTCCGTACCGCCCTATTATATCTAACACTTTATGCTTCTTTCTTGCCTCTTCATACTTTTTAGAAAAGCTAATAATCGCAAGAAATAGTGCTCCTACTCCAACAGCTATTGGGTACATACGTAACTGTCCTGAATCAGAAAGCTGGCTTTGCATTACAGTAATAGGGGTTGCCAAAAGGATACCGCCTTTAATGGAAGGTGGAATAGCTTTTATAAAACGATCTGCCAGTCTGGTGACCCCCATGAAAACAAAAGTTAAACCTACCATAATCTGCAAGGCAATCATTGCCTGAATCCGTTCTTGTCCGATTTCATAGGTCGTTAGATAAGCTAATGTCAACGGTAGTGTAGCTGTAATCCAGCCTGGAATTACGGGATCTCCTAAACTTGCATGAAGGAAATATAAAAACGTCTCCAAAATGATACAACTCCAAGCAAGTTCATATGGTAATCCTAAATAGTCTGTCATATAGGGTATTGCACTCATGGCTGTCGCACCTAAGATTAACCCTTGAATAAGTTCAACTTTCTCCAATTTATAATGTATAACTGGAAAACGTAGTTTAAAAATTCCTAGTCCAATATACGGAAGTTCTTTTTTCTCGCTACGCATTTTACCTCCTATGCATATTGTTAATTATTTAACATTTATTGTCAAAAAAATCTCCAATACATACTTTTAATTTTCTAACACGGAAAAGGATTGTCACAAAATTAATACTTAATAACAATTTTGTGACAGCCCCTTTGTTACTCTTATTATAACTTTTTTATGAATTTGATACAACTTTTTTTATACTCATCTTAACATAGATCGCTAAAAGTATACCAATTATAGTAACACAAGCATTTAAAAGAAGAATCATTCTTGGAGCGTTTACTCCACCTACTTTGGTGATATAGCTTGCTAATGTTAAAATAGTATAATTAGCTAGAGAAGTTGCAATCATAACAAACGATGTTGCAGTTGCTTTATTTTCTGGGAAAAACTTAATTGTTGTAGAAACCGCTAACTGAAGAACCCCTCCTGCCCCTGCGTATCCTATTACAAATCCACCAATTAGACAAATAGTTGGTGTTTGAATGAAATAGCATAACAATAACATAACTGTAGATATAGCAGGATAAATGATTAATACATTGGTTTCTTTCAATCCTTTTTTTATCATAAATGCTGTTGCTATTATGGCAAGTGCTGTACCCGCTGCATAATAGGACTGAATTAGTGAAGAATTTGACAAACCATACAACTCTCCAAGTTCCTTGTTACAGTTTAACCACAACATAAATGTAGACGAACTTGTAAATCCTATTAATATAGATGCAATTGAAACAGGAGAAAACTTCATTTTCTGTTTTATCTTTTTCTCGGTAGTTTTTGATGTGCTAACATTAGGAAACGGAAGTAACATCAATAAAATACCGTCTATCACAAGCGCAATAGCACAGACAACGAACAATGTTTTGTAAGAAAGATTTGCATCTGCTACTGCCATAATAAAAAATGGAAGTAAAAACTGGCTGACACACATAGAAAACTTTGTAAACATATTTGCTATGGAACCATTGTTCACAAATATCTCCATACAAGTTGGACTGACACAGGTATCAAGGAATGAATTAGCAGCTCCACCTAGTACAGCAAAGAGATAAGCTATCCCCATACTAGGTGCTGTTATAATTCCAATTAAAAATCCAATGTATAATACTATACCAATTAAGCCACTCTTCTTTCTGCCATACTTATCAGAAAATGGTCCTGCAATAAAATGTGCAAGTAAACGTCCAAGTCCAAGAGCCGCAATAACTGTAACAACTGAACTTACATCATAACTTCCATCTGCCAATTGTTTAGCTCCCCATGCGCCTGCAAAGGAGGATTTATACTGCCCTAAAATCGATGCACCTATTCCATGGATAAAGAAACTAAAATAAAGTGCTAAGGCTGTTGGGTAATACTTTTTGCTATTCATGCTTTATCTCTCTTTCTATTAACTAAAGAAAAGTTCTTTTACTTCTTCAACAGGCATTTCCTGTCCTGTATATAATTTAAATGCAGCTGCTCCTTGCCATACAAGCATTCCTTGTCCGTCAATACATTTGCAGCCGGCTTCTTTTGCTTCTTTTAACATCTTTGTTTCCTTTGGATTATATACGGCATCGCATACAACCAAATCCTTATGGAACATTGTAACATCTTTCACAATGCTTTCATTCTCCATTGGTTTCATACCAACAATAGTAGCATTGGCTAAAATATCACTAGAAGCAATTTCTTCTCTCATCTTATCAGTATCAGCCATGTCAAATACATTAACAATACATTCTGGTTTTTCTTTTTTAATCTTTTCTACTGTCAGAAGAGTTCTTTCAAAGAAAGCATCCTTTACATTGAATATACTGATTTCTTTGGCACCTTCTAATGCAGCCTGTACTTGTATTGCTGTAGCGGCCCCACCACCACCAAATACAGTGATTTTCTTACCTATAATTTCAACTCCATGATCACGAAGATTATCTATAAAGCCTTGACCATCTGTAATATGACCAATTAGTTTACCATCTTCATTCACAATGGTATTTACAGCTCCAATAATACGAGCGGCTGGTGATAATTCATCCATATATTTTGCAGCTTCATTTTTACATGGCATTGTAACGTTACATCCACGCATGTTGAATGTTTTCATTGCCTCAATAGCTTTTTTAACTTCTTCTACCTTTATATCGAATGCAAGATATGCATAATCGATTCCTAGTTTTTGAAAGCTATAATTGTACATAGCTGGTGATCCTGAATGACCTACTGGTGATCCTATTAGTCCCAATAAACCTGTTCTTCCTGTAATTCTGCTTTCCATGTTTTTTATTCTCCTTTTCTAATATTTTAGATATTTTTTGCCACTTCAAAAGCTTCTTTGGTTGCATCTAGTGCTCTTCTCGCTCTTACTGCATCACCTATGACATAGACTTCCTTGCCAAGTTTGTCTACAACTTCAGCAAATGGATTATTACTTCTATATCCCATAGCAAGTACAACAGAATCAAAACCTTGTAATTTTCCTTCCTCACCATTTTCCAATGTATAGGAAACTCCATCCGTAAAGAATTCACTTACTTTTGCCCCAGTAACAGTTGCAATCTTATATTCATCAAAATCTTTCATAAGGAACTTTCGATGTTCATTTATTACATCAGCAGCAACTTCATCCCTTAGTTCTATTACTGTTACTTCATGTCCTACTTCACCTAGGAATGCTGCTAATTCACATCCAACCATACCGCCACCTACAACAAGTACTTTCTTTCCACACTTTACTTTACCATCTAATACATCTCCAGCATGTAAGATACTTTCATCATGAATTCCTGGAATAGGAAGCACGAGTGGATTAGAACCTGTAGCAATAATAATAGCGTCTGGAGCTTCTGTGCGAATAATTTCTTCTGTAACTTCTGTGTTCATTACAAACTTAACCTCATTTTGTTCACATAAGACAATGTAATTACGAACCATACTTATTAAATCACCTTTTCCAGGTGGGAAAGCTGCAAGTCGCATATTTCCTCCAAGGGTATCGGTTTTCTCATAAACAGTTACTTCATGTCCTCTTAATTTTGCAATATATGATGCATATAAGCCTGCAACGCCACCTCCAATTACCATAACCTTCTTTGGTTCTTGTGCCTTTGTTAGTTCTGTTTCATGTCCGACCATAGGGTTTACAAGACATTCAATTGGTTTTCCTTGAAACATATTTGCTACACAGCCCTGAAGACAGGCAATACATTGCGTCATAGCTTCTACTTCTCCACGAAATACTTTATTTGGCATCTCAGGATCTGCAATACTTTGACGTCCAAATGCTACAAGGTCTGTACGTCCTTCTTTTACCATTAGCTCTGCATAATAAGGTTCTGTGAAACGGCCAACCATTATTATTGGAATACTAACTGCCTTTTTTATTTCAGTCACATAATCAGCATTAAAACCAGCATGCATACAAGTTGGAGCCCACATGTATTCATCACGTATATGTATTGCACGAGATACATGAATTGCATCTACTCCACATTCCTCTAGGTATGCAGCAACTGCTGCGCTATCCTGTCCTGAAACTCCACCTAATACATCATCGCTACAGTTAATACGGCAGATAACACCTAATGAATTTCCTACTTTTTTACGTACGTTTTCTATGATTAATCTAGGCAAACGCATACGATTTTCAAAACAACCACCAAATTCATCTACTCTTTTATTGGTTCTTGGTGAAATAAAGCTACTTACTAGATAACCATGTGCCATATGAATTTCAACAAGGTCAAACCCTGCTTTCTTTGCACGTACTGCTGCATCTCCATACATTTCAATTAATTCATATATCTCATCTCTAGTAATCTCTTTAGGAATATCTTTTCCTACTTTACTTGCAATTGATGATGCAGCCTTAATAGGATATCCTGCTGCTTTTGCATTACCATCAGGACCAGCATGTTGAAGTTGTACAGAGATTTTACCCCCTTGTGCATGTACTGCATCTGCAACTTTTGCAAAACTTTCAATCGTGCTGTCATCATACAGACAAGGTTTTTTGGGTCCACCCTTTGCTGTCTTATCAACTACCGTAGCTTCTACCGTAATAAGGCCAAATCCACCTTTCGCTCTCGCTGCATAATACCCCAAAGAACGCTCACTTAAAGTTCCATCACCATTAGCAAAATTATTTCCCATTGGCGGCACTATAAAACGATTTTTTATCGTAACTGGTCCAATCTGAACCGGTGTAAACATATTTTGAAAATTCACCATATCTCCTCTTTCTACGCTTATTACTATTTACTATATTAGCAACTATATATTTTGCTATGTATCTTATTTATCTAATAATTCTGGCCATGCTTCTTCTAAAACCTTCTTTGTACCCGCATAAGTTTTTTCAGCTGCAACTTTTGCACCTTCTGCCATATAGAAATCTGAAATAACTTCTACTCCAATAACTTTTGCGTCTACTCCAGCTTCTTTAATCATCTTCACAAATCCAACAGTATCACCATACCCTGTACCTGGAGCTAATCTATCATGCATAGATTCATCACGTAAGATGCTTGGTGCATATGCTCTATCATGTACATCATTGATTTGGATAGAGACAATAGCATCTGCTGGAACACCACAAAGATCAAATGGTTGGTTTGCACGAACCCAGTGCCACGTATCTAAAATCAATTTTGCATTTTCACAACCACTTCCTTTTACTACTTCCCACGCTTTCTTTAAATCAGGTATTCCACTATATGGCATTGGTTCTACACCAATAATATATTTTCCGGCTCTTTGACAAAGTTCTTTTAATTTTTGTGATGTATGTTCTACTGAATAATTTTCCATCAATCCACAATTAATGTGGTTTACATTAAATAATTCACACATGTGAAAACAAATTTGTTCTTTATACTTCTGTTCGTATGTACGATTATTATCTGCCCACATGGTAATATACTCTACTTCTGTACATTTCATATTATATTTCTCTAAGATTTCTAGGAGGTCTTCATCATGAAGTCCTTCAGCTAAAGCATCCACATAAGTTTCTGCACGAAGACCAATACCTTCATATCCCGCTTCTTTTGCGGCTTTAACACGTTCTTCAAATGTAATCTGATCTCCTAATGTCCATGAGCTAATTGTAATTGGATATTTTTTTGACATGACCTATTCTCCCTTACCATAATTTATGATTGTTAATTTTCTAACATAGTCATATTATATAACTAATTGATTCAGAAATCTAATTGATTGTTTTGTGGTTATTTATAAATATTTTATATAGATCCAAAAGTTTGTACTAAGACTACTATATTGGCAAAATTATAATCTTTTGCACATATTTTACTTAACGGTGCATTATTACCTTTATTTATTGGCAAAATGCTCGAATAAAATCAATCAAATCTTTTTAAATGTTTATAAAATATAGTAAAGCAGTCAAGCAGTCGCACATAAGATACATTGTAAGTTAATTAATTTTAGGAGGAACTAAAATGAGTGATTTAGCAGCAACAAATTGTGGAGCTGGATGTGGATGTGGATGTAGTGATAATGGATTCGGTGGTAACAGCTGTTTCTTAATAATCATCCTTTTATTCTGCTGTGGTGGTAGTGGCTTTGGTTTTGGCAATAGTTGTAACAACGGTTGCGGTAATGATTCTGGTTGTGGAAGTATTATTTGGATTATTCTTATTCTTTGCCTTTGTGGCGGAAATAGCTTCTGCTAATTATCATCCAAAGAGACCATCGATTCTTCGATGGTCTCTTTTATTTGTTAATCTAGGCAGTTTTCTAAGCTCGCATTCTATAATAATACCGATATGCTTATACAGTTTAAGGATTATACTTTTTGTTTCTCATTCTTTTTTTAATGCATTCATAACAATCAAGATCTATCTCATAGATTGTTGTTTCATCAATTATTACTTCTGGATTTTCTCTTCTACCTTTTTTCTCAGTCATCTCTACATTATCTTCCGCTTCAATACTAGCATATCGTTGGTAACATTGATTCATCTCATCCTGATTCGATTTACCATAATAATTATCCATAATGCTGTTCCTCCTTACACGAGCACCATGCTAGCATGATACTCTAAAAATCTACGCGTGAACCTTGTGCTACGCTCATGAAATTCGTTTGTCAAAACCACGAATATCATGCCAGAATGTTACTCACGCGCATAACTCACTTTGGTTCACACTATAATATATGAAATATTATGCAGAAATGTCCACATATTCATTGACTATTCCTCTAATTTTCCCTTATAATAATTCAAATGGTGCTGATTCGGCATTTGTTTACATATATTATTAAAAACTTTACTATAAATTATAGTAACTGTTCATTGCCAACCTCGGAAAACCTACGGTTTTCCTCGATGTGACGTATCCGTCAAATAAAATAACTCAAAAATGCATTCCTGAATGCAAGTATTCAACATGCATTTTTGAATTAATCTGCTTGACTCTGAACAGATACAAATTATCTAAAATAGAAAGATTGAGGTGTTATTATGGCAGGTTCAACATTAGGCACTATGTTTAAAGTATCTACTTGGGGCGAATCACACGGCAAAGGAATTGGTGTGGTAGTAGACGGTTGCCCCGCAGGTCTTAATATATCTGAAGAATATATTCAAACCTATCTTAATAGAAGAAAGCCCGGTCAAACTAAATACTCTACTCCTCGTAGAGAAGATGATCAGGTAGAAATCTTGTCTGGCGTATTCGAAGGACGTACTACGGGTACTCCTATCTCTATGGTAGTTATGAATCAAACACAGCGTTCTTCCGACTATTCTGAGATTGCTAACTACTATCGTCCAGGACACGCTGACTATACCTACGATTCAAAGTACGGTTTTCGTGATTACCGTGGTGGTGGTCGTTCTTCTGGTCGTGAAACAACTGCTCGCGTAGCAGCTGGTGCAATTGCTCTAGCTATACTAGATAGTCTTAATATACAGGTTAGAGCATATACGAGGTCTATTGGTCCAATTACTATCGACTATACGAATCTTAACTTACAAAATACTATGCAAAGCCCGTTCTACATGCCAGATTTAGACGCATCTGAAAAAGCACAAGATTTTCTTGTACAGAAGATGAAGGAACGTAACTCTGTTGGTGGTGTAATCGAATGTATCGTAACAGGCATGCCAGTTGGTATTGGTGAGCCCGTATTCGAGAAATTAGATGCTAATCTAGCAAAAGCAGTTATGTCAGTAGGAGCTGTCAAGGGAATTGAAATCGGAGACGGATTTAATTGTGCTACTATGCTTGGCAGTGACAATAATGATGCCTTCCATTACGAAGATGGTACATTAATAAAAGAAACCAATCACGCAGGTGGTATACTAGGTGGCATGAGTGATGGTAGTGATATCATTCTACGCGCTGCTATTAAACCAACACCATCCATCGCTAAAACCCAACATACCGTGAATAAATCTAATGAGAACATCGAAATTAATATAAAAGGTCGTCATGATCCAATCATTGTTCCAAGAGCAGTTGTAGTTATTGAATCTATGGTAGCACTAACCTTGGTAGATATGCTCTTACAAAACATGACCTCTCGTCTAGATAAGATTCAGGAATTTTATAAGAAGTAATGTAACTGTTCAGAGTTAATGCATATATAAACAGTAGCCATAATGACGCAAAAAGTCATCATGGCTACTGTTTATTTCATCCTTATTCCATTCTTTTACCGTCTTTTCTTGTTTAGCATAATGGTTGATATAAGTTTAGTGTTAGTTAACTTCTATGGAATTTTTATCTAATCAATATGGTATCTATCCCTTTGAAATCAAAGCTTTATACGGATTTTCTAAAATTAATTCTAAAATTCATGATTTATGTATTTTTTTGTTGACACTCCATATAATCTGTGTATAATGAAATATGCTGTAAGTTTAGCAAAGCTAAACTCAAAGTGTAGTTATGCTAACTAAATCCAATTGTTTTATATGCAATTGAAAAAAGAAAAGGAAGTGAATCAACATGCAAATCGGTCAAAAGATCAAAGAGCTTCGTATTCAAAAGAATCTTACGCAGGAAGAACTGGCAGACCGAGCAGAACTGTCAAAAGGATTCATATCACAACTTGAAAGAGATTTAACGTCCCCTTCCATTGCTACTTTAGTAGATATCTTGCAATGTCTTGGGACAAATCTTGAAGAATTCTTCTCGAATACAACCTCTGAACAAGTTGTTTTTCATAAATCAGATTATTTTGAAAAATACGATAGCGAATTAAAGAATGAAATACAATGGATCATACCAAATGCCCAAAAGAATATGATGGAGCCTATTCTTCTAACATTAGAGCCTGAAGGTTCCACATATCCAGATAACCCTCATGAGGGTGAGGAATTCGGTTACGTATTAAACGGAAGTATTAACATTCATATTGGCAGCAAAACATACAAAGCTAAAAAGGGAGAAGCCTTCTATTTTACTCCGAATAAGAAACACTATCTTACAGCTTCTTCTAAGACAGGTGCAAGCCTTATTTGGGTATCTACTCCTCCTAGCTTTTAGACAATTCCAATAACAACTATGAAAGGAGCCATGCAGTGTCTATGCATGGGTATAGCGATGAATAAATTAATCGATTTACAGAACATAACAAAAGCATATGGCGACAACATCGTCCTTGACGATTTAAATCTCTATATTAAGGAAAATGAATTCCTTACTCTACTTGGTCCAAGTGGTTGCGGTAAAACAACTACATTACGTATTATCGGAGGATTTGAAAATCCTGATAAAGGTAATGTTATCTTTGATGGTAAGAATATTACTAAACTTCCACCAAACCAAAGACAATTAAATACCGTGTTCCAAAAATATGCACTATTTACTCATATGACTATTGCTGAGAATATTGCATTCGGTCTTAAAATCAAAAAGAAAAGTAAGAGCTATATTGACGATAAAATCAAATATGCATTAAAGCTTGTAAACCTTGATGGTTATGAAAATCGTAAACCGGATTCTCTATCTGGTGGTCAGCAACAACGTATCGCAATTGCTCGTGCTATCGTTAACGAGCCAAAAGTACTTCTACTAGATGAGCCGCTTGGTGCTCTTGATTTAAAACTTCGTCAAGATATGCAATATGAATTAATACGTCTTAAGAACGAACTAGGAATTACTTTCATATATGTTACTCATGATCAAGAAGAAGCTTTGACTATGTCAGATACCATTGTCGTTATGAACCAAGGTTATATTCAACAGATCGGTACTCCTGAAGATATCTATAACGAGCCAACGAACGCTTTCGTTGCTGACTTCATTGGAGAAAGTAATATCATCGCTGGTACTATGATTCAAGATAAATTAGTTAATATTCTTGGCACTAACTTTGAATGTGTCGACGTTGGCTTTGGTAAGAACAAACCAGTTGACGTTGTGATTCGTCCAGAAGACATTGACTTAGTTGCACCTGAACAAGGAACTATTACAGGTCGTGTAACATCATTGATTTTCAAAGGTGTTCATTATGAAATGGAAGTTATGGCAAATGGTCATGAATGGCTTGTTCATAGCACCGATTTATCACCTGTAGGTAGTGAAGTTGGTATCCACGTTGATCCATTCGATATTCAGATTATGAATAAACCAGAATCGGATGATGAAGAGGCGGTGATTCTAGATGAATAAGAAGAAATGGCTTGCCACTCCATATATTATCTGGATGGCTGCATTTATCATTATTCCACTTATTCTAGTTGTGTATTATGGATTAACAAATGATTCTGGAAATTTCACTCTAGAGAATGTGAAAAACATAGCAAATCACGATAACATGAAAGCACTTTTACTTTCCCTAAAACTATCCTTAATTAGTACGGTGATCTGTTTAGTTCTTGCATATCCACTTGCAATGATTCTCTCAAAGATGAAGAATAGTAATAGTTTTATCGTACTAATTTTCATTCTTCCGATGTGGATGAACTTTTTATTACGTACATTAGCTTGGCAAACATTACTTGAGAAGAATGGTGTAATTAACACACTACTTGGATACCTTGGAATCCCTGGATTTGATATTATTAATACCCCAAGTGCTATCATTCTTGGTATGGTATATAACTTCCTTCCATTCATGGTATTACCAATCTATAATACTTTAATAAAATTGGATCTTAATGTTATCAACGCAGCAAGAGACCTTGGTGCAAATGGTATACAAACATTTACAAAGATTATTTTCCCACTTAGTTTACCAGGTGTTGTTAGTGGTATTACAATGGTATTCGTTCCAGCATTAACAACCTTCGTAATCTCAGACATCTTAGGTGGTGGTAAGATTCTCTTAATTGGTAATATTATTGAACAAGATTTCCGTTCTAGTCGTTGGAATGTAGGCTCAGGCCTATCCCTAGTACTTATGGTATTCATCTTATTAAGTATGGCTATCCTTGCGAAATATGACAAAGATTCGGAGGGTACGAATATATGGTAAAAAAGATATCACAAAAATTCTATATCGCGCTAATGTTCATATTCCTCTATGCACCAATTGCAGTTTTGATTGTATTATCGTTTAACAAATCAAAATCTCGTGCCAAATGGGGTGGATTTACATTACAATGGTATAAAGAACTATTTGCTAATCAGCAGATTATGAATGCACTCTATACAACCTTAGTACTTGCACTTGTTTCTGCTTTAATCGCTACAATAATTGGTACGGCTGCTTCTATTGCTATAAATAGCATGAAACGCACCCCTCGTACCATAATGATGGGAATTACCAATATTCCAATGCTTAATGCAGATATCGTAACTGGTATCTCTTTAATGCTTATCTTTGTAGCAATAAACTATACACTTGGTTTTACAAGCGTATTAATTGCGCATATTACATTTAATATACCGTATGTAATCCTTAGTGTTATGCCAAAATTAAAACAAACCAATAAGAGTACTTATGAAGCAGCACTTGACCTTGGTGCTTCTCACATGTATGCTTTCCGTACAGTTATACTTCCAGATATATTTCCTGGAATCATGTCCGGTTTCTTATTAGCATTTACAATGTCATTAGATGATTTCATAATTACACATTTTACAAAAGGTCCTGGAATTAATACATTATCAACTAAGATTTATACAGAAGTACGTAAGGGTATTAAACCAGAGATGTACGCATTATCTACTCTTCTATTCATCTCTGTACTTACGTTGTTATTACTAATTAACCGTACTCCTTCAGAAGCGAAGGAAAATAAAAAAGCGAAAAAGAAAGCTCTTAAGAAAGAGTTTAACCCTAAATTAAGATATCTTAAACCTGGTCTCGCTCTACTTGCCGTCATTGCATTAATAGGCGGCTCCATTGCAGGTATGAAATCTACTACAGGTACTAACACTTTGAATGTATACAACTGGGGTGAATATATTGATCCTGAAGTTATCACTATGTTTGAAAAAGAAACCGGAATCGATATAGTCTATGATGAATTCGAAATGAACGAAGAAATGTATTCTAAAATTGAGACTGGTGCTATCAAATATGATGTTGTTTGTCCATCCGATTATACGATTCAACGTATGATTGAAGCTGACTTACTTGCAGAAATCAATTATGATAATGTTCCTAATATCAAGTATATCGGAGAAGACTACTTAAATAGTGCTAAGTCATTTGATCCAGGTAATAAATATGCTGTTCCTTATACTTGGGGTACTGTAGGTATCTTATACAATAAGACAATGGTAGATGAACCAATCGATTCTTGGAGTGCTATCTTTGATGAAAGATACAAAAATAACATTCTTATGATTAACAGTGTTCGTGATGCTATGGGTATCGCTTTAAAATATCTAGGCTACTCACTAAATTCAACGGACAAAGATGAGCTTGAAGAAGCTACAAATCTTCTTAAAGAACAAAAGCCACTTGTTCAATCTTATGTAGTTGATCAAGTTAGAGACAAGATGATTGGTAACAATGCTGCTATCGGTATTATCTATTCTGGTGAAGCAATTTACACGCAGCGTGAGAATCCTGATCTTGAATATGTTGTTCCTAAAGAAGGATCAAACATCTGGATTGACGGATGGGTAATTCCTAAGAATAGTGAAAACAAAGAGAATGCTGAGAAATTCATCAACTTCTTATGTAGACCTGATATCGCTTTATTAAACTTTGAATACATTACGTACTCAACACCTAATACAGCTGCCAGAGAAATGATTGAAGATGAAGCAATTCGTAACAGTACAATTGCTTTCCCTGACAGTGAAACAATTAGTAACCTAGAAACCTTTAAGTATCTTGGTGATGATATGACTGCATATTATGATGATAAATGGCGTGAAGTGTTATCACAATAATTTCTTCAATATATCTAAAAAAGAAAGTCCAAGTTTATAAAAACTTGGACTTTCTTTTTTCATTATTTTAGTTTGTCTACTACATTCTCATATACTTTCTTAGTACTATCTACAATCTCTTTTGTCACATCTTCTACTTTATCACCAAGTTTGCGACTGGCATAGTACATATCTTTTTCAAGCATTTCTGCTTTATCTTCCACTTTGTTACCAATTTTGCGACTAGCATAGTACATATCTTTTCCGAGCATATCTGCTTTATCTTCTACCTTATTGCAAATATCCTTAGAAACTCCGACCTTCTTGCCAATCTCACTGATTGCTTCTCCACCACATTTGGTTACAACACCACCAGCCTTAACTACACTTTCAGCAACAGAATTCATTGTTTTAGCAACTTTAGACATAAAAACACCTCTTTCCTTTACAAGGTCTAATTTACATGCTTTTGCTTTAATAAATTTATAAATCTATTAATCTTTTCATTAGACTCTTACATTGAATTAAACATCCAAGAATAAAATATTCATTTGAATATAATAATTCATACTTATATTTTCTCCAAGTAACTGATTGCTATACTAGAATTAGTTTACCATTAATCAATAGTTTTTAACATTGTAAAAAGTTTTTTGTTACTCTTATAGAATATCATACTTAATTCTACACATAATGAATTTAGTAAAAATTATTTTAATAAGGAAGGAAATTTTTATGATAGAAGCAATATCAAAAATCACATTATATGTTAATAATCAAGCAGATGCAAAATCTTTCTGGCTAGATAAGATGGGATTTGTAGTATCTTTCGAACAACCGATGGGACCAGGCATGACTTGGCTAGAAGTAGCTCCCTCAAGAGATTCCAAAACATCATTCGTTCTATATGAAAAGGAACTGATGAAAAAACAAAATCCAGATAATCCACTTACTCACCCTTCTGTTATCCTTACAACCAAAGCTATCGAAACGATCCACGCAACTCTAAAAAACAGAGGTGTAAACGTAACCGACTTGAATGTATTCCCATACGGTAAGATGTTCACCTTCTACGACCAAGATAATAATGCCTATCTGCTAAGAGAAGACTAGACATCTTGCCTATCCTCTTGTAAGTATGTTATAATGTGGCTTATGAGAAGCAACGAAGTTGATTCTAGGGATTATACGAAGTATAAGACCGTGGCTCTGAAAGAGTCATAAGCTAACGAGGGAAATTACAAAGTAATTTCTCGAGTCTAGCCCACCCCGATAAGCTAGCGATAGAACGCAGTTCTAGAGCTATATCATATTCTATACAGAAAAGAGGATTCTAATGAAACCAATAGCAAGCTTTACAATAGACCATTTAAGACTTCTACCAGGTATCTATGTATCAAGAAAAGATACTTTTGGAGATTCAGTTATTACTACATTTGATTTACGTATGACAAGACCAAATTATGAACCTGTTATGAATAACGCAGAACTTCATACAATCGAACATCTAGCTGCTACTTTCTTACGTAATCATGCCGATTATGCAGACAAAGTTATTTACTTTGGACCAATGGGATGTAGAACGGGTTGTTACCTACTATTAGCTGGTGATTACGAATCCAAGGATATTGTACCATTAATTACAGAGATGTTCGAATTCATTCGTGATTTTGAAGGTGAGATTCCAGGTGCTGCCGCTATTAATTGCGGAAATTACCTAGACCAAAATCTAGATATGGCAAAATATTTAGCAAACCGTTATCTAACTAATGTTTTATATCAAATTAAAGAAGAAAATCTAGTATATCCAAACTAGAATTTACATCTATATATGTACGAAAGGACAATTATAAACTCATAAAATTAATGAGTAATATAATTGTCTCTTTCTATCTCCCCCCTAATCTTTAGTATCGTCCCCTAAAAGACAAGAATAATTCTCTAAAACTCTCATATATATTACTAATAAACTAATATAAGGAGGCAGGACAGATATTCCTCAAATAAATATTTGTCTTTTCTAATATGAGCGAAAACACATCTCCTATGCCAGACTTTACAACAGAGAATACATCGAATGAAATCCCATTTATTAACCCAAATATCAGGCAAACAAGACAGGATTCAAACCAAGAGGAAAGTCGACCTAAAGGTTTCAGCCATCAAGCTGATTTAATTCGTGCTGCAATGCCATATGTAAGTGGTACGAACCAACAATCTATGAATGTCATTCTTAAGGTATCGGAGCTTATGAATACTATACAAAATCCGGAACCTGAACTCTCTGCTTGTAGCACGGATAATTCCAATGGGGACTTTGATATGGAGGGGTTATTATCAAGCCTTAAGAATGTTTGTTATCAACGAGAAGCCGATATTATTAATATGCTACTCAATACTATTCATGCTAGACGTTTCTATCAGACATATCAGACAGTGGCTGCAACCATGGAAAATGAACCTTCATTAAGCGCCGCTAGCTTAGGTGGTAACAATGGTCGTAACCAAAGCAATAACACAAGAGCAAATGGCGGCGGTAATAATATGAATGCGATTCTTAACAATCCTTTAATGAAGGATATGTTAGATAGCTTTATGTCACCTGAACAACGTAGTAGCTTTAATAATATCGCGAATATGATAACTACTATGAGTACCATGAACAATATGAATAATATGAATCCTACTAATGGTATGAATAACAATATGAACAATAACACTATGTATAATAACTCTAATAATATGAATAGTGGCACGAATAACAATATGAACAATAATCCTAATAATAATATGAATAATAGTATTAATAATGCTATGAACATTATGAATGCAATGAATGCTAATTCTAATGGTTCTATGAATAATGGTATGAATAGCGGTATGAATGGTGGTATGAATAATGCTATGAATATTATGAATGCTATGAACGCAATGAATAGTATGAATAATATGAACAATCCAAGTAACTTTTCTTCTGCCCCTAACATGAATCCCGTAAACACTATGAATAACGACTCGAATCCCTCTAATAACACCAATAGCAGAGCTCCTATGGGAAATATGAACCCTAACTCATCTAGATCTTCAGCTTCCCCTAATAATGGTAGAACTAGCATGAATCGTGGTGGAATGAATAATCGTAACTCTATGAGCCCTCCTACTATGAATCATCTACATGTTATGGAATTAATGAATGCGGAAGAAGAATCTGATCAAGACTTCTTATCAGGAGATGCCTCTCCTGATTTAGCTTAATTCAATATATATAATTTATTATTACAATGAAAATCTCATAAAGAAAGGAATTCACTGAATGAAAGATTTATCCTGGATTAATCATCCTGCTATGGAACATATTGATCCAAGAAAGCTCGCTATTCTTGTTGATCTAGCCAACGAAGCTGAAGGTAAACCACTCACCCAAAGTTTACCATTCATTATGAATGCTAATACTAAGCTTAGAGCTCAAAATCTAAGTTTCTCTAAGGAAGAGAATGAGCTTCTAGTTGAAGTTCTCAGTAAAGATATGTCTCCACAAGATAAGATGAAATTAGATATGATGAAACAAATGATAATGAGATAAACGATACATATGTTTAAGAACGCAAAGAGCTTGGCCAATCGCCAAGCTCTTTGCGTTCTTTATTAAAGTGTTTCTTATTTAACAACGATATTATAGATTCTACCTTTAACGTAGATTTCTTTTACTATATTCTTTCCTTCTACTGCCGCTTTAACAGAGTCAGAAGCAAATACTTTCTCTTTCACGCTGTCTTGTTCTTCCTCTTTATCTATAGTTATTGTATCTTTCACTTTACCATTAACTTGGACTGCAATTTCAATTGTTGATTCAACTGTTTTTTCTTCATCCCATTCTGGCCAAGTTGCTTGATACAATCTTCCACCATAATTCATCATTTCCCAAAGTTCTTCTGTCATATGAGAAGCAACAGGATTTAATAAGATTAATAATGTCTTAAATTCTCCTCTTGTAACCTTACCTGCTTTATAGAATTCATTAACTAAAGACATCATAGCAGCTATAGCAGTATTGAATTTAAGATTTTCAAAATCCTGACTTACTTTCTTAATTGTTTGATGCATCTTAGTTTCTAATTCCTTAGAATATCCTTCTTCATCTACAATCATATCCTGTAATTTCCAGATACGCTCTAAGAATCTTCTACAACCTTTAACACCTTCTTGGGACCATGCTGCACTTAGTTCAAATGCACCAATAAACATCTCATACGTACGAAGTGTATCCGCACCGAACTCATTTACGATGTCATCTGGGTTTACAACATTTCCACGAGATTTTGACATCTTTTCGCCGTTTTCACCAAGAATCATACCATGAGAAGTTCTCTTTTGATAAGGCTCTTTGGTACTTACTAGTCCTTGATCGTATAAGAACTTATGCCAGAATCTAGAGTATAATAAGTGAAGTGTTGTATGCTCCATACCACCATTGTACCAGTCTACTGGCATCCAGTAGTCAAGTGCTTCTTTGCTTGCGAAAGCTTCTGTATTCGTAGGGTCGATATAACGTAAGAAATACCATGAAGATCCAGCCCATTGTGGCATTGTGTCAGTTTCTCTCTTCGCTGGTTTTCCACACTTAGGACAAGCCACGTTCACCCAGTCAGTCATATGAGCTAGTGGTGATTCACCATTATCTGTTGGCTCATATGTCTCTACTTCTGGAAGTTGTAATGGTAATTCACTCTCTGGAATTGGAACGTATCCACAACAATCACAGTGTACTAGTGGAATTGGTTCACCCCAGTATCTTTGACGTGAGAATACCCAGTCTCTTAATTTGAAGTTTACTTTCTTCTGTCCAATGCCTTTTTCGCCAAGCCATTCAATCATCTTAGCTTTGGCATCTTTTACTTCCATTCCATTTAAGAAATCAGAGTTAACTAATTTACCTGTTGCTGTATCAGTAAATGCTGCTTCTTGAACATTACCACCAGCAACTACTTCGATAATTGGAAGGTCAAATTTCTTAGCAAATTCCCAGTCACGTTCATCATGAGCTGGAACTGCCATAATTGCACCTGTTCCGTATGTCATTAATACATAATCAGAAATCCAGATTGGAATCTCTTTACCATTAACAGGATTGATTGCTGTAATACCTTCGATACATACACCGGTCTTATCTTTTGCTAATTCTGCTCTCTCGAAATCAGATTTCTTAGCAGCTAATTCACGATATTCTACAATGGCATCAAAGTTTTTGATTTCTTCTTGGTATTTATCAAGCATTGGGTGCTCTGGTGAGATTACCATGTAAGTTGCACCAAATAAAGTATCTGGTCTAGTTGTGTAGATGCGTAAGCTATCTTCTCTTCCTGCTAATTTGAAGTCAACTTCTGCACCTTCACTACGGCCGATCCAGTTTTTCTGAGATACTTTAACTCTGTCAATATAATCAACTTTATCAAGATCATCGATTAATTTGTCAGCATATTCTGTGATCTTAAGCATCCATTGGCTCTTAACCTTTTGAACAACTTCACTACCACAACGTTCACATTTACCATTTACAACTTCTTCATTTGCAAGACCTACCTTACAAGAAGTACACCAGTTAATTGGCATCTCTGATTTGTAAGCTAAACCTTGTTCGAATAATTTAAGGAAAATCCATTGTGTCCATTTGTAGTAGTTTGGATCTGTTGTATTGATTTCACGATCCCAATCAAAAGAATAACCAAGGTTTTGTAACTGACTCTTAAAGTTAGCTACATTTCTCTTAGTAACTTCTTTTGGATGAATGTGGTTCTTGATTGCATAGTTTTCTGTTGGAAGTCCAAATGCATCCCAGCCCATTGGATATAATACATTATAGCCTTGCATTCTTCTCTTTCTTGCAATGATGTCAAGAGCTGTATATGGTCTAGGATGACCTACGTGAAGACCTTGTCCTGATGGATAAGGGAATTCAACTAATGCGTAGAATTTTGGTTTTGAATAATCATTTCCGGCACTAAAGGCTTTTTCTGTTTCCCAGATGCCTTGCCATTTCTTCTCAATCGATTTTGGATTGTACGTAACTGACATGATATTTCCTCCTTATTGAAATAGAACATATTTTGTTCTATCTAGAACTTTATTAATTGAATATTGAATCCCATAGCGGAGAAGGCTTTTGACACCCACACCAATAAATAAAAAAGCCCCTTCATCTCCATATCTAGAGACGAAAAGGCTTATAGTCCATTCGTGGTACCACTCTAGTTCAGAACATCTATAAATCGTTCTGCACTCATGTATCTATAACGGGATTTCCCGCCTTGACCTACTATATGCGTTAACCATATGGTTCAATCAAGGAACTCCTAGGCGAGTTGGGAGTCGAATGTTACTGTCTCGCACCTACCGACAGTTCTCTGAGAACATCATTACTCTTAATACTCCTAATCTTTGTTCGTTCAATATTCATGTTAAGTCTCATTCTATAACATTACATAGAATTTTGTCAAGGTCGAATCTTTTTTCTTTAAAGTTCTCTTATTCATCCCAACAATCCGTATTTTTAATTCCTAGTTTTTTTGCATGAAATACTGGATCTTTCCCTTGTCTTTTTTGTTCTTTATAATCGTTTAGTGCTTTTATAGCAATTTTATAAAGCAACAAGATTGCAATAATATTTACAATTGCCATTAGTCCCATGGATACATCGGCTAAGTTCCATACCAAATCAAAACTTGCTACTGCTCCAAACAAAATTGCAACTAGACAAGAACAACGGAATATAAATAATACTACCTTATTATTTTTAATAAACTTAAGATTTGATTCTGCATAGGAGTAGTTACCAATAACAGAACTAAATGCAAATAAGAAAATTGATAAATTAATAAAATGAATTCCTAAACTACCTACTTGAGATCTTAATGCTTCTTGTACTAGTGGAATTCCGGTTAATCCATCTGCATATCCATCAAAAACTAGAATCATCATAGCTGTTGTAGTACAAATCACTAAGGTATCAATATAAACTGAAATCATTTGTACTAAACCTTGCTTTACTGGGTGTGATACCTCTGCAGCTGCACCAGCATTCGGTGCTGAACCCATACCAGCTTCATTGGAGAATAAACCACGTTTGATTCCATGCATAACACAAGTACCTGCTAACCCACCTGAAAACGCTTTAAAATCAAAGGCTTCAGAAAAGATGGTGCTAAAAATCTCAGGCATTTTATCTAGGTTTGTAATGGTAATATAAAAACCTAGAAGGATATAAATTCCTGCCATAAAAGGTACTAAGTAAGACGAAATAATACCGATACGATGCATTCCACCAAATATAGTAAATGCAGTAATCACAGCCATTACAATACCTATAACGATAGCAGTAATTTCTTTTGCATTGTCAGTTTGTCCATAAAATTCAAATGCTGAACGAATATTGTATGCTTGTAGCGCATTAAATCCATAAGCAAAACAAATAATCAGTAATATAGCGAATAAGATACCTAGCCATCTTTGCCCCAGAGCCTTTTGCATATAATAAGCCGGGCCACCACGATATCCCTTCTCATCTTTTACTTTATAAATTTGTGCTAATGTACTTTCTATAAATGCAGAAGCACTTCCGATTACTGCTAATAACCACATCCAAAAGATTGAGCCTGCACCACCTGCCGCTAATGCAGTAGCTACACCAGCTATATTACCAGTCCCTACTCTCGAAGCTGTAGATATCATTAATGCTTGAAAAGAGGATACACCTTCATCATTGTCTCCATTCTTTTCCAAAAGTGTACAAAACCCTTCAGGAATCATATTAATTTGTACAAGTTTTGTAGTAATTGTAAAGAATATACCAACCCCTACTAATAATACAATTAATATATTCTCATATAAAAAATCATTCATAGATGATAATATTGAATTAAATAACTCCATCATTATCCTCTCCTTACTATAATTCTCTTATATAGAATACTATATACTTGCACAATTTTCTACAATTTTATACACGCAGAAAAACTTACCATGTTTCCCTATGCAGAATCAAACAACGTTTAAATTAGCAGTTTTGATAACTCACCATAATGCAATACATACAACTCATGTAATGCTCGGGTTATAGCTACATATAATAGCTTTGCTTCGGCATCTGTATCTTCGTAATTCAGTGTGTCTGGATTCCATAGAATTACCGTATCAAATTCCAATCCTTTTGTCATATGAATTGGTAACACCATGACACCATTGGTAAATACCATCTCCTCCATATCCTCTTTCCAAGGTTCCACTTCTATTTTTTCCTTCAAAGCCTCATATACTGTTTTTGTTTCCTCAACCGTTCTACAGATTACTGCGATTGTATCATAGTCATTTTCTTTAATCTGTTTAATATAAGAAGCTGTTGCTTCTATATTTTCTTTGAAATCTCGATGTTTTTCAACGACAACTGGTTTTCCATGGCGAATAACAGGATCAATTGCATAGGTCTCAAAAGAACATTTTTCTAAAACCTGACTTGCATAATTAGATATTTCAACGGTATTACGATAGCTCTTAGCTAAGGTGTAGAATGGGTCTTTATCAGGATTAAACACTTGCTCACGCAACTCTCGCCAATCATTCATACCCGTATCATAATGGATATTCTGAGATACATCCCCCATAATAGTAAATGTACATTCTGGAAAGAGACGTTTTAGAATTCCATAAGCGATTACACCAAAGTCCTGCGCCTCATCCACTACGATATGTTTCACATATTTGAAATCTACGGTATTTCTCAATGTCTTCTTGATAATTGCTATTAATCCAAGGTCATATAAATCAATCTCTTTCTCTTCAAATATATCTTTAAAATGTTGTAAAATCTCCATATCATTCGGAAGTTTCACCCCTGCTGCCTTATACTTGTCATGATTTATATATAAATCTTCTAAGAAATCTTTGTATACCGCATAGAGATCAATCTTTTCATTCTTCTTACCAAAGTAATCCTTATACAGTTTACATTCCCTTTTAATTACTTCCTTCTCTTCTCCAAGCATTTCATTCATATTACTTATCTTCGTTAATAAACGCTTGTTCATCATATCTATCTTTTCTTGATACGAATACTGCTTAAATGTTAATATGGACTGTTTAATCTCCTCTGATGAATACAATGTTCTTCCCTTATACACAATCTCATTCATTGGTATATGATCGTATATATACTGTTCTAGATATAGTTCAAGTGCCTTTAGTAGCTGCAAGGAACCTTTAAACCGTTTGTAACCAGATTCAATTACATTATTACTATTAATTCGTGCTTTTTTAAAGGCATCTGTCATCTTGTAGCCTTTCTTCTTAGACATCTCTTTTTCTATAAGTCCCGAGAAGAACTCTTGCATCGTTAGCTGATTAATATTATAAACATCAAGATTTGGTAACACTCCCGTGATATAATTCAGTAACATCTTATTACTTCCTATTATATAAAACTCATCAGAGCGGAATTTCTCCTTGAAGTTATATAATATATATGAAATTCTATGCATTGCTACGGTAGTCTTTCCACTACCAGCAACACCTTGAACAACTATATTATGCCATGGTGTATCACGAATAATATCATTTTGTTCCTTTTGAATTGTAGCAATAATTTCTCCTAAAACTGCTTCTTTGTTCTTACCAAGGTATTTGGTTAGGAATTCATCATTGGCTATGACATTGGCATCATAGAAATCCTTTAAGATTCCCTTACTAATCTCAAATGTTCTCTTTAGTCCTAAATCTACATATATTGTATCTCCTAACGGAGATGGATACGAACTTTCTCCAATATCACTATCATAATATACACTGGCAATAGGTGCTCTCCAGTCCACAATAAGAAGCTCAGACGGACTTTTCATTATTCCATTCTTACCTATATATAATGAAAACTCTTTCTCTTCTCCATGTTCCGTATAATCAATTCTACCGAAATAGGGCTTGTCTTTCGCTAATAGATTCTTTCGTAAACTCTTTTCGGCTTGCGATTGCAAGTCCATGCCAACAACCAATTCATTGTGAAGCTCTGGGTTATTCGATCGATAATTATCATACATCTCCTTTGTTTGTTCCTGCATCTCTTTAACCTGAATAGTAAGTGTATCAATTTTCGATTGAATAACATCTTCACAACTAAATAAATGTTCTTCTTCCTTCTTCCATTCTTCCTGGTTTCTTACCTCCATATCCTCTAAATCTTTAGTTTCTAGTACTTCTTTGTTCATTCTAATCCCACTCCTTTCGTCAAATGCGGAGATAAGGGTGACACTTATATTACTAATTTACTGGGTGAATCCTATGATACACGTATTTTTTAAATATTACTAGACTTTTATTATAAGGTATGGTAGACTATATACTGAAATATACCTAAAAAACAGGTCAAAAGAGTCAGAATATTCTGACTCTTTTTTCATGCTAGTATGGTAATACAATAAGGAGGATACATATGGGACAACACGTACTTAAAAACGAGTTCTTATCCATTACAGTTAATGACTTTGGAGCTGAACTATCATCCATCGTTTCCACACAAACTGGACGTTCCTATCTATGGAATACGGATCAAACTTACTGGGATCGTCATTCACCAATTTTATTTCCGATAGTGGGAAACCTTAAAGAAAAATGTTATTACTACAATGGACAAAAATATTCTATGTCACAACACGGTTTTGCAAGAGATATGGATTTTGAGTGTATCGAAACTAGTGAAACCTCAATTAAACATCGGCTAACTTCCACCGCAGAGACAATGCAACAATATCCATTTACATTTGCTCTAGATATTACACATCAGTTACGTGGCAATTCGATTCAAGTTATTTTAGATGTCACAAATACCGATGAAAAAGAGATGTATTTCTCGATCGGCGGCCATCCTGGTTTTAATTGCCCTCTCTCATCAGAAGAAAAGCAAAGTAATTATTACATAAAATTTGATACCACAAGCCCATTAACGATTCGTAAAATCAACGAAGACGGACTTGCTAAAGAAGAAACATATACGCTTCCTCTAGATGGGTCACTTTTAGCTCTTCATCAACATCTATTTGATGAAGATGCTTTAGTTATTGAAGATAATCAGTCACATTCCGTTGCATTACTAACGCCAGATAAGAAGCCTTATGTGACAGTAGACTTCGATGCTCCTTTATTCGGCATATGGACTCCTGCTAAAAAAGACGCTCCTTTTATCTGTATTGAGCCTTGGTATGGACGCTGTGATGGTGAGAATTATGCAGATACACTAGAGAATCGTGCTTGGGGAAATCATTGTGCACCAGGTGAAACTTTCCACACTTCTTATACCATTACAATTAATGATATCTAACTTCTAACCTCATCTTCATTACAAAAAGATTATAGGTACAAATACCTATAATCTTTTTTATTATATGACTTATATTTTCTTGATTTTCCATTTTTTTCTTGTTAAAATGTCTTTATATATCTTATTGTTATGAATTATATCTATTCTACAAACTAATTTTGCTATAATAAGGAGTGGCATTGTAATGAAGTCCAAACTAAACACTATATTAATTGTATTTTCAATTATCCCATTTGTAATCATTACAACGATTACCTTATTTTTTTATGGTAAAAAAAATCAGACAGATTGCCTTGCTGATATACAATCCGATGCCAAATCTGGTTCAGAGGCCATTACTTTCCTTCTTCATACTCAAGAAAAAGAACTCTCCTTGTTAGCAAAACAAAATGAAATTGTTAACTTCTGTTATAATTCATGGAGTCCTGATAAAACCGATTATCCCATTCTTTATCAAAATTCACAAACTGCATTAAAACAAAAATTACGACTTAATCAATATTATAAAATGCTTACTACCTATGATAAATATGGAGCGATTATAAGTTCGACTAACGAGCAAGAAATGAATCAAAATAATAGCACTCATCCGATTATTCAACAGATTAGCCGAACGAAAGAACCTTCTAGCATATCAATTTCATCTGATTATTATTCTAGCCTAGAAACGGATAATTCCTACTTTGATATTGGTTCTCCAATCTTTCAAGACCAAAGCAATCAGATTATTGGTTATGTCCTACTCACTATAGATGTTAAATTCTTTGATGAATACTTTAATAGTCTTGAATTAGGACAATCTGATTATGCATCTCTGACAGATACTAATGGTAATTATCTTCTCTCACAAATTCAAGAAGATTGGAGGGAAGCAAATTCTACATTTAAATCCAACTTCAGATCTGCGGTAAAAGCAAACCCTTTGTCTGGATATGTTAGTGTGGGCAATATGTATTCTGGTAATATCTATGCTTACTACATAATTGATAACCTAAATTGGTACTTTGTTATCTCACAAAATAGTAATTTTATATATACATTCTATTCCTATGCAATCATAATAGTGTTAATTAGCATTATTCTTTTACTTGTTATTATCTTATTCTCAAGTAGAAAAATAGCTCAAAGCTTTACAAATCCGCTACTTGATCTTCGCTATTGCATGCGGCAAGCTGCTGATGGTAACTTAACTGTACTATGCAATGTAAAATCAAAAGACGAATTTGGTGAACTCTCTCGTAGTTTTAACAAGATGCTACATATTATTAAATCCAATTATGATGAGTTGTCCTTCGTTCATAAAAAGCTTTTGGTAAAAGAAGAACAATTACGTTCTAACTACGAACATATCGAATTCCTTGCTTACCACGATTCCCTTACTAAATTACCGAACAAGCCTGCATTTTATGATTACTTGAATATTACATTAAACAGTGAACCTGGTTGCACACAGGCACATGCAATATATTTTGTTGACCTAGATAATTTCAAGACAGTAAATGATACCTTAGGTCATGATTATGGTGATGAATTATTAATTCAAACAGCAAAGCGATTAAACTATTTTATAAAAAATAATGATTTGTTAGCAAGGGCAGGCGGCGATGAATTCTTACTCTTTAAAACAAATATTTCCGCACAAGAAGATGCACTAACCTTCGCTAAGGATATTCTAGAAAAATTCAAAGAGCCTATTAATATTAATGGAACTTTCATCTATATCTCTATGAGTATTGGCGTTTCCTTGTATCCATTAAATGGTGTACAGTACACTACACTAATCAAAAACGCCGATATAGCTATGTATCGCTCAAAAGATACAGGTAAAAACCGACTTACTTTATTCGATGAAAGTATGCAACAAGAAGTCAGTAGACATTCGGAAATAATAGAAATCTTAAGACATGCTATCGAAAACAAAGAGATCTATCTTGTGTACCAACCCCAATTCGACCTTGGTCTCGAGAGAATTATCGGCTTTGAAGCCCTTATGAGAATAAAGAACCCCTCACTTGGAAACTTATCTCCTACGGAGTTCATACCTATCGCAGAAGAAACTGGCATGATTAATGACTTAGGTTCTTGGGCTTTACGCGAGGCTTGTACTTTCAATAAATATCTTCAGAATAACGGTTTTTCATTCTGCACAGTTGCAGTTAATATCTCCACTATACAACTAAATCAAACAGACTTTGTTAATCTTGTTGCTGATGTACTAAAAGAGACGGGATTATCTCCACAATACCTAGAGCTTGAAATTACGGAAAGTGCAATTGCCTCATCTATTGGCGACGCGATATCTATATTGGAAGAATTACAAGGCATGGGAATTCGCATCTCCCTCGACGATTTTGGTACCGGCTACTCATCTCTTAATTATCTCACACAAATGCCTATTAATACACTTAAGATTGACAAGGCCTTCATCGATAAGATTAACTTGAATAAGAAAGATAATTACGTTGCTGAAGCTATTATCTCTCTTGCTCATAATCTCGAGGTGAAAGTTGTTGCAGAAGGCGTTGAAGATAGTAATCAATTAGATTTATTAAAAGAGAAAAACTGCGATCTTATTCAGGGATATCTATACAGTAGACCACTTAAACCAGAAGATTTAATTCATATACTGTCTCCAAAGAAAAACTACAACTATTGACGCAATTTTATATAATACAGAGAAAAAGAGCCATCGCAAGCGACGGCTCTTATCTGTATACATACACCTTTAATCTTGTAATTACATAACAGAATACTTTTTTAATGTATTACAAAATTCTTTATTATATCCATGGCAAGAAACTGTTAGGGATTTTTCTAATCCCATGCTTAAAACTCCTAGAAAAGATTTCGCATCAACAATAATTCTTTGGTAAATTACATCAATATCAAAATCACATTTCTCTGCTGCCGCTACCAATTCCTTTACATCTTCTGGTGCCTGTAATTTTATTTCTACAGATTCCATAAACACAACTCCTCTTTTACTATTTCAAATACATTCTATTAAGTTTCTCTTAGTGATTGGTATAGTTATATCATACTACGTCTGAATAGTCAAACTAAAATATGACAATATTTTCAATCCTAACTTATACAACATATACGAAATTAACAAGATTAAAGTTATTATATGTTACACTTTTAAAAAAGCACAAAATTAATTTCTTTCTCCTAATTTACCTAAGCCTTCTTTACGTACATTATGGGTCTGATTTTGATTCTCTACTTTAACTTTGTTTGTAATACTATTAAACTTCTCATTATCTTTTTTCGCTTCCGTTTTAAATGTCTCTTTCTTATTCATATGCTACCTCACATTCAACTTAATTCTCTTCATGACCAATCTAGTTTCATTATTAGTATTGTTAAATATAATTTAACTATTCACTTATAGCATAAAATGCTTACTTTTTTGAATTAAGACTTGCTATATAATCATATATAACTAATAATGATTTATATCCTTGGAGGAAGTCCTATGAATTCCTGTAATTTAGTTGCTACCATAACTGGTATCGCATGTACATTGGCGAATTGTCTATCTGAAGAAGAACTCGAATTACTCTCTGCTGCCTTAGTTCAATTAGGTGAAACACTTGAGACTATCCTAGTGAATGAAAATTTTCAACGGGAATGTTGTAATCGTTCAGAAAAATGTAATAATCCTTGCTCTTCACAATGTGATTGTTGACATTTCCATACCAAAAGGCCTTGCGGCATGCATGCGCCTTTTCTTTATTTGTTCTAAGCAATTATCTTCTTACCTTCCAATTGACAATAAAAAAAGAGCCTTTCGCCTTAGAATGTTCTCAGAACGTTCACATATTCTTCATTAACATTCCATACTTACTACACATATGAATGTTATTATTAATTTATCAAAGAAAGCTAATAACCTTTTAATATAGATAGTTTTTTCATAAACCTCCCCTTTTTTATAGGAGCCACAGTGGCTCCTAATTTTTTTTGCTGCTTATCTGCATTATTTAACTAATATTCTGCTGCGTCCTTTATTCTCCTACGACCCCATCTCCATCTCTATCGTCCATATACTTGTATAACCAGTGATCTGAATAAATAGGCATACGATAACCAGCAGCTTTAGCTTCTGCAATTGTCACTTGACCATTGCCGTTAGCATCAACCTTTGACAATTCTTCCTTTTCATTTATACTAGAATCTGCTTTATCTGTTTTCACTTGCTCTTTCTTGTCTTCTTGCTTCTCAATTGTAGCATTTACCTCATCAGGATTTACATTTTCAAATTCATCTACTATTTTATTTCCATTGAGTACATATTCATATCTATATTTAGATGGAATCTGAGTCGTGGTATCGGGATATGTGATTGTAGCAAAGAAATTTTCACAACCACCTGCATCTCGAATCACCTTTTCCATATATGCTTGATCCCCATGTCTGTTTAGTGTGCTGTTTTGTGGTGTTATATTATAAGCATTAGATACTCCACCAAGCGAATCAGCGATAATATGACCTTCATCTAGATCAGCTCTTTCTACCCCTGGTACTTTAGCTTCATCATTATAATACCTACCATTAGATTTTACTGGTTCATTATTGTCATCTTGCAAAATAACTTTATCGGCCATTACATATACAAGTTGACCGTACTCGTTTGTTAATGCCCAATATTCTCTATCGCCAAAACCAATATCTACTGCTACATTAGGTTCTCTACTTCCAGATAAATCTCCACCGTCAACTTCGATTATTTTGTACGATTTACCTTTATATTTAAATGTTCCACTATCACTTTCGTTATCAGATTTCTTTTCACTATCAGTTGTTGAAACTTCCTCTGTTTTATTATCAGGCTTATCTTGTGCTACTGCTACATCTTTTTTGGGTACTTCTTTATCATCTTGTTTAGAACTATCATTTTCAGTATCTGTCTTAGATTCTGTTTGTGTTTCAGCAACTTGTTCACTAGGTATTGTCGTTTGATTATCAGGTTCACCGTTATCAAACATAAAACCAACTATCAAAATAAGCGCTGCTATAGCAAACCAACTTCTTCGTGATATTCTTTGTTTTTTCATAAAAATGTTCCTCCGTTTAAAAATAGTACTAATAGAATATATATTAATCAAAAATACATGTAATTACAACCTCTGTTTCCCTTCTTCTTTAAGTTTAGCATATTAAATTTCCGTACAAAAAAACTACTAACTTACTAGTTAGCAGTTCCTCTGAATTTTCTTATTATATTTGGATTTAGTATAAGTTGCCCTATTTTTATATTATAGCACTGGAAATTTAAGATGGTGGTGTCCTGCCGCAATTTTATACTAGTTTTGCATTTGCAGATAGGACACAAAAGCCAGTTCGTATCTTCCAAACCCTTCACCTACTAACTTCACCATTTACGCCGATACGTCTCGTTTTCCGTAAAAGACAAATCCGACGGCAGTCAGTACACCTGCAATGACCGTTAATATAGCAAGCGTTGCCCAGCTTATGCTGTCAACCGGAAGCTGCGGAATGTGTCCAAAGGGACTGAGTTTTGGTAGCCATTCTGGAAGTGATATCATGCGTCCCATCAATGCTGTAAAGAATGAGAACGCGAAATATCCCCATATTACGCCTGCTGCTTTTGGAAGCACTCCAATAAGCAAAACAGCAACCCCAATCATTACCCACAATGCGGGGAGATAGACCATGCTCGAATTTAATAACAACGAGAACGCAATCGGTTCTTCCAAGACAACAGAAGCCGAAACATATAGTCCTGCCGCCGTCGCAAATTGTAGCAATATGCTTACAGCAAAGTCGAGAACAACATAGCCCGTTAAATATTTTCTGCGGGAAACAGGACAGGCGAGAACCTGCTCCGTGCGTCCTTCCTTTTCCTCATTATGCGGTTTTAGCACAGCCGTCAAAAGCGGCACAAGGCAAAGCAACGCGGCAATCGTGCTGACGAAGGACGCGAACATTTCAGCGCCGGAATATTCGCTGTTCACGCCAAGTATCATCTGGTAAAACTCGCTCTCGGCGACGAAGGACTCAATATCTCCCAATACCGCTCCATAAGACGCACCAAGCACGAACATAACGATTATCCATAGTATCAATGAATTTCTAAGTAACCGCCAAGCCAACCCAAAGGGCGAACGGAGGAAAAGCGAAGCCTCCCTGCGTCCCGGTTTTGCCGGAATGAAGCCCTGATCTATATCGCGTACCGCATTCAAGGCATAAGCGATAGCAGCAATGACAAGCCCCTCAAACAGGACAATGATAACAGGATACCAGTGATTTTCAACATAGATCTGCGCGCGCTGTATAAGCCCTAGCGGACTGATGAGCGAGAGCGTTTCGTTTCCAATATCTCCAACGGCGCGAAGCATATAGAGAGCGCCTAACACGAGAAATGAGTAGCCCATAGCACCACGGGAGGAGGATGAAAGCTGGGAAAACAGTGCGGCAATGGCGGCAAAAACAAAGCCCGAAACGCCAAGTGCCGCTCCGTAAAGCATGGAGCCTTCAAATCCCATGCTTTCGATACCTAAGGCGGCAATGCCAAGCCCTGTCACCAGCGCAAGAATGAGGTTTACAAGAAACGCGACTTTCATCGTGGCGTGAAGAACTGCCAAGCGCCCCGTAGGGAGTGAGCGTATCATTTCCGTGCGTCCTTTTTCCTCGTCACCGCGCGTATGTCGAATAACAAAAAATATGTTCATAACCGCTACGACAATAATGACCCAAATCAGCATAGTATTTGAATACATAGCGCCCACTGTGTAATTATTTACTCCGTAGACATTGCCCATCATGGCGATAATGCCGGGATTTTGTAAAGTAACCGCCAGCGCCTGCCGGGCGGCATCGTCAAACATTGTTGACATTCCATTTGCTAACCCGATAGAAAACGCCGCAAGGCAGACAATCCAGGTCGTGGACATAATCCGCTCCCGTCTAAGGATAAAACGAGAGAGCCGCCCAAAGTTTTCAAAACTTCCGCGCATGATTACACACCTCCGTTTGTATTGTAGTGGCGCATAAACAAGTCCTCAAGCGTAGGCGGTGCGCTTTCCAGCTTTTTCACCCCGTATTTCGCGATGTGCGCCACCACTCCGCTGACCTCTGCCGAATCCACTTGGAAGGATAATCCGTTTTGATTTCGAGTGATCCCATGAACCCCGACAAGTGAGGACAGGTCGGAAATTTCGGTGTCTGTTTCGATATTCATCGTAACACGCGTGAGGTGTCGCAGCTCACGGAGCGTTCCGGTTTCCACCAACCTGCCCTCGCGAATGATACCCACTCGGTCACAGAGGCGTTCCACCTCGGACAAAATGTGGCTGGACAGAAAAATGCTTTTTCCTTTTTGTTTTTGTTCTAACACACATTCTTGGAAAACCTGCTCCATGAGCGGATCAAGTCCGCTGGTCGGCTCATCGAAGATATACAGATCCGCGTCGGACGCAAACGCCGCAATAAGTGCCACTTTCTGCCTGTTCCCCTTTGAGTAGGTGCGGCATTTTTTTGACGGATCAAGGTCGAACATTTTCAACAACTTTTTCCGTCGCACTTTGTCCTGCTTACCACGCAAGCTCACGAACAGGTCTATGACCTCGCCCCCGGTCAGGTTCGACCATAGATTCACATCGCCCGGCACATAGGCAATACGCTTGTGGATATCAACGGCATTTTTCCACGCATCCATCCCGAATACCCGCACGCTACCCGCCGATGCCTGAAGGATACCCAGCATGACGCGAATCGTAGTCGTTTTTCCCGCTCCATTTGGACCGATGTAGCCGAACACCTCGCCTTCATTGACACGCAGGTCAATACCATTAAGCGCGGTAAATTTGCCGAAATTCTTCGACAGCCCCATAATTTCCAGACTGATTCCAGACATAAAAATTCCTCCTATAATAAAATTTATTCCAATTTGCTGCCTATCCAAATATGCAAAAGGGCAGAAAAGCATTAATGCTTTCCCACCCTAAAAGCCCAAACTCGCGCAGTTTCCTGCCGACCGGAAATCGTAGTATTCATTTTCTGTTCATTCGTCTTTGTAAAAATGAGTTTTCATCATATCAAAGCATTTATAAAATTCGCAAACCAGTCTGTCAAGTTCATCGAGTGTCGCACTTTTTTGCAGGTCGTTGATACAACCGACACCAGCCCATATGATGAATTTCTCCAGCAGCTTCGGGTCAACGCCCTCTTTGAACTTCGAAATGTCAATGCCTTCAAAAATCCATTTGTCTCGAATATCTCCATTGCCATCGAGTAATTCCGTGATTGCACCCGCTACCTCCGGGTCGGTTTCGTAAAACATATTTGTGAAAAACGAAAGCATTGACGGATGTTCCTTCAATACAGCTATTTTCATGTCCGTAAGCATTTTTAGTCTGTCAAAGAAATCGGTGACATCTTTATTCAAATGCTTTTCCATTTCTCCGACAATAATCTTCCCGCTGAATTCTACTAAATAGAGATACAGATTCTTTTTGCTGCCAAAATAGTACATGACCATGCTTTTTGAAATGCCAGCTTGCTCGGCAATATCGGCAATAGAAGCTTTTTTATATCCATTACTCCCGAAAGCGGTGAGCGCCGCATTTACAATATGCGCCTGCTTTTCGGCACGGAGCTTAAAGAAATTTTCCAACATATCACTCCTTATACATTTATAGAACGAAATGTATAAACCGATTCGTTCAACAAAAGTGTAGCAGATTAGAACGAATCGGTCAATAGTTTTTTTAGTTTCATCCATTTTTACTCAACAAAAAATCCCGGAAACCTTGATTTCTCAAGACTTCCGGGATTCTTCCTCTTAACAGGGGCAGTAGGATTTGAACCCACGACCTGCGGTTTTGGAGACCGTTATTCTACCAGCTGAACTATACCCCTATGTATTAATTTTGTTGTTCCGTTCATCAACGGTTCTTCTATATAATACAATAAGTTGTCTTAATTGTCAATATAATTTTAAAAATTTATTCATTATTTTTTATTTTGCTTCTACTATACAAAAATGACATAGCGACAGGTTGCTAAATGCCTGTTGCTATGTCACTCTTATCTATTATCTAATTAATTGTTTGGATTAACATGAACCATACAATGTTTCACTGTTACGAAGTCTCTTTCAATTACATCATGAACACATTCAGCAATACGATGTGTCTCGTGCAATGTTTTATTACCATCTGCTACAATTTCTATATCTACATATATCTTAGCTCCAAAGAGTCTTGTTCTAATAAGGTCAATTCCAAGTACACCTTCTTGATTTAGTATCAAACTTTTCATGTTCTCAACTGTTTCTTCATCGCAAGATTTATCTATTAATTTATCAATTGCATCTTTGAATATATCATATGCAGCTTTTGCAATAAAAATACAAATTACTACACTAGCTACTGAGTCTAAAACAGGGAATCCAATTCTTGCACCCGCGATACCAATGAATGCACCAATTGAAGATAAGGCATCGGATCTATGGTGCCAAGCATCTGCCATTAACGCACACGAATTAATTTTCTTAGCAGCACTTCTTGTGTACCAATACATCCATTCTTTCACCACAATGGATACAACCGCAGCTATCAAGGCCAATACACCAGGTATAACTAGATTCTTATAATCTCCCGATGTAATATTCTTAATTCCCGTAATACCAATACCAATACCAGTCGCAAATAGTATAACTGCTAATATTATAGAAGCTACACATTCCAGCCGATCATGCCCATATTGATGTTCTTCATCAGAGCTTTTTCCAGCTATTGTAACACCAATCATAACAATGAACGTACTAAATACATCGGACGCTGAATGAATGGCATCAGAAATCATAGCACCTGAATTGGCCACAATACCTGCTACTAACTTGGCTATCGATAAAGCAACATTAATTACGATACTGACTTTGGAAACATGCATCACCACCTTGGTACTATCCAGGTTTCCGTTATTACCTTTCTTGCGATTTTCACTTTTTTGACTTTTTGTTTGTTCCATAAATAGTTACCTCCATTAAGATAGCTCTATGTCACAGCAAACGTCGTTCCATAAAAAAAACACCTATGGAACAATAATAGTAAACTACTGTCCCACAGATGTTTGAATTCAAAATCTGTTGCCACTACCTGTGGCCCGGCTCCACGAATTCCAATTCGTAGCCTGCTCAGTTTGTACTGTAGAATTATATGCAGTGCAAAGAGTATGATATTATTATCTTACGCAACTATATTCCTTTTGTCAATAAATATTTATCTATTTATACACACTCTCGCCTAGTTCAACTAATTTATTATAATTATTAATACGATAACCATTCTCTTTCTTTTCCATGTACTTATTCTCACAGAACTTTTTGAGGCAACGTAATAAATGACGATAGCTTGTTCCTAATAATTCTGCTGTTTGAACTAGATTTTCATTAAAATTCAACTCTTTACTCATAGAAATAATATATGCTGCTAAACGGTTTTCTAAAGGATATAATAGATTTCTTGCACTATTACTTGATATGTTATTAAGTTTCCTGGCTAATTGCGCTGCAATTGTTCGTAATAACTTATTATCTTCTAATAACAAATCACGATATCGTACAGTGGATATACGGAAACAATACACTTTCGTAATACATTCTACATTTGCCACCATCGGTTTATCGATCATCAACTCAACATCTCCAACGAATTCAAACTCCTGATAAAAAGAAAATAGTAATGATTTTCCGGACTCTGTCATCGTATAAACTTTAGCTTTTCCCTCTAAGAAGAAGTAAATAAAGTTCGCTTCATCTCCAGTCCGGCAAACATACTCACCTGCATGAAATTCACATAATTGTATCTCATACCTATTAGATAATGTTAGTATATTCTGAAATTCAAACTTATCAATATACGACCTATATAACTTTTCATTTTTAATTATCTCCATATTAACAACTCCCCCATTTCTATGTATAGAGATATTTTCTATTTATAGTGTGACATATGTCATATACTTATGCAAGGATTATTCATATAATCGTACTTAATATATCGTAAATGACTTAAACATTTATATAAGAAAGGAAAAATTATGACTCAATTACTAGCAGTACTTAACGGCATTCTAATTACCACAATGACTGTAATGAACGGGGAATTAGCAGCCCAAATTGGCAATTACCATGCTACTGTTTTTATTCATTTATCAGGACTTATCCTAATTACACTGTTTTACATTATACAAAGAAACAAATTCAAAAGAGAAAATACAAAGATTCCACTATATTTCTATTTAGGTGGAACCATTGGTGTACTAACGGTGGTATTCAATAACCTAAGTACAATGTACCTAGGTATTACGATAACATTAGGATTAAGTCTATTTGCACAAACAACTACTTCTTTAATAGTTGACCATTATGGATTACTAGGGAGTACAAAACACTCATTTAATAAGCATAAACTAATTGGACTATGTAGTATCCTTCTCGGGATTTTTGCAATGTTCTTATAAGAAAAGGGGTATTAATCTATGGCACTTTTTGCAGCTTTAACATGTGGCATTACTATTATTGTTAGCCGTACAACCAATGCTCAACTTAGTAAACACATCAGTAATACAGCAAGTACTTTCTATAATTATTTAACAGGTGGGATTATTTCTTTAATGGTTCTACTAATCTCAAAAGAAATTGCTCCATCATGGGTTTTACCAAATAGTTTAAGTGGATATCTCATTTTTTTTGGTGGTATCGTAGGGGTATTCTCTATCTTACTATCTAATTATATCACACCTAGAATATCTGCCTTTCAATTAACTATAATCTTATTCATAAGTCAGATATTTACTGGAATTATTATTGATTGGCTACGATATGATACCTTATCGGTTGGTAAAGTTATCGGTGGTTTCCTAGTACTATTTGGATTAATCTATAATACCTACGTTGATTACAAACAACAAAATTCAAATAAACTTACAGCTTAAATTCAGAAATACTGGAATTCAATTGTTCCGTAATTTCCTTTTATCAGTCACACTTCCGACGTATAGATACAATTAATAAGTTATGACAAATGTAACTTGTTTATCCTTATAGAATACGTTACTCTATTAGTAGAAAGGGGCTTGATTGTTGATATGAGAAAAAATTTGTCTTCCTCCCTCCTGGGATTATTTTTTATATGTATTGGAGTTCTAATTGTTGGTAATACATTTGATTTATGGGATATCACACTATTCTTTTCAGGTTGGTGGACATTGTTCATAATCATTCCTTGTTTTATACACATAATATCTGATGGGCTCCACATTAGTTCAGTAGTTGGCTTAACAATTGGTATATTACTTCTACTAATGCGTCAAGATGTAATAGATATAGAATTAACGAGTAAATTAATTGTTCCTATTATTTTAATTATTATCGGCCTAGGGATTGTATTCAAGAACATGGCTCGTACATCGATTAATAAGGATTTTCATGATTTTGAAATGTACTATAATAAAAATGCTTCCAACTATAATACTGTATTCCATTCAAGAAAGATATTCATTCCTAGGGAACCTTTCTTCGGAGCATCATTAAGCTCTGTCTTTGGTGAACTTCAAGTAGATTTATCAAGTGCAATCATTACACAAGATATTGTTATCCACTGCTCTAGTGTTTTCGGAGAAGTTCAATTATTTGTACCTCCTAACGTACTAGTCAAAACATCAGGAACCCAGATCCTTGGTTCAATGAGAAATAAAACTACTCAAGTTTATGACAGTGGTAAACCTACCATTTATATTGATTACTCTGCTGTTTTCAGTGAAATTATTATACGTTAGTTTTATATATGTATGTACTAAAAGACGATCATAAATGGTCGTCTTTTAGTATTTATAGGAAATTATCTTTATTGATTCTGGTCTATTTTTCCTATATAATTACAATATATTATAATTTATTTTGTCGAAAGGCGGAAACCAAATGAGTGAAAATATCAATAAAGCACTTTTATCACAAAAAGAGATCGATACTTTGGTTAAATTCTTAATTGATCAAAAACAAGGAATACAAAGTACAGTTCTGACACAACAAAGCATTGATAAATTAGTTCAATTATTATCAAACAAAGGTCTAGATTTACTAAAATTTAATATAGTGGATGTTTCAAATACTAATAACGAAACAGAAGAGGTTCTAAGCAATTTAATAAAATATGATAACAGCTTAACCTATGAATTATCGTTTGAAGTTATAGAAAACAAAGTACATTTAACCGCTATAAACAAAGAAACTAATACCATTCTACATATTACACCAAAGTCTCTTGAGTTAATGTCGATTGTCAAAGACCACTCATGTTGGGGTTGTTGTATAGATCCATATCTGTTTGATAAAATAGCTACTGTTTTTCATTTTAAATACAAACGTGAAACCTTAGATTCTATTACAAAACTTTTCTCAGAAAAAATGTATGGTACTACTGATTTTGAGCTACCTAACATATATCGTCCATCAACTCTAAGTGTAGCTCAAAATCTAATTGGCTAACTCTTATAATGTTTCATCTTTCATCAGAACAAGGTAATTAAATGCTTTATTCTATGATAAAAAAATGCTGTGACTGTCTGTATATACACACAATCTCAGCACTTTTCTATTAATCAATCATCATATACTAATTCTCTATGACTGAATCCACATAAGAACTCCATAGTCTTCGACTTTATTTAAACCAATAGCCTTTAAAATCATACTTATAAGTACGGTAAACCCAGTAGTTACCTACAATATTTAGCTGTTGAATTAAGTTTCCTTCTGAATCAAATTCCCAAGTGGTTAATTCGCTTCCAGAATCCACAATCACATTATTTTCATATTCTTGAGCGCTACTTACATATGCAGAATAACTAACTTCTATAGTATCTACCAATGAGAAAGTTCGTGCATTTTCATCTACTAAATATTTATAATAGTAGGAACTTGCTCCATTTGCATTCGATGAAACACCAGTTCCTGAATAATTATCATCTGCAGACCAATCGTATTCAGGTCTTGTGGTAGAAACAGTGTTGTTATTATTATAAAGATAGATATAATACTGTCCTTCTTCAAGAGAGTCATCTGCCTGATAAGTGATAGTATGCTGTCCTGCCTGCATACTGAACTCACCTTCTTGTGTAAGTAAGTTATCTTCATAACCTGTACCTTCCCAGAAGTTATCTGAACCAATCATATAACCAATGGTTTGTTCTCCATAAATATCATCCAGTTTAAAAATGGTTGAAGTCTCTCTAGAACTAAAAATTACGGAATCTTCATCAACAAAGCTTAAAGAATTAATGTGCATCCAATCTAGATATTCACTACTTTCTGGCTTTGTAGTCATCGCATAGTAATCAGGAAAAATTTCCTTTAAATCAATAAGCGTTTTTACTTTTTTGCTATCTAAATCAACTGAAATAACGATATCTTCTTTGGTTCCCATAGAATTATCAGAACCTAACACGATTAAATCATTATTTGAGCCAAACACATAGTCATGATGTAATAAAAATGAACCTAATTTATAGACACGATTTACATATCCAGTTGAATCCATTCTTACAATTCTTCCACCAGATACACTAAAGTACATACCATCTTCATCAAATAAAAGTCTGTGTGCACGGTAAGAAACGCATGGAATCTCAGCACGTAGTGTACCATTATTATCATACATAGCTACATATGCAGCTTTAATATCCTCATCTTCTGTATCAAACTCAACGTCATTTCCTAATATTACATATAATCCATTAGATAACTCTTGTACACTGTCACCCTTTGTTACATCTACTTGATTTACATTAAATTCACCAACTGCCTTCGGACAGTCATAGCTAAAACTAACTGTGTCCTGTACCTCATCAGAAGCATTTAATAGATTCATTGTAATGGTATTTGTTTCGCCAGGAATCAAGCCAATCATGAGAAATTCATGTTCTTTGGATAAATTATCATCTGAATTAGCATATACTGTCTGAGTAAAATCCTCATATCCATCACATGAAATTATGTACTGCACTTGCTGATCTTCTTTTGTTTCAAAATACACATACAGTCCATTGGTTACTGTATTATAAGGATTTGCGATTAAAAGTGGATTCTCTACATCATATTTTAGGGCATTTTTTTTTGCCTCAACCTTCTCATGAATTGTATTCTGATATTTTTCCTCATAGATATCAGAATAAGTTTCAAATGAATTTTTCACAGTCTCTAATTGGTATCCATTCTCGCTTTTGGGTACTATAACTTTGTTTAATACAAGTATAGATGCTATAATCACTACAACTAATACCACTATACTCCCTATTACGGGTGCCATACGTTTGTTCTTTGTTTTCATACTTTCCTCCTACTTATTTTCGTTCATTGTAACGATCCGCTGTTCTCCCTTGAATCATTAAATTTTCGAAATAATTTCTTGTAATATTTTCCACACCTCGAACAGAACAAATACGATTATATCTGGCTTATGTGAAATTTAGTTGAAAAATTTAGTCTTTTTCAGTGAACGATTTTTTATATAACTAACACATTTTATTGCTATACAAAAAACGCTTAACCATTAGGCTAAACGCTTTATATTATCCACTCGCTTTTATTATCTAGTGTTTTTATTATCTAGTTAATTCACTTCTACTTTTAAAAAACGGATATAAGCAAAAAACACCTAACCATACGGTTAGGTGTTTATATATTAAGTGTCTTGTACATTCAAAACTACACATTGAATAAGAGTTTTTTTACTCTTTAGTCAGTCATTCTTTTGGTTAAGCCCTCGACCTATTAGTAACAGTCAACTGCATGTGTTACCACACT
>ERZ781272.126-NODE-126-length-102813-cov-12.646626_pt1 | contig 102813 bp, 89 predicted proteins | sample MGYA00375850_ERZ781272 | MGnify/ENA primary metagenome ERZ781272 (study PRJEB29790, sample SAMN06051246) | human gut metagenome | host: Homo sapiens | place: USA: Cincinnati, Ohio | collected 2013-06-21 | study: EMG produced TPA metagenomics assembly of the Gut...
AACTGGGGGAAGCGCTCCGGCCCCGGCTCCCTGGCGGAACGAAAACCCCGAAATCCCGGCTAAAGTAATTGACGAAAGCAGCTTTTCATAATTCTGTAAGTTTACAAGTTTATCCTGTTTCATTTTTTTTCTGTTCACGGCCCACTGAAATCCTCCGCCAGGCATTGCGGTACGCGGACGGGACAGGAGAACGAACCGTTTCTGAGAAAAAATGATTGTTTAAAGGTCTTGCAGGGGGTTGTAAAATACAGTCAATGCGATACAATAAAACTGACCAGAACGGTTAAACCAAACAGGTTAAGGGGGTCAGGAAGATGAATGAACAGTTTTATGAGCTTCCTCAGGAAAAACAGCTGCGGATCATCAATGCCGGGCTGGAGGTATTTTCAAAAAATGATTACAGACATGCGGTGACGGACGAGATCGCGAGAAAAGCGGGGATATCCAAGGGGCTGTTATTCTATTATTTTCACAATAAAAAGTCGCTGTACCTGTATCTGTTCGATTACTGCGCCAGTCTCATTATTAACCAGGTCATGGGAGATGAGCCCGGCGGCAGCGGAGATGAACCCGCCAGCGGCGGAAATGAGCCCGGCGGCAAGGCGGCCAGATGGGAGACAGTCACCGATTTTTTCGAGCTTCTGGAGATGGCGGCGGAGGCCAAGATCAAAGTGCTGGAGAAGACGCCTTATCTGGCTGATTTCATGGTGCGGGGATATTACTCTGAAGACGGAATCGTAAAGGAAGACTTAAACCGGGCGACGATGGAGTCGGTTTCGTCTGCCTTCAGGAAGTATTTCAGAAATGTGGACTACAGTAAGTTTAAGCCGGATGTCCCACCGATGGAAATCTACGAGATGCTGGTCTGGATGACGGAGGGATACCTGCATGACAAGCGGAAATCCAACGCGTCCATTTCCATAAAGGAAATCATGGAAAAGTTCTATGTCTGGGAAAAATGGCTGAAGCAGATCGCTTATAAAGAAGAATATCAGAAAACGGAGGCATAGAATGGCAGCAGGAAAACCGGTAATCAGAGCGGATCATCTCTCCGTCCGGTATGAAGGGGAGGGCGTGGCGGTGGACGCCTTAAAGGATGTCACCTTCGAGGTGGAACAGGGAGAATTTATCGTGGTACTGGGGCCCTCCGGCTCCGGGAAAAGTACCCTTCTAAATATCGTAGGCGGGATGGATAAGCCCACAGGCGGTGAGATCTGGTACAAGGACAGAGAACTGACGGGATATACGGCGGACCAGCTCTCCGACTACCGGAAGGATGTCGTAGGCTTCGTATTTCAGTTTTTCAACCTCATCCCCTCCTTAAATGCCGTAGAGAATGTGGAGCTGGCGGCCAGCATTGTGAAGGAGCACATGGACCCGAAGGAGGTGCTCGCCATGGTGGGGCTGGGCGGAAGAGAGAGACACTTTCCGGCCCAGCTGTCAGGCGGAGAACAGCAGCGGGTCTCCATCGCCAGGGCCATTGTAAAAAAGCCGGATCTTCTTTTGTGCGACGAGCCCACGGGGGCGCTGGACAGCAAAAACAGCGTGGCCATCGTAAAGCTTCTCCTGGAGGTGGGCAGAAGCTTAAACTGTCCCGTCATGACCATCACCCACAACGCGGAGATGGCCCGTGTGGCGGACCGCGTCTTCCACATGAAGGACGGAAGGCTGGAGCGTATCACGGTCAATGAGCATCCATGCCAGGCGGAAGAACTGGACTGGTAGCGGCGGAAAGGGACGGATATGACGAAACTTTTATTGAGAAAAATGATTCGCGACATGAAGCGATCTATGACGGCTTACATACTGTGCATCCTGATCGTTGCCATCGGTTTCTGCGGTTTTACCGTGCTGGAGCTGTGCTACGACAATCTGGCCGAATCCCGTGATATGTTCTTTTCCCAGTCCGAATTCTGCGACGGCTTTGCCGAGGTGACCGATTCCCCCGTCTCCGAGGCGGGAATCTTAAAGATGATTCCCGGAATCGGCACGGTGCAGGCCCGGCTCGTGAAGGACACGAGGGTATACGGATACGAAGAGGATGTGGAGCTCCATCTCGTATCCTGGTCGGAGGGCCAGATGAACCGTCCGGTCTTATCCCGCGGCACGCTGCCGGAAGAGGGAAAAAAGGAGATCGTTATCGGCGACGGCATCGCAAAGGCCAGGAATTTAAATCCGGGGGACACGGTAGAGATCGTCGTGGAAGGAAAGCGGGTCCCCATGGAGATCACGGGAATCGGCCTGACGCCGGAAAACATCTACATGATCCGCAATATGAACGAGCTGTATCCCAGCCCGGCCGTGTACGACGCGGCATTTACCTCATATCGGACCATGGCCCAGCTGTTCGGCCAGGAAGGCCATAGTAACAGCTTTTTGTTTAAGCTGGAGCCCGGCAGCGACTGGGAGGCCGTGAAGGACCGGATCGAACAGGCGCTTACGCCCTACGGTCTCATATCCCATTATGCCCGGGAGGACCAGCTGGCCGTCTCCATGGTTGACGAGGAGATCAAGCAGCTGGAGAAAATGTCCGGCGTGGTGCCGTTTCTCTTCCTGACCGTGGCAGGAGTGATTCTCTATATCACGCAGAGCCGTATGGTGGAGCAGCAGCGGACCCAGATCGGAACCCTGATGGCGATTGGAATCCCATTGAGGAAAATAAGGCTCCATTACATGGGCTTCGGAGCGGTGACCGGTTTGCTCGGCGGGCTGTTCGGCGGGCTTCTGGGGTATGCCCTGGCGGATCCTATGGCAGGCTATTACCGGGTATACTTTAACCTGCCGGATGTGACGGCTCCGCTTTCGGTGTCCTATCTGCTGGAAGGCATCCTGCTGGCGGGGATCTTCTGCTCCGGCACCTCCTGGATTATCGCCGGTGTGATCGGGAAGATGAAGCCCGCCCAGGCGCTGCGTCCCCCGTCACCCAAGTCGGCCAGACAGTCATTTCTGGAGCGGATTCCGGGGTTTTTAAACCTCTTTACGGTTCCGGGCGTCATGGCGCTTCGAAGCCTTTCCAGAAACAGACGGCGGACGGCCATGTCGGTGGCCGGCATCGCCTTTGCCTATATGATTACGGCTACCCTGGTGTCCATGAACTCCCTGTTTGACGTCTTTATCTTCGATTACTGGGAGAAGACCCAGAGACAGGACATTATGGTTCAGTTTGAGCAGCCGGTCCTTTTAGAGGATGCCCTGGAGGCGGTAAAGCATCCGCAGGTGGAAAACGCGGAGGGGATGATGGAATTTGCGGTCACCCTGTCGGGGCCGGGGGGAAAGACGGACTGCACCATCCAGGCCATTTCGCCGGAGGCTTCCCTCACAAGGCTGTACAAAGAGGACGGAAGCCGCGCGTATCCGGAAGAAGAGGGCATCGTGATATCGGAGCACATGGCGAACGTCATGGGCGTGAAGAAGGGGAGCACCATAGAGGTGAAGGTTCCCTATCCCAAGGAGCGGATCAGCCGCGTCACAGTGACGGACACGATCGCCCAGTATATGGGGAGCTCCGCCTATATGTCCTTCGACGGCGCCGGCAGGATCAGCGATTACCGCAATGTGTGCACGACCGTTCTTCTGAAGGCTCCGCTCATGGTTCAGGAGGAGCTGCGGGAACGTCTCGAGGATGCGGCCGCTGTGTCCGGAATCCAGAGCCGCCAGGACAGACTTTCCCAGTACCGGTCCATGATGGGGAGCATGAGCGCCATCATGGCCTCCATGTCCATGCTGGGCGTTATCATCAGCTTTGCGGTCATCTATATCAGTTCCCTGATCAGCTTCGAGGAACTGAAGCGGGAGCTGTCCACCCTGATGATGCTGGGATTAAAGAGTAAGGAGTGTCTCGATGTGATCTCCACGGGACAGTGGCTGCTGGCCGCGGGCGCGGTGCTCATCGGAATTCCCATGTCCATGGGGGCCAGCCAGCTGATCTCGGTCTCTATGGCTTCGGATATGTATACAATCCCCAGCTTTATCGACGGAAAGGCGCTGCTGCAGGCCATTGGGCTGACCGCCGTCTCTGTCGGGTTCAGCTCCATGATGATGCTTCGAAAACTGAAAAAAATAGTTCCGGCAGATCTTCTGCGGGAACGGGAATAGAGGTGCAGGATGAAAAGAAAAGTGAAATGGATATTTCTTGCGGCCATTGCCGTGATCAGTATCGGCGCGTATGCGGCGGTGCTCTTAAAACCCGTGGAAGCTTCCGCAGAGCAGGCGGTAAAAGGAAACCTGGAGAGTCAGTTTACCGTTTCGGCCTCCATTCTACCCGTATCAGGCATGGTGCTTAATTCCGTTACCGCGGGCAATGTCTCGGAAATCCCGTATTTGCCGGGAATGGAGGTCAAGGAGGGGGAGATCCTTTTAAAGACGGATACTGCCTCCCAGACGACGCTGGACATTCAGAGAGAGCAGTTTAAGCAGCAGTTAAGCGCGGCCCGTCAGGAGTACGACCGTCTCTACGGTTCCAATGGTTCGGCAGCGGCGGCCCTTAAGGCGGCGGAAAGCGAGTACCGCCTTGCAAAGAAGAATTACGACAACGGGGTGGTGCTGGCGCAGCAGGGCGGCTTCATCGCCCAGTCGGACCTGGATTCCTTAAAGACCCAGCTGGATCTGACTTACCAGAAATACGCACAGGCGAAGGAAGATAATTCTGAGGAGCAGAAGGCGCATTCCCAGGAGCAGATTGCTTCCTTCGAAAGGCAGCTGGCCCTTCTCGATGATACCGTGAATCCCGGTGCGGTAAAGATGCCCTACGACGGCGTCCTGTGGGAGGTGTACACGGAGGAAGGCGCCTATCTGTCGCCCAACCAGCCGGTAGTGAAGATCTACCGACCGGACAGCATGAAGCTTTCCGCCTCCGTTCTGTCGGAGGACGCAGCCGCCCTGACACCCGGGCTTAAGGCGAAAGTCATTTACGCCGACGGGAGCGAGGGGGAAGCCGAGGTGAGCTTTATTGCAAAGACCGCCGAGAAACAGATGTCTTCCATCGGCCTGGAAGAGAACCGGTGTACCGTAGAGTTAAAGCCCGCAGCACTTCCGGAGCACGCGGGAGCAGGCCAGACGGCGGATGTATCCTTTCACGTCGTGACCGCCCCGGAGGTCTTTTCCGTACCCGCGGCGGCCGTAATACCGGCAGAGAATGGAAGCGCCGTCTATCTCATACAGAATGGGAAAGCGGTATTAAAGCCCGTGGAAACCGGAAGAAGAGAGGGAGGCCGGGTAGAAATTATTTCCGGACTGGAAGATGGGGATATCGTGGCCTCCGACCCATATAATGATAATGTAGAGAAGAACGGCCGGGTAAAAGCCGTCTTAAAAGAATAATCGGGAGCGCTCTTTACAACGGAGAGAAAACGTGATAAAACGTTGTAGAGAAGATGGAGGAATTAGCGATGTTAAAGTTAGGAAGAAATGACGCCTGCTGGTGCGGCAGCGGAAAGAAGTATAAGAACTGCCATCTGGCGTTCGACAGAAAGATTGAAAATTACGGTATTATGGGCGATCTGGTGCCGGAGCATTACATGATCAAGACCCCGGCGGAGATCGAGGGAATCAGAAAGGCCGGCGAGGTGAATACGAAGATCCTCGATCTGGTGGATTCGTTCATACGTCCGGGCATCAGCACAGAGGATATCAACACCCTGGTCCATGAAAATACGATAAAGATGGGCGGCATCCCGGCTCCCCTTAATTTTGAAGGCTACCCGAAGAGCGTCTGCACTTCCGTCAATGAGGTGGTCTGCCACGGCATTCCCGATCCGAACCGGATCCTGAAGGAGGGTGACATCATCAACGTGGATGTGACGACGATCTTAGACGGTTATTACGGAGACGCCTCCAGAATGTACTGCATCGGAAACGTGTCGCCGGAGGCGGAGAAGCTGGTACGCGTGACGAAAGAGAGCGTGGACTTAGCGCTTAAGGAAGCCCGGGCCTGGGGCCATCTGGGCGACATAGGAGCTGCCATATCCGAGTACATTTATGCAAATGGTTTTACGGTAGTGCGTGAGATCGGCGGCCACGGCGTGGGGAATGATTTCCATGAGGAACCGTGGGTCAGCCATATCGGAGAGCGGGGAACGGATATGCTTCTGGTTCCCGGCATGATCTTTACCATTGAACCGATGGTAAATGCGGGACGGCCCGATGTGGTTCAGGACGAGGAAGACGGCTGGACCATCTATACAGAAGACGGAAGCCTGTCGGCACAGTGGGAGTACACGGTGCTGATCACGGAAGAGGGGCCGGAGGTGCTCACTTATTAAGAGTTTTTTTGAGCCGGCATATGCAGGGAGAAGCCCGGCGGGAAGCAGGATGTGGAAGATGTAGTTCCACTCCGGTTTCCCGCCGGGCTTCTGTCCGTTAAGGTGTTGAAAAAATTCATGCATATTTGTTGAATCCGCCCATATAAAGAACTATAATGAAATTGAAACTAAACAATTTCAACAAAATGTTATTACAAGGAGGGGTACCATGAATGTTATGTATGTCGTAGCAATTGGTTCCATAGCCGCTCTGATTTATGCTGCCTGTATGTTTGTCCGGGTGAAGGGACAGCCGGAGGGCAGCGCTGGGATGATTAAAATCTCTACTGCGGTCAGGAAAGGTGCCGGCGCCTATTTAAGACGGCAGTATCTGGGCGTCGGCATTTTCTTTGCTGTCGTTTTCATCATATTGCTGTGTATGGCGTTTGGCGGGTTTTTGAGTTATTTTACACCGTTTGCATTTTTAACGGGCGGCTTTTTCTCCGGTTTGTCAGGGTTTATCGGAATGCGGACAGCGACGATGGCAAACTGCAGGACGGCGGAGGGGGCTTCCCGCAGCCTGAACAAGGGCCTCAAAGTGGCTTTCTCGGCAGGCTCTGTTATGGGCTTTACCGTGGTGGGGCTGGGACTTCTCGATCTGACGATCTGGTATTTTATCCTGAATACCGTGTTCCATTCGCTTCCGGAGACGGAACGGATCACACAGATTACGGCCAATATGCTGACCTTCGGAATGGGCGCCTCCAGTATGGCGCTGTTTGCCCGTGTGGGCGGCGGTATTTTCACGAAGGCGGCCGATGTGGGAGCCGATCTGGTTGGTAAGGTAGAGGCGGGTATTCCGGAGGATGATCCCCGTAATCCTGCTGTTATCGCGGATAACGTAGGCGACAACGTAGGCGATGTGGCTGGTATGGGCGCAGATTTGTATGAATCGTATGTAGGCTCGATCGTGTCTACCGCAGCGCTGGCGGTTGCGGCCGGCTTTGGTGTGAAGGGCGTGGCCGTTCCCATGATGCTGGCGGCATTCGGCGTCATCGCATCGATTATCGGCACCTTCTTCGTAAAGACAAAGGAGGATGCTTCACAGAAGAATCTTTTAAAGGCGCTGCGGCTGGGAACGTATATCAGCGCTGTTCTGGTGGTGGCGGGGGCCTATGTGATTATCCGCCTCCTGCTTCCGGAACATATCGGGATCTATGCGGCGGTGCTGTCAGGTCTTGTCGCCGGTGTTCTGATCGGTGCGATCACGGAATATTTTACGTCGGATTCGTACCGGCCGACGAGAGATCTGGCCTCGTCCAGTGAGACGGGAGCGGCCACGGTGATCATCAGCGGACTGTCTCTCGGCATGCTTTCTACGGTAGCTCCGGTGATCATCGTCGGTGTGTCGGTGCTGATCAGCTATTACTGTTCGGGCGGAAACGCTGATTTTAACATGGGACTTTACGGTGTCGGAGTCTCTGCGGTCGGCATGCTTTCGACGCTGGGAATCACGCTGGCAACCGACGCGTATGGACCAATCGCCGATAATGCGGGAGGAATCGCGGAGATGACTCATATGCCTCCTGAGGTCAGAAACCGGACGGATGCCCTGGATTCTCTGGGAAATACGACGGCGGCCACCGGAAAGGGATTTGCCATCGGCTCAGCTGCGCTGACGGCACTGGCGCTGATTGCATCTTATATTGACAAGGTCAAACAGTTGAATCCGGATATTGCGCTGAATCTGACCATCACAAATCCGACGGTCCTAATCGGCCTGTTCATCGGCGGCATGCTTCCGTTTTTATTCGCCGCCCTGACCATGGACGCGGTGGGAAAGGCCGCTCAGTCTATCGTGGTCGAGGTGCGCCGGCAGTTTAAGGAGATCAAAGGGCTGATGGAGGGAAAGGCGGAACCGGATTACGCCGCCTGTGTGGATATGTGCACGAAATCGGCACAGAAGCTGATGCTGGCGCCGGCTCTGATCGCAGTGATCATTCCTATCGTTGTCGGGCTTTTGCTGGGGGTGAATGGTGTCGCAGGCCTGCTGGCCGGCAATACCGTGACCGGCTTCGTCCTGGCGGTCATGATGGCCAACTCCGGCGGAGCATGGGATAATGCGAAGAAATATATTGAGAGCGGAGCCCACGGCGGAAAAGGAAGCGACCAGCATAAGGCCGCGGTCGTGGGAGATACGGTCGGCGATCCGTTTAAGGATACGTCAGGGCCATCCATTAATATTCTGATTAAACTTACCTCCATGGTATCCATTGTATTTGCAGGATTGATTGTGGCGGTGCATCTGCTGTAGCTTTCAGAACGGCGGTGGAGGAACGGTTATGAAATAGAAGGAGAAGGCGTCTGCCTTCTCCTTCTGTATGCCGGGTTACTCTTCTTCCTCTTCGGAGTCCTTAAACGCTCTTTTTTTCCCGATACGGAAGCAAAGAGAATCCACCAGATACATAAGCCCAAACATGAAAAAGAATAAAAGAAGGAAAGAGATGACTGCTGTCGCGAGGGAATAGCGGACGTAAAAGCTGTAGGCGATAATCAGTGACGCTGCCAGGGAGCTGATGGCGTAGAGCAGAAACAGCTTTTTGCGATTCGCATTTTCCGCAGTATAAATGTTGCCGTCTCTGGCATCCAGAAATAAATTATAAACAGACGCGGCAAGGACGACGACAGCCTGCGGTACTATGTATTTCAGCTCCCATCGGAGTAAGTGAAGTTCCGCCAAAAGGCAGAAACCGGTTGCAAGGAGAAGAAAATTCCAGCTCTTTCTGGCATTCCTGAGACTTTGAAGTTCCATTCGTTCATCTACGATTCGTTTCTTAAACAGTGATTTCATTCTGATACCTCCCAAAATAATTCGTCCAGTGTCCTGTCCAGTTCTTTACAGATTGCGATACAGAGATTCAGTGTCGGGTTATAGTTCCCGGATTCGATCATGCTGATGGTCTGCCGCGTGACGCCAACCCGTTCCCCTAACTGCTCCTGTGATAAATCGTGTTCCACACGGGCAATTTTCATCCGTTTGTTCTTCAATAAAAATCCACCTCCAGTTCCTGCTTTATGTTCGTTTCATACCTACATAGTACACTAAAAAAGACTAAATGTCAAATATAATTTACAAAATGAATGATTAAGATGGCAAAACGAAAACACGTTTGTAAATTTTACAAAATGTGGTAAAATATTAAATAAATGTTACAGGAGAATACCATAAAACCATCAGGAAAGTGAACGGGAATAATATGAAAAAATGGCTTTTGGCAGTACTTGTCTGTACGCTGGCGGTGACGGGATGCAGCAAATATAAGCAGGTATCCGACTTGCCGGAAACGGATGAGACAACAGAAACAGAGAGTATGGGCGGAGAAACCACGGAGGAGACGCTGGAAGTCCAGCAGGAGACAGAGCCGGCAGAACCGCAGAAGGAACGGGTTCGGGTGAAGGGCGTCTACATTTCCGGATATATGGCGGGATCAGAAGGCTTTCAGGCGATTCTTGACAAGATCGGCCAGACGGAGATTAACGCGGTGGTCATCGATGTGAAGAATGACGACGGAAGAATTACATTTTCCATGGATGATGCGCCTACGGTCAATGAGATCGGCGCATCGGAGCGGTATATCCGGGATATCGGAGCGCTCATGGCGGATTTAAAGGCCCGGGGCATCTATACCATCGCCCGGGTCGTGGCTTTCCGCGATCCTTATCTGGCTGAGAAGAAGCCGGAGTGGAGCTTAAAGAACGCGGATGGCAGCCTTCACCGCGACAATAAGGGGCTGGCCTGGGTCAATCCCTACCGCCAGGAGGTCTGGGACTATCTGGTGGAAGTGGGCACACAGGCGGCGAAGGCCGGGTTTGACGAGATACAGTTTGATTATATCCGGTTTGCCACGGACAGCACCATGAAGCAGGTCGCATTTGACGAGGCGGATACGAAGGGACGCTCCAAGACGGACATCATCACGGAGTTTATTACGTATGCCTACGACAAGCTGTCGGCGGAGGGCATCTTCGTTTCGGCTGATGTTTTCGGCACCATTATCGGAAGTAAGATTGATGCGGATGCGGTGGGCCAGGTGTATAATGATATGGCCAGGCATTTAGACTATATCTGCCCGATGATTTATCCGTCCCATTACGGCGATGGTAATTTCGGAATCGAGCATCCGGATACCCAGCCCTACGATACGATCCATGCGGCATTGATGAAATCGAAGCAGGATCTGGCCATTGTGACGGCGGCAGGGGAGGACCATGCCATCGTGCGCCCGTGGCTCCAGGATTTCACCGCTTCCTATTTACAGCATTACATCAAATACGGCCCCGCCGAGGTGAGGGCCCAGATTCAGGCTGTCTATGACGCCGGATACGATGAATGGATCCTTTGGAGCGCATCCAACAAATATACGTGGGATGGCCTTCTCTCGCCGGAAGAAGCCAGCCAGGAGGATCAGAAGATTGCCGAATCGAGAGCGGCCCTGCCTCCGGAAACGACGGTAGCGCCGCCGACAGAAGCGGCGAAGCCGGAAACGGCACCGGCACCCGAGGAGACGCTTCCGCAGGAGGGACAGCCTTCTGAAGAAACCTCGATGGAGGAGACAGAGGCGCCGGTGGATGAGACATCCGCCAGCGAAGAACTGCAGACCAGCGAAGACCCGGAAACAGAGGCCACAGATCGGGCCGCTTCCGCCCAGCCGGAGACAGCGGCGCAGGGAGAGAAGAGAAGCAAGCCCAATGTTGTGATCGTCACGACAGGCGGGGCAGGAGAATAGCGCGGTACTGCGCACATGACAGAAAATCAGGAAAGGAAACGCATATGGGCAGAATACCAAAACCAGGAGAATGTTACAGGCATTTTAAGAATAAGCTGTATCAGATCATCACCGTAGCCGAACATTCCGAGACAGGAGAGAAGATGGTGGTTTACCAGGCGCTGTACGGCACATTTGGGACGTATGTGCGGCCGCTGTCCATGTTCATCAGCGAAGTGGACCATGAGAAATATCCGGAGGTGAAGCAGAAATACCGGTTTGAACGGGTGGAACTTAAAGAAGAGGCGGCAGGAGAAACGAGCGTGGAACATGCGGCATGGACGGAGACTGAGGAAGCCGAAGGCGTCGCATCGCAGGAAGCCGAAGAAGAAACAGCTGTTTCCAGTAAAATTCTTCTTGCTTTTTTAGACGCGGAGACGTATTATGAAAAGCTGGAAGTTTTAAAAGAACGCCGTGAGATATTTTCCGAGGAGGAGCTTGCGGCTGTCTGCGAATCCTTGGATATCGGAAGCGGAACGGGTACACGGGAAGGCATGTACCGCGCCGCCGTCAATTATCTGGAGATGCAGGCGAAATACGATGGAGCGAGACTGAGGTGACAAATACGTGGAGCAATCCGGATACAATGGATTTAATATAGAAGAAGAACTAAAGAAACTGCCCGCCCAGCCTGGGGTCTACATCATGCACGATAAAAGGGATGAGATCATCTATGTGGGAAAGGCCATCAGCTTAAAGAACAGGGTCCGGCAGTATTTCCAGAGCAGCAGGAATAAGACGTCAAAGATTGAGCAGATGGTTTCCCGGATCGCCAGGTTCGAGTATATCATAACGGATTCGGAGCTGGAAGCCCTGGTTCTGGAGTGCAATTTAATCAAGGAACATCGTCCCAGATACAATACGATGCTGAAGGACGACAAGACGTATCCGTATATCAAGGTGACGGTCTACGAGGATTTTCCCCGGGTATTATTTTCCAGGGACATGAAAAAGGACAAAAGTAAGTATTTTGGGCCATACACCAGCGCAGGAGCGGTTAAGGATACGATTGATCTGATCCATAAGCTGTACAAGATCCGTACCTGCAACCGCAATCTGCCGAAGGATATCGGCAAGGACCGCCCCTGCTTAAATTACCACATCAAGCAGTGCTCGGCGCCCTGCCAGGGATACATTAATAAAGAAGAGTACGGAAGGGCCATCAGTCAGGCCCTTGATTTTCTGGGCGGCAAATACGATCCGGTCATCTCCATGCTGGAGGAAAAGATGCAGACGGCGTCGGACGAGATGGATTTCGAAAAAGCCATCGAATACCGGGATTTGCTGACCAGCGTCAGGGCGGTGGCCCAGAAACAGAAGATCACCAGCAGCAGTATGGAGGACCGCGATATCATCGCCATGGCGAAGGACGACAAGGACGCGGTAGTCCAGGTCTTCTTCGTAAGGGAAGGCCGTCTGATCGGCCGGGAGCATTACCACGTTACCATTGCCACGGCAGAGGATGACAGGCAGATCCTGACCAGCTTCGTCAAGCAGTTTTACGCCGGCACGCCGTTCGTCCCAAGGGAGCTCTGGGTTCAGACAGAGCTTGAGGACAGCGAGATCATCAGAGAGTGGCTCAGCGCCAAACGCGGCCAGAAGGTGAAGCTTGTCGTCCCTCAGAAGGGGGAGAAGGAGCGCTTGGTAGAGCTTGCGGAACGCAACGCGGCCCTGGTCCTTTCCCAGGATAAAGAGAAGATCAAACGCGAGGAGCTGCGGACCATCGGCGCCATGAACGAGGTCTGCGGCTGGCTCGGCATAACCGGAGTCCACAGGATCGAGGCCTTCGATATATCCAATATCAGCGGTTTCGAATCGGTAGGCTCTATGATTGTTTATGAGGATGGCAAGCCCAAGCGGAATGATTACCGCAAATTCAAGATCAAATGGGTCAAAGGCGCCAACGACTACGCCTCCATGCGTGAGGTCCTTACGCGCCGCTTTTCCCACGGTCTCGATGAAGCCGCTTCTTTAAAGGAAAAGGGCGTGGACGAGGAGTTCGGCAGCTTCACAAAATTCCCGGACTTACTCATGATGGACGGCGGCCGCGGCCAGGTCAATATCGCCCTGGAGGTACTCGATGAGCTGAAGCTTTCCATCCCTGTCTGCGGCATGGTAAAGGACGACAACCACAGAACGCGCGGTTTATACTACAACAATGTGGAGATTCCCATCGACAAGCGTTCCGAAGGCTTCAAGCTGATCACCCGTGTCCAGGATGAGGCCCACCGCTTTGCTATCGAATACCACCGCAGCCTCCGCAGCAAAGGCCAGGTCCATTCCATCCTGGACGATATCCCCGACATTGGCCCCACCCGCCGCAAGGCGCTGATGCGTCATTTCAAGGATATCGAAGCCATAAAAGAAGCGTCCATAGAGTCCCTGACGGCCACACCGGGCATGAATGCCAAATCGGCTCAGAGCGTCTATGACTTCTTTCATTAGAATTGCAGTTCATTAGATGAGGATTGAGGAATTTCCTCCCCTTATCTCTTTTCAAAACACGAAATCTGTGTTAGTATGAGAAAAACAGATGGAAAAGGAGCATGAGACCATGCATGGAGTTGCGATTACAGAGTTAATTGAAAAAATGAACCTCCGGAACATGACACCGGAGATCGATGCGGAGAAAATCGTGCTGAGCCATCCGGATGTCAATCGTCCGGCGCTGCAGCTGGCAGGTTTTTTTGACCATTTCGATAATGAGAGGGTCCAGATTATCGGCTATGTGGAGCAGGAGTACATCCGACAGATGGAACATGACCGCAAGGTGGAGATGTATGACAAGCTTCTGTCCAGTCAGATTCCGTGTCTGGTTTATTCGAGAAACCAGGATCCTGATGAGGATATGATCGCACTGTGCGACCATTACGGCGTGCCCTGCCTTGTTTCGGAGCAGACGACCTCCGATCTGATGGCGGAGATCATCCGGTGGCTGAAGGTAAAACTGGCTCCATGCATCAGCATCCATGGCGTTTTAGTGGACGTATTCGGCGAAGGCGTCCTGATTATGGGCGAGAGCGGAATCGGTAAGAGTGAGGCGGCTCTGGAGCTCATAAAGAGGGGCCATCGTCTCGTAACGGATGACGTGGTGGAGATCAGAAAGGTCAGCGATGAGACTCTGATCGGAAGCGCTCCGGAAATTACAAGACATTTTATCGAGCTGAGAGGTATCGGTATTATCGATGTGAAGACGCTGTTCGGTGTGGAGAGCGTAAAGGACACCCAGGCCATCGACATGGTGATCAAGCTGGAGGACTGGGATAAGGATAAAGAGTACGACAGACTGGGACTGGAAGACCAGTATACGGAGTTCCTGGGAAACCGTGTGGTCTGCCATTCCATCCCTGTCCGTCCGGGACGGAATCTCGCCATCATCGTGGAGTCGGCGGCTGTCAACTACAGACAGAAGAAGATGGGGTACAACGCGGCACAGGAATTATACAACCGCGTCCAGGCAAACCTGTCAAGAAAACAGGATGATTGAGGTGTTTCATGACGATGTTTTATGAGAAACTGCTGGAAGTGTCAGATAGCAGCCATGTGAAGACGGAAGAGAAAATGAGCAGACACACGACCTTTCGCGCCGGCGGTCCCGCGGCCTACTACGTAAGTCCGGCGGACGCGCGCGAACTGGGAGAAGTGATCCGGCTGTGCCGGAGAGAAGAGGTACCGTACTGCATTCTCGGAAATGGAAGCAATCTGCTTGTGGGAGACGGCGGTTTCGATGGTGTGGTCATATCCATGACAGCCGGATTTTCCGGATGCCGTGTGGACAGTGACCGGTGTGAGATCGCGGCTGGTGCGGGAGCATCCCTTTCCCGGGTGGGGAAGGCGGCATTGGAGGCCGGGCTCACAGGCTTTGAATTTGCAGCCGGAATCCCTGGTACGGTGGGCGGAGCCGTCGTGATGAATGCGGGCGCCTACGGTTCCGAGACGAAGGAGATCCTGGAATCAGTCCGGGTTATGACCATGGAAGGCGAGGAAAAGGTACTCTCTCTGCCGGAGCTGGAGCTGGGCTACCGGACCAGCTGCATTCCTGCTAACCATTATATTGTGCTGGAAGCGCGGTATCGCTTAAAGCCAGGCGACAAGGATGAGATCAAGGCGTATATGGATGATCTGGCGGGCAGGCGAAAGAGCAGGCAGCCTTTGGAGTTTCCCAGTGCCGGGAGCACATTTAAGCGGCCGGCCGGCAATTTTGCGGGGAAACTGATCGAAGAGGCGGGCCTTGCAGGATACCGTGTGGGCGGCGCGGAGGTTTCCGGGAAGCACTGCGGTTTTGTGATTAACAGAGACCATGCCACGGCTTCGGATATTATGACGCTCTGTCAGGATGTGAAGAGAAGAGTAAAAGAACATTCCGGAGTGGAACTGGAGATGGAAGTAAAGACGCTGGGACGATTTTAAACGGCGTAGAGGAGACTTTTTGTGAGACTGGTAATTGTGACAGGCATGTCAGGCGCCGGTAAGACAAGTGCGCTGAAGATGCTGGAGGACATGGGGTTCTACTGTGTGGATAACCTTCCTATTCCTCTGGTGGAAAAATTTGCCGAGCTGACCCTGAGCAATCAGGGCGGTATTAAGGATGCCGCGCTGGGGATCGATATCCGCAGCGGGGATGAACTGTCTGCACTTAACCGGATCTTTGATGAATGGTCCAGGAGCAGGGTCCCGTATGAGATCCTCTTCCTGGATGCAGGCAGTGAGACACTGATTAAGCGGTATAAGGAGTCGAGACGGATCCATCCCCTTGCGGGAGAGGGCCGGATTGACAGCGGTATCGAGAAGGAACGCCTCAAACTGGCATTTTTAAAGGAAGAGGCGGATTATATCATAGATACCAGCAAGCTGCTGACAAAGGAACTGAAGGCAGAGCTGGAAAAGATCTTTATGGCAAATGAAAGCTATAACAATCTGTACATCACGATTCTGTCCTTTGGCTTCAAATACGGAATTCCTTCTGATGCAGATCTCGTCTTTGACGTCAGATTCCTTCCGAATCCGTATTATGTGGACGAACTGCGTCCGAAGACGGGCGAGGACAGGGAAGTGCGGGAATACGTGATGCAGAACGGGACAGCGGCCATTTTCCTGGATAAACTTTACGATATGCTGGAATTTCTGATTCCGGGCTACGTATTAGAGGGAAAGAACCAGCTGGTTATTGCGGTTGGATGTACCGGAGGGAAGCACCGCTCGGTGACCATCGCGAAGGCGGTCTACGGGAAGCTGAAAGCCCACGGGGAATTTGGCTTAAAGATTGAGCACCGTGACATTGATAAGGATAATAAAAGAAAAAAGGAATGAGCTGCCATGTCATTTTCCTCCAAAGTAAAAGACGAACTTTCCAGGCAGTTAAGCCCGGCGAGGCACTGCCAGATTGCCGAAATTGCAGCGATCATCAGCCTTTGTGGAAAGATCATAATCTCGGAAGAGGACCATTATGCCATTAAAATCCACACGGAAAATGTGGCAGTTGCAAGAAAGTACTTTACATTATTGAAAAAAACATTTAATATAGTTACTGATGTCTCTATTAGAAGGAACGCCTATTTAAATAAAAACCGTACATACACGGTGACTATCCGGGAGCATGAGGATGCCCTCCGGGTGCTTCATGCCGCAAAGCTCCTTGACGAGCATGGAGAGGTGGGGGAAAATTTAAATGTGGTTCAGAATGTGGTGATCCAGCAGTCATGCTGCAGGCGCGCATTTATCCGCGGGGCGTTTCTGGCATCGGGGTCCTTAAGTGATCCCGAGAAATTCTATCATTTTGAGATCGTATGTGCAACAGAGGAGAAGGCGAAGCAGCTTCAGGGAATCATTGCCGCCTTTGACTTAGAGGCGAAGATTGTTAAGAGAAAACGTTACTATATCGTGTACATCAAGGAAGGCAGTCAGATCGTCGATATTTTAAACGTGATGGAGGCGCCGGTAGCACTGATGGAGCTGGAGAATATCAGAATTCTGAAGGACATGCGCAACAGCGTAAACCGTCAGGTAAACTGTGAAACCGCCAACATCAACAAAACGGTATCAGCTGCTGTGAAGCAGATAGAGGATATAGAATATATCAGAGATACAATAGGCCTGGAAAACCTGCCGGAGAATTTGGAAGAAATTGCTCGCGAGCGGGTAGAAAGACCGGAAGCAACATTAAAAGAGCTTGGGGAAGCTCTGGACCCTCCTGTTGGAAAATCAGGAGTAAACCACCGACTTAGGAAACTCTGCGATATAGCAGAGCAACTGCGGGACAGGAGCGAACGCAGCAGAATGGAATAGGGTCCGTTCACAGGAATGAGGAGGATAATTATGGTAAAAAAAACAGTCACCGTCGAACTTGCATCAGGATTAGAGGCCAGGCCGGTAGCCATGCTTGTACAGGTAGCCAGCCAGTATGAAAGCAGTATTTACGTGGAGATCGAGTCCAAGAAAGTAAATGCAAAGAGCATTATGGGTATGATGACCCTGGGTCTTGCAGCCGGAGAGCAGGTTACTATTTCTGCTGATGGTGCAGACGAAAACCAGGCCGTTACCGATATTGAAAAATATTTGAGCAACAACTAGAGCGTGTTCACACGCTCCAAATGGGAAAAGGGAAACAGGCATGAATGATTCCGCGAAAAAAGGCCGCGGAGATTCATGTCTGTTTTTGGTTATATTTCCACTGAACGAAAAATCCCGCGCGTAAATAAAAAATATGCTATAATAAACGAATAGGATATGTTAAAATAATTTTGACGAGATATAAGAGATAAAACAAAGGAGACTAGAAACGTGGCATTTACACATTTACACGTCCATACGGAATACAGCCTTTTAGACGGCTCCTGTAAGATTAAGGAGCTGACGGCGAGGGCAAAAGAGCTGGGCATGGACAGCATGGCTATCACGGACCATGGCGTCATGTACGGCGTGATCGATTTCTACCGGGCGGCCAGAGAGGTGGGAATCAAACCCATCATCGGATGCGAGGTATATGTGACGGCCGGTTCCAGATTTGACAGAGAAACCACGAACGGGGAGGACCGCTACTATCATCTGGTGCTGTTGGCCGAGAACAACCAGGGTTATCAGAACCTGATGAAGATCGTGTCCAAGGGCTTCGTCGATGGATTTTATTATAAACCCCGTGTTGATTATGAAGTGCTGGAGACGTACCATGAGGGCATCATCGCTCTCAGCGCCTGTCTGGCCGGCGAGGTACAGCGCTATATCGAGCGCGGTATGTACGAGCAGGGAAAGAATGCGGCGCTCCGCTACCAGCAGATTTTTGGGGAAGGGAATTTTTTCCTGGAACTGCAGGATCATGGAATCCCGGCGCAGCACACGGTGAACCAGGGATTACTGCGCATGAGCAGGGAGACCGGCATCAAGCTGGTTGCGACCAATGATATTCATTATACATTTGCGGAGGATGCCACACCGCACGATATCCTTCTGTGTATTCAGACCGGTAAGAAGGTAACCGATGAAAACCGCATGAGGTATGAAGGCGGCCAGTACTACTGCAAGACCGAGGAGGAGATGAGAAAACTCTTCTCCTATGCTGCCGAAGCGATCGACAACACACACGATATCGCCGAGCGCTGCAACGTGGAGATCGAGTTCGGCGTGACGAAGCTGCCCCGGTACGATGTGCCGGAGGGCTACGACTCCTGGGGATATTTGAACAAGCTCTGTTTCGACGGACTGGCGAAGCATTACCCTGACGACGACGGCACGCTGAAGGCCAGACTGGAGTATGAGCTGGACGTGATCCATACCATGGGATACGTGGATTACTTCCTGATCGTATGGGATTTCATCCATTATGCCAGATCCCAGGACATCATCGTGGGTCCGGGGCGTGGGTCCGCGGCCGGAAGCATCGTATCGTACTGTCTGGGAATTACCAATATCGATCCTATCCGGTATAATCTGCTGTTTGAGCGTTTTCTGAACCCGGAGCGTGTTTCCATGCCCGATATCGACGTGGACTTCTGCTTCGAGCGGCGTCAGGAAGTCATCGATTATGTGGTTAGGAAATACGGCAAGGACCAGGTTGTGCAGATCGTCACCTTCGGTACGCTGGCGGCAAAGGGCGTGGTGCGCGACGTCGGACGTGTTCTGGACATGCCTTACGCCAGATGCGACGCCATTGCGAAGATGATACCTGGTGATCTGGGAATGACTCTGGAGAAGGCGCTAAAACAGAGCCCGGATTTAAGAAATGCCTATAATGAGGACCCGGAGGTCAAATATTTAATCGACATGTCCATGCGTCTTGAAGGCCTGCCAAGGCATACCTCCATGCATGCGGCCGGAGTCGTTATCAGCCGTACCTCGGTAGACGAGTATGTGCCGCTTTCAAAGGCGGCTGACGGCACGATCACGACACAGTTCACCATGACCACGCTGGAGGAACTGGGGCTTCTGAAGATGGATTTCCTGGGACTCCGGACGCTGACCGTTATTCAGAATGCAGTGAAGGCTGTGGAGAAGAACCGCGGCGTGGCGCTCGATATGGATTATATCGATTACGACGACAAGGCGGTGCTGGAATCCATCGGAACAGGAAAGGATGACGGCGTGTTCCAGCTGGAGAGTTCGGGGATGAAGAGCTTCATGAAGGAGTTAAAGCCTCAGAGCCTTGAGGACATCATTGCCGGTATTTCCCTCTATCGTCCGGGCCCTATGGATTTCATTCCCAAATACTTAAAGGGAAAGAATGATCCCTCGTCCGCGACGTATGACTGCCCTCAGATGGAACCGATCTTAAGCCCGACCTACGGCTGTATCGTCTACCAGGAACAGGTTATGCAGATCGTGCGGGATCTGGCCGGATATACCATGGGCCGGAGTGACCTGGTTCGAAGAGCCATGTCGAAAAAGAAGACATCGGTCATGGAAAAGGAACGCCAGAATTTCGTTTACGGAAATCCGGAAGAGGGCGTTATGGGCTGTATAGCCAACGGGATCGATGAGAAGATTGCCAATCATATCTACGATGAGATGATTGATTTTGCAAAGTATGCATTTAATAAGTCCCACGCGGCGGCTTATGCCGTGGTTTCTTATCAGACCGCTTTCTTAAAATACTACTATCCGCAGGAATATATGGCAGCCCTGCTGACCTCGGTCATGGATAATGTGACCAAGGTATCGGAATACATTTTAAGCTGCCGGCAGATGGGGATCTCCATCCTTCCGCCGGATATTAATGAAGGGGAGAGCGGCTTCTCGGTTTCCGGAGGCGCGATCCGCTACGGACTCTCGGCGATCAAGAGCGTCGGCAAATCCGTCGTGGAGCTGATCGTCTCAGAGCGGGAGAGCAACGGGCTCTTCACCTCCATCGAGGACTTTGTGGACCGCATGAGCAATAAGGAGGTCAACAAGAGGACGCTGGAGAACTTCATCAAGTCGGGTGCACTGGATACCCTTCCCGGAACCAGGAAGCAGAAGGTCCTGGTGGCGCCGGAGCTTCTGGACCAGAGGAGCAAGGAGAAGAAGAACTCCATGGAGGGGCAGCTGACGCTGTTCGACATTGCCAGCGAGGAAGAGAAGACACGGTACCAGATTACCTTCCCCAATGTGGGAGAATTTCCGAAGGAGGAGCTTCTGGCCTTTGAGAAGGAGGCGCTGGGAATCTACGTAAGCGGCCACCCGCTGGAGGCCTATGAGGCCACCTGGAGGAATAATATCACCGCGGTTACCATAGATTTCATAGTGGATGAGGAGACGGAAGCGGCCCGTGTCCAGGATGGCACGTATGTGACCATCGGCGGCATGATCACAGGGAAGACGGTGAAGACGACAAGAAACAACAAGCTGATGGCGTTTCTCACGCTGGAGGATTTAGTCGGATCTGTGGAGGTAATCGTATTTCCAAAGGATTATGAGAGCAAAAGGGAGCTGTTTGTGGAGGACGCCAAGGTCTTTATCCAGGGCCGCGCTTCCATCGGTGACGATCCGGTGGGAAAGGTCATCTGTGAGCGCGTAATCCCCTTCCAGAGCCTTCCAAAGGAGCTGTGGCTGAAGTTCCCCGACAAAGACGTTTACATGGCCAGAGAGGCCGAAATCCTTTCAGAACTGAAAGAGTCGGAAGGAAATGACACCGTGATCATTTATCTGGAAAAGGAGCGGGCGAAAAAGGTTTTACCGGCCAATAGAAATGTAAGTGCTTCCAATGAACTTGTCTCTGTTTTGACTGAAAAACTTGGTGAAAAAAATGTCAAGGTTGTAGAAAAAACAGTTGAAAAGATAAGGAAAATGAATTAGAATACAATTTGTATGATTTGGTAAGAACGAAGACAGTTTACAATAAAAGATGTTCAGAAACAGGAGGAAGTTACTATGGCAAAACAAGTAAAGACTATCGGCGTATTAACCAGCGGCGGTGACGCACCGGGTATGAATGCGGCAATCCGTGCGGTTGTCAGGACGGCTATCCATAAAGGATTAGAAGTAAAGGGCATCATGAGAGGATACGCGGGCCTTCTGCAGGAAGAAATTGTTGATATGACGAGTACCAGCGTGTCGGACATTATTCACCGCGGCGGTACGATTCTCTATACAGCCAGATGCCAGGAGTTCACAACGGCTGAGGGCCAGAAAAAGGGCGCCGATATCTGTAAGAAGCATGGGATTGACGGCCTGGTGGTAATCGGCGGTGACGGTTCCTTCCGCGGAGCGGGAAAGCTTTCCGCACTTGGAATTAATACCATAGGACTTCCGGGAACCATCGATCTGGATATCGCATGTACCGATTACACCATCGGCTTTGATACTGCTGTGAACACGGCGATGGAGGCCATCGACAAGGTGCGTGATACATCTACTTCCCATGAGCGCTGCAGTATCATCGAGGTTATGGGACGCAACGCCGGTTACATTGCCCTGTGGTGCGGCTTCGCCAACGGAGCGGAGGATATTCTTCTTCCGGAGCGTTACGACGGCGACGAGCAGGCGCTGATTAACCGCATTATCGAGAACAGAAAACGCGGCAAGAAGCATCATATCATCATCAACGCGGAGGGCATCGGCCATTCTTCTTCCATGGCGAAGAGAATCGAGGCGGCAACCGGCATTGAGACGAGAGCAACGATTCTGGGCCACATGCAGCGTGGCGGCGCGCCTACCTGCAAGGACAGAGTTTACGCTTCCATCATGGGTGCGAAGGCGGTTGAGCTTCTCTGCAAGGGCGAAAGCAACCGTATCGTGGCTTACAAGCACGGCGAATACGTAGATTTCGATATTCAGGAAGCACTGAATATGCACAAGGATATTCCGGAGGATCAGTATCAGATCAGCAGAATGCTGGTTCGGTAATCTGCGGAGCATAGGTTTGCCGGTCGGCGGACTGTAGGATTAGTAGAATCGGGTAAAAGGGTTTGGGAGAATTCCCGCAGACGATACACGGTGTTTGGTGTATGGAGGCGGCGGGGGTTCTCCTTTTTGATTGAAAATGGGCTTGCGGGATATTCAGAATTCTGTTCCGTATTCACGGATCATAGTGCCGTCCGGCATCTGGTTTTCCTGCGTCGATTCTGACGATGTTTCCTGATTTGTTATAGAGTGTTATTGAGTTTCAATAGAAAATACCGTCTGCTTCAGGCATTCGCAGAGATTACGGCAGATGCTTGTAAATGATGGAATCGAAAGAGGAATTAAAAGAGGTGAGAAAAGGAAAATGAAACAGAGGAGACTGGCACGGCAGCAGGTATCTTTGCTGCAAAAAAGGTATTTGTAATTTATTTTCGTGCGTAAGCGCTTACACATTGACAGCATTTGGTAATAATGATAAACTAAAAATGCAGTTATTTTATTGAATTGAAATAAAAAATAGAGATGTAAGCGATTACATAATTGGGCATAGAATATGAGTTGAGCCCTGTTATGCCGCGGGAATGAACGATGAGGAGATGTAAAATCATGGAAGATATCTATGAGCTGTCCGGTTTGATGCAGATGTACCAGGCAACGGGCGCAGCCGGGTATGGGGATCGTGTTCTGGAACGAATCAACAGGACCGGTCTGCCGGCGGGCAAAAACCTTCTCTCCGGGAGGGAAGCCGAAGCATATCTGTTTGCACTGAGGCAGACTGGGAAACAGGAATACCGGAATGCCGCAGATCTTGTGTTTAACCGGCTGGTAAGTGGGGAAGAAGTGATAAGTGAGACGGCCATGCCTTTTTATGCGGAGTATGATACTTTATTTAATAAGAAAGCCCACTATGGAGAGATCGCGGCGTTTTTTGAGAGAAAAGAGGCGTGGTCAGGTCAGGAGGCTGCCGCACTGATTGATACAATTGATCGGATGTCGATGGAAATCTATGAATACTACAGGGCGTTGTGTGATTTGTTTAAGCAGGCAGTCCGCCAGGGAATGCTGGCAGAAGTTCAAAACACGGAAGTACAAAGTGCGGAAGCGCATCTGAATAACGGAAGGGCCTGGGCTGGCTACGCAGTTTTAAAGGCGTGCAACATGGGGATATTAAACCGTGAAAAATATGGAGAGGCTGGACTCCGGATCTGGAGACGCTTCGAAGAGCAGCAGGAACAGGAAGATGGACTTGGGAATATGCTGAAGGCACAATACCTGGTCTTTGAAAAAGACAGGGAAAAATGGTCTGTTGATATGCGAGGATGAAGAACATGGAGCTAAAGGTGATTTGTATGACTGCCCGGTCAGCGACATTGGAGACAGAGGCGGGCCGGATTTTTGAATTTGATACTGAGGGAGAGATTTACATAAACGGGAGCCTTTATAAGAGGACAAACCGGGTGATTTTCAGTCTGTTTGGATTAAGGCCGGATACGGAGTATGAGGTATGCTTAAAGCGGGATGGGGAAGAGGCGAGAACCGTTTTCCGTACGGATTATGAATTCGTGACTCTCAATGTCAAAGAGGTCGGAGCAAAGGGAGACGGGATACAGGATGATACCGGATTTATACAGGCGGCGATTCTGGCATGTCCGAAGAATGGACGCGTGCTGATACCAAAGGGAGTATACCGGATTACCAGTCTGTTTTTAAAAAGTCATATCAGGCTGGAGCTGGCAGCCGGAGCTGTTTTGGCGGCGGATACCGACCGCTTCAGATATCCAAGATTTCCAGGTATGATTGAAAGCTGCGATGAGACAGAGGATTATAACTTAGGGACGTGGGAGGGAAATCCTCTTCCCATGTTTGCTGGAATTATCAATGGAATTGAAGTGGAAGATGTGGTAATCTATGGAGAGGGACTGGTGGACGGCCAGGCCTCCTTTGAGAACTGGTGGAACGATGTGGGAACAATGCGGGGAGCTTTCCGGCCGCGTATGGTATTTCTGGAGAGGTGTAAGAGCATCACGCTTCAGGGATTTCATCTGAAGAACAGCCCCACCTGGGTACTTCATCCGTATTTCAGCCAGCGACTGCGTTTCTTGGATCTGGATATTAGGAATCCTGCGGACTCGCCTAATACAGACGGATTGGATCCGGAATCGTGCAGAGATGTGGAGATTGCAGGGCTGCATTTTTCCCTCGGTGATGACTGCATTGCCATAAAGTCAGGGAAAATCTATATGGGGCGCCGCTATAAGACTCCTTCGGAGAATATTGAGATTCGCCAGTGCCTGATGGAAAATGGCCATGGTGCGGTTACAGTGGGAAGCGAGGTCGGAGCCGGTGTAAAGGCGGTGCAGGTGAAGGACTGTCTGTTCCGGTGCACTGACAGAGGTCTCCGGGTGAAAACCAGGCGCGGAAGGGGAAGGGATTCGGTGCTGTCTGATATTTCCTTTCAACATATAATCATGGAGAATGTCATGACTCCATTTGTGGTCAACAGCTTCTATTTCTGTGATCCGGATGGAAGGACGGATTACGTGCAGTGCAGGGAAGCTCTGCCGGTAGACGAGCGGACACCGGAGATTAAAAACCTGTCCTTTAAAGATATTAAAGCATCGGACTGCCATGTGGCGGCTTCTTTCCTCTGCGGTCTGCCGGAGCAGAAGATCCGTAAGATTGAACTGGAAAATGTGGAGATCTCCTTTGCGGAACAGGCCAGGGAAGGCGTTCCAGCTATGATGGAAGGGGTGGAGGCCTGCTCCAGACAGGGATTTACCGTGATGAATGTGGATACGCTGATCTGTAAAAATGTAACCATTACAGGACAGAAGGGCGATGCGTTTATTATGAGCAATATTGATTATTTTGAAGAGGTATAGAGCACGCAGTGTGTTCATGATAAGGAGGAAACGAAGTTGCAGATAGGAATTCGATTACACGATATTGAACCAGGAACACTGGAACAGAGAGTTATGAGAGCACATGAACAGGGATTTACCTGTGGCCATCTGGCGCTTGCAAAGACGGTGACGGAACACTCTGTTGCCAATTCAGCGCTGACACCCGGGTATGCTGCATATTTAAGAAAGATGTTTGCAAAGTACGATGTGGACATCGCAGTGCTGGGCTGCTATTTGAATCTTGCCCATCCGGATCCGGAAGAATTAAGAAAGATACAGGAACGGTACTTTGCCCATATTCGGTTTGCTTCTATTTTAGGATGCAGTGTGGTGGGAACAGAGACGGGGGCTCCCAACGCGGATTACCATTTTGAACCGGCCTGCCATACGGAAGAGGCGCTTCAGACATTTATAACGAATGTTCGCCCGGTAGTAGCGTGTGCGGAAAAGTTTGGCGTTATTCTTGCTATCGAACCGGTTTGGAGTCACATTGTCTACGATTCGAAACAGGCGCTTCGGGTTCTGAAGGAGATCAATTCTCCTAACCTCCAGATCATTCTGGATCCGGTCAATCTTCTTTCTGTGGAAAATAGCAGGGATTATGAGTCTGTCTTTACTCAGGCGATTCAGGATTTGGGAGAGTACACCGCGGTTCTGCACATGAAAGATTTCGTCGTGGAAGAGGATAGAATCGTTTCCGGTGCTCCGGGTACCGGAATCATGAAATACGATACGATCATGGATTTTGTGCGGAAGGAAAAACCGTATATTCAGATGACGATCGAGGACAGCACACCGGAAAATGCGGTGGAATCAAGGGAATTCTTAGAGAGCTTTGAGGGATGAAGGACGCAGGAATAACGAACGTATGAGTGGTTGGAGCGTTGGGGCAGAAAAACATGGATTCTTCTATTTGAGGGAAGTATCCATGTTTTTTATTTCGCAGGAAAGTTTATCCTATGAAATAAAAAACCTCCGGGAGGCTGTGCACTCCGCGCTAAGGAGGTATGGCGCTGAAGCGGCCGCACTCCGGTGCGATAGTCCGGCTCGCCGGACTATTCTTGTGTAATAGGAAGGTGCTTCTATTACATAAATGAATCTCATGTTATGCAGTGTCAGCACCAGTACTTTGTCAAACACAATACGGCTTATTACATTACGCAGTGTGTTTCATTACACAGGCGTTTAATAACAATAGGAAATATGATATATTATAAAGAAGAAATTCTGATTTGTACTGGAACGGTTTTATGTAAGAAATAAAAAGTTATACCGGATCAGGTCCACAGCAAGTCTACCGCATAAATTAAAAATAAAATAATAGAAACCGAATATTACGAAAAGCGGAGTTAATGGAGGAAGCCAAGTTGAGAGAATTTGTGAAAGAAAACTTATTCTGGATCAGAGAACCATGGCATACGGTAATGGATGATCATAAAATCGAAATGATAACAGAGCCTGTAACCGATTTATGGCAGCGCACCTACTACGGATTCAGAAATGATAATGCGCCGGTTTTACAGATGAAAACGAGTGAGCCCTATTTTTCATTTGTTGTGAAAACAGAGTTTGAAAGTAAGCACCGTTTCGATCAGTGCGGAATCGTGCTTTATCTGGACAGCGATAACTGGCTGAAGGCGTCCATCGAGTTTGAAAACGAGGAATTTCAGCGTTTGGGGAGTGTTGTGACAAATCATGGATACTCTGACTGGGCGACAACGGATATTTCGGCTTCCATCAAAGAGATGTGGTATCGATTAAGCCGGCGGGAAAGTGATTACTGTATGGAATGCAGCCAGGACGGGGTGAATTTTAAGCAGATGAGAATTTGTCATATGTGGGATGGAGCGGAAGAAATCTCGTTTGGAATTTACGCCTGCAGTCCGGAAGAATCTTCTTTTAGGGCCGTATTTACAGATATGAAAATGATGGAGTGCCAATGGAACGCCCATAAATAGATGGGAAAAGCCATGGTTTTGTGGCTGACGCTGGATTATATTCGCTGTGTGGAGAAGCGTCCGATGAAGGCGTTGAAGTGAGGATATAGAAGCAATGAGTACAGAGAAAGGGACGGACCTTAACAGGACCGTCCCTTTCTCTGCTGCTAAATATAGCTGCTATACTGGAAAGACTTATTTACGTTTCACAGGAATCCAGATTTCACTTTCATAATCCGGCTGACTGCAGTCGCTCATGGAATACCATTCGATATTCATATTCATGGAAAACTCATAGTCCGGGTTGCCGGGAAGCCATTCCTTGAAAATCTTTGTATTGACTGCCTGCAGGGAGCCGGGAAGCGGTCCGGTGCAGTGGAATTTTGCCCACTCTGCGGCGGGAATCTCGAATACCTTCATACCCTCGGGAACAGGGCCTCCGTTGTAATGGCCGACAATCAGATAGTGAAAGGTGCCTCCGCCGGGATTATCGTCCATGCAGATACCGAATTCCCCGATTTTACAGATGTCAATTGCCTGCTGCACTTCGGGAGAATTTTCTCCGCGGTCGAAGTGCTCACAGAACTGATCCCAAAGTTTCGGAATTGTCTGATAGGAATTGTCATAACGAACCTCGTATTCATAGCCGATTACCGAAAATACATTCATCTTTTCTACTACATAATCCATGTCATTTCCTCCTTGTACTGAAACTGTTATTTTTAAAGGCAAAAACGTGTGGATTTTATTGGAAGTTCTCTTCATCTGCGCCGGCGAAACTCCGTGAAAACGGCTGAATGCCTTTGTGAAGCTCTCAGGTGTGTCGTATCCGTACCGGTAAGCCAGATCGATTACCTTAGCGCTTCCGGCAATGACATCCAGTGCGGCCAGATACAGCCTGCGGTATCGGATATACTCTCCGATGGAGTAGCCGGTCATGATGCTGAAGCCTTTCTGGAGATAAAACGACGAGATATGTACCTCTGCGGCCACATCGTCGGGGCTGATATCCTCCAAAAGATGGTTTTCCATAAAATTAATTGAACGTTTTAAACTTTCTGTCCATTCCATTGTTCCTGCCTCCTGGTTATGAGCACTTCGCGTCTGTCGTTTGGACATTTACGTGCAGTGACTATAATGATAGTAACGCATAAACGGAATAAAATCCTGTCATTCCGTGGCTTTATTTGTCCGGCTGACATGGAGCCGGAAAATCGTCGGTGATCCTGTATGTTCCCGCGTGTGGGGTGACTGATTCTGTTTTTTTCAGTTCTGATAAAAGTATAATGATCTGTTCCGCGTTATCTCTTGCCTGCTCCAGAGAAGTAAGAAGGTGGTCACAGGCGGTCAGAATGTCGTCATCCGGCCTCGGTGTATCGATGGCATCACGGATACTGGCCTCCGGATTGAGGGACAGTGCAGACAGCATCCGCAGGATGGCGGAAAGAGAGTAGTTGGCGCAGCGAAGGGATTTGATGATAATCAGCCGTTCCAGATCGCGGGAGGTGTAAACGCGGCGGCCATTCTGGGTTTTTGCTTCCTCCAGCAGTCCGTTGCGCTCCCAGCTGCGCAGCGTGTCCACGGTGATGTGCAGGTAGAGGGCGGCCTGTGTCCTCGTGAGAAGCAGGTCATCGGTAATAAGCGTATGCCCGGAAAGGATCTGTCCGGCAATCTGTATGGCCGTCTCCCCATTCAGTTTTTCTTCGCTGATCTGTCTCAGATAGAGATCAGTGAGGTACAGCGCCTTATCCATGTCACCGGATGCACACGACTTTACGATTGCAGCAGCCTGTTTCCGCAGGCCGTTCTGAAGGACTTCAACCTGAAAGGCCAGACGCGCGATCCGAAACTGGATCAGGTGGTAATCCGTGAATACCCGGTAACCGTTGGTTTTTCGCTCCGGTCTCGTAATCAGCCCCAGGTCCTCGTAAAGCCGCACTGTGTTGGGATGGATTCCGATAAGCTTTGCCACATCGGAAGTTGAGTAAGTATTTATCATGTCAATTGCCTCCGGTTTTAATTTCATAATCATATCATAACCCAAAAGCCTGGTGTTATAGTGGAGGGTTTTCTGACATATCATGACACGCCAGGCAGCCGGTATCGGTCAGAAGGATACCATGCCGGGAACAGAATGCATACCTCCCCTGCCGCCATGCCTCATTCTCTGAGGCCTCCAGCCATTCTTTTTTCGCCCCCACAATGATATCCTCCACTTCCAGCGCGCCGATCAGGCGGCGATAGCTTCGAATCTGGGGCGCCAGAAGGTCTTTATTAGGCTTGTAATCCAGCGTTTCCCAGCCGGATTCTTCCAATACTCCGTTAATGACGGAACAGAAAAATTGTTTCTGTGATTCCAGATTTTCGATATCCCAGGGCATTTCCGCAAGATTAAATCCCACGATTCCCCGGCCCCATACCCACTGGTCCCTCTCGAGGAGCCACAGTATGAGGCGTTTTTCCCCGTCTGTCACGGCCAGGCGGGATCCGCTCAGTCCGATAGTGGTAAGAAATACGTCCGTACAGCCGTTGCTCATGGACATGCTGTCTTTGTTGTTTAAATAGATGGTATTAGCCATATATGCCTCGTTTCTTAAAAATTGAAATTCAAACGCGTAACGAAAGAAGGCGTTCTATATTCCTGCCTTTCTCCAGTTTACCACAGAAATGCCAATCAGTTAAGAAACTGATAAGAATTTGACAGCAGTTTTCTAAGGACTTTTTTTCAGCGGCCATTTATAATGGGGATATCGGAGGAAAGAGACAGAAGTTTTAAAGCAGAACATCTGAGACAGAATATTCGAATATAGAAGGGAGAAAGACGATGAAAGAAATCGTTATTCAGACAGATAAATTGTGTAAGAGCTTTTCCAGCGGCGGGAGGCAGCAGCATGTGCTTAAAAATCTGGATTTGAGTATCTATAAAGGAGGCTTTACCGTGATTATGGGGGCTTCCGGCTCGGGTAAGTCCACATTGCTTTACGCGCTGTCGGGTATGGATAAGCCGACGCTGGGAGAGGTGATGTACGGAGATGTGAAGATTAACCATCTGGGAATCAGCGATATGGCTGTGTTCCGCAGGAAAAACTGCGGGTTTGTATTTCAGCAGATTCATCTTTTGGACAATATGAGCGTTCTGGACAATGTGCTGGCCTGCGGTCTTCTGGTGTCCAGAGATAAAAAGGCCGTTGCAGCCAGGGCAAAGGAGCTGCTGGGTGAAGTCGGAATTATGAAAGAGGACTGGGGAAAGTTTCCGTCCCAGCTTTCCGGCGGCGAGGCTCAGCGGGTGGGCATTGTGAGGGCACTGATCAATGAGCCGGCCGTGATATTCGCAGATGAGCCCACAGGAGCCTTAAATTCGGCGTTTGGGGAGCAGGTGTTAAATACCCTGAGCGAGGTGAACAAGAAGGGCCAGAGCATTGTTGTCGTCACTCACGATGTGAAGACTGCGAGGCGGGCAGACCGGGTGGTCTATTTGAAGGACGGTATGATCTGCGGCGAGTGCCGGCTGGGTACGTATACCAGCAATGATATGGCGCGTCATGAGAAGCTGAATGCGTTTTTGACGGAAATGGGGTGGTAAGATGCCGGTTTTTATGATTGCCATGGCAAATATCAGAAAGAAAAAGGGCGTGGCCGTTTCCATGGGTGTTCTCATACTGCTGTCAGTGGCTATTTTTAATGTGGGACTCACTTTGCTGGCGGGAATTAACCATTTTTACGACATGGAAAACGACAGGCTGGGCGGAGCGCATTACATGGTCCGGTTTACGGGAAATGAGTACCGCGAAGAGTATCTCGACTTCTTCTTGCAGGATCCGAGGGTGGAAACCGCAGAGACGGACGAATTTGTAATGATGGATATGGCCTCCTTCCCGGAAGGCGGCGTTATCTCCGCCAACTTCCTGAATATGGACCGCAGCAGGAAGATCGGCGGCTACTTCGTGGCGGAGCAGACTGAGGTGCCGAAGGATGAGGCGGTCTACATTCCGGTGTTTATGAAGGACATGGGATATGGACTGGGGGATGAGCTGATCCTGAATTATAATAAAAAAGATTACCATTTCCGCATAGCGGGCTTTACGCAGTCCACCTGGCTTCACTCTTCGGTCAGCAGCATGGTGAATTTCTATATGCCGGAGAAGGCGTATGAAAAACTGTACGAACAGCAGGGCGGCGGATATATGCTCCTGGTGCGGGTGAAGGATCAGGCTGATTTAAAAGGATTAATCGCGGATTTTAAGAAAAATACGGATGTAAATATTGAAGCGATTTCCATGGATGCGAAGGCCATGGAAATAACCATCGACGACATGAGAAACGGAACCACCATGGTGGTTACCATTATTTCCGTGGTACTGTTTGTATTCTCGTTTTTGATGGTGATTGTCGCTGTGATAGTGATGAAATTCAGGATTTCCAATCATATTGATTCTCAGATGCGCAGTATTGGAGCGCTGGGAGCCGTGGGGTATACGGGAAGGCAGATCCGGTGGTCGGTGGTCCTGGAGTTTATCATCATCGGAATGATCGGAACAGTGTTGGGAATCGCCCTTTCCTATGGGATCATCGCAGCCCTGGGCGGGCTGATTACAAGCTCGGTGGGCGTTACCTGGAGGAGCGGGGGGCATATCGGCTTCGATATCCTGAGCGCGGCCTTTATCATGGCTGTAGTAGTGTTGGTCGCATGGCGTTCCGCCGCGGCAGCAGCCAGAATTCTTCCGGTGGAGGCGCTGCGGGGCGGCATCAAATCCCACAGCTTCAAGAAGGAGCATTTCCCGCTGGAACGGACGCGGGGCTCTCTCTCCATGGCGCTGGGATTAAAGAGCATGGCTTTTAACCGGAAAATGTATTTTATGGTTGGCATTATTTTCGCCGGCATTGCATTTGCCAGCGCGTTTTCCATCATCACCTGGTGGAATATGGGGATCAACGACGATCTGGTGCTTAAGATGACAGGATATGAGATCAGCGATATCATGGTCTATAAGGCCCCTCACGAAGATTATGAGGAACTGACGGAAAAGATCGGCGCCATGGAGGGCGTCAGAAAAGTGAGCCTCTATGAGATGGAGTCCCTGAGCGTGGAGGGCGAGCTGTTAAGCTGCTACGTGTCGGACGACTTTGGTAAACTGGAAATGGTGGAGGTCTACGAAGGGAATTTCCCGGAATACGATAATGAGATCGTGGTGACGGGACTTCTCGCCAGGAGCTGGGGAAAGAAGATTGGGGATACCATTACGGTATCTTCAAACGGAGCTTCCGCTGAATATGTGATCTGCGGGCTGACACAGACCATGAATAACTTCGGCCGCATCTGCTTTATGCATGAGACAGGACTTTTAAGAGTGGAGCCGTACTACGAAAAGAATTCCATTCAGGTGTACTTAGAGCCGGGTCTGGATATCGATACGTTTATCGGGGCCATGGAGCAGAGCTTCCGAGTGCTTTCCCCATCTGTGTCACCTGGTAATACGGGAGCGGATATGAACAGCAATACAGATAACAGCACAGATTCCGGTACAAATGCCGGTACAGACAGCGGCGCAAGTATGGATACCGGCACGAAAAAACAGGAAGCGCTGGCCGCGGCGAAGAGAAAGGCGGAAGAGAAGCTCGCCGCCCTGATTTCCATGTACGGCGTGGACAGCGCCCAGTATGCCCTGATGGTAGACGGCGAAGTCGTCTTAAGCGGTGATACGAACGATTATGAGATAGACAGGATTGAAAACAACAGACGGCTCTTTGTGTCCAATGTGGACAGCATTGCCGATTCCACACGCATGATGGCAGCCCTCATCATCACGGGAACCGTGCTTCTGGTGGTGCTGGTGCTTTATATGGTGATCAAGTCGATGCTCACAAGGCGGAGAGGAGAATTCGGCATCTACAAGGCTCTGGGCTATACGGACAGACAGCTGATGGAACAGATCGCCATAAGTTTTCTGCCTGCATCGGTGGGAGGAACGCTTGCCGGTTCCCTTGCGGCCTGCCTGTCGGTGAACCGCATGGCCAGTCTCTTATTTGAACAGCTGGGAATTTCGGAGATGAATTTTGTAGTGGAGCCGTGGCTGATTCTTCTTATGGCTTTCGCTCTGGTGGTATTCGCATTTGCGGTTTCTATGGTGCTGGCGGGAAAAATCAGGGGCATCACGGTATATGGATTGTTGACGGAGGAATGATGAGGATGAAGAAAAGATGGTACCATGTAACCGCAGTTCTGGCGGCTGCGGCAATATTTTCCGGAATGAACGGTTTCGGCCGGGAGGCCTGCCTGGCGAAAGAGACGGTACCGGCGGGGACGGAGGGCGTGGGAGTCCAGGCTGCGGCTGAGCCCCTCATGTACGGGATCGGCTCCACCAGCAAAGTGGTGACCGCGGCTGCGGTCATGAGGCTGGCCGATGAGGGGAAGCTTGATCTCAAGAAACCGCTCATCACATACATTCCGGAGTTTGAGATGGCGGATGAGCGGTATCGCAGGATAACGCCGGAAATGCTCCTGGATCACAGTTCCGGGCTTCCTGGCAGCACGTTAAATAATGCCATGCTGTTGGGAGACAACGATACGGAAAATCATGATATGCTGCTGGCGCGGCTTAAGAAACAGCGCCTGAAATCCGATCCGGGAGATATCCAGGTGTACTGCAACGATGGCTTTACACTGGCGGAAATATTGGTGGAGCGGGTGACCGGACTTAGCTTTACGGAGTACATCGACCGGGAATTTTCGAAAAATCTTGGCCTGACACAGTTTAAGACGCCTCAGAGCGGCAATCTGTCGGGCCGCCTGGCGAAGATATACGATGAGGGCACCGGGGAGGAACTTCCTCCGGAACATGCCAACGTGATCGGAAGCGGCGGTATTTACGCGACAGCCATGGACGTATGCCGCTTCTCGGAAATATTTATGAAAAACAGAGCAGGTAATGCCGGACTGCTGTCCGACGGAGCGCTGCTTGCCATGGAAACCAGCCGTTACAACGAGGAGATCAACCCGAATGGCTATGATACGACCTTATCCTATGGGCTTGGATGGGACAGCGTGGAAACGTATCCATTCAGCCGCTATGGGATAAAAGCCCTTGTTAAGGGCGGCGATACGAACTTCTATCACGGCAGCTTAACGGTTCTTCCGGAAGAGAATATATCCTGTGCCGTGCTTACCAGCGGCGGCTCCAGCACACTGAACCAGCTGGCTGTTCAGGAGATTGTGATGACGTATCTGGACGAGGTCCAAAGAATTGAGCGGGGAGATGAAGAGAGTGTAAGCCATGGCGGGGAGGCGGGCTTAAATCTGGCAGAGCGGTCCGGCTGGTACGCCGGCAGCGATCTGTTAAAGCTCTCTGTCTCCGGCGAAGGGGAGATGACAGTTGCCTCCGAAGGAAGCGGAAGACGGAGAGAGCAGGTCTATCGACTTGGAGAAGACGGTGGATTCTACTCTACGGACGGCAGCTATATCAGTGCCTCGGGAGAACTGTCGAAGGGAAGCGGCGGCCGGATCGGGCGAACCAGGCTGAGTTTCCAGAAAGGGAAAAAGGGAAGAGAGTATTTGATGGCGGAAAGCATGGAGGTCTACCCTGGCCTTGGCCGTGTGGCCACGTATCTTCCTGTCGGCACCCGGTATACCGGCAATGTGCCGGCGGAGACTGCGGTATCAGCCTGGAAGGCGCTGGATGGCCAGGAGTATTATCTCTTAAGCGAAAAGTATACTTCCAGTGCGTGGCTGAAACGGTTCATGGTGAAGCCTCTGCTGCTTGACGAACCGAGGGGAATTCTTTCCTTTGAGAATCTGGAGCTGCGTATGGCAGAGGTCACGGATGAGGCGCATGCGAGATTTTTTACAGAGGTTCCGGGGCAGGCGGGCCGCGATTTAAATGATTATACGCGGACGGAGGAGAATGGAAAACAGTATCTGGAATCGGGAAGCTACCGCTATATTGCAGCAGCGGACGCAGAAGCGTTTCCTGACGCAGACAGTGAGCGGACCATCGGAGCAGACGGGGAGGCGGTCTGGTTTACCACCGGAGACAGGAATCAGAAACGTCCGGTTATCATCGAAAAACCGGAGAACGGCGCATGGTACGTGTATGACCATACCGGCCGCGACATGAAATGTGTATCGAGTTCGTGGACATTGAGTGAGGACCGTCCGTTCTACCTCCCGGAGGATGGCAGAGTGGTACTGGTGGGCGAAGCGGGAGCCGCGTTTACGATCCGTTATGCGGATTAGCACAGGGCATGTTTCGTAGTTTCCTCCACAGCGTTCCCGGAACACGGAGGCCGGCCCGGTCCTGACGCACTGTCAGGTACCGGGATGGCGAAGCGGAAGATAGAGAATGACTGAAAAACCGTCACTGCGGTTCCTGCATTCGATGATGCCGCCCATACGCTCCATCAGATTTTTGGAGATATAGAGTCCGAGTCCGGAGCCATCGGCTTTTTTGTCCGAGTTGGAGCCGCGGAAGAATTTGGTAAAGAGGCTGGGGAGTTCCTCATCGGGGACTCCCTTTCCATAATCCATAAACTCGATGCGCAGGCCGTCTTCTGTTAAGTCAGACACCACGTTTATATCGCTTCCCGCGTATTTGTAGGCGTTATTTAAGATGTTGCCGATGACCTGTTCCAAGCGGAACGGATCGATGAGGAGAATGCAGCCGGGAAGCGTAAATGACGATATTCTGCCGCAGTAATCGGCATCCCGGATCATGGCTTCGACTAAACGGCTGCTCGCCTCCGACAGGTTCACGGTCAGTTCCCCCAGCTCGTCTAAAGAGGCCTGAAGCATGTTGGTGATCAGATGGTCGATCTGGTCGGATTTCTGGTAAATGGTCTGTAGGCGTTCTCTGACCGGCGCCTCTTTTTCCGTGACCAGCAGAAGCTCGCTGGTAAGCTTGATGGACGCGACCGGAGTCTTGATATCGTGGCTCAGCGAAGCAACCAGCTCTTTCTTGCTCCGGTTCGCCTCCGCTTCCTTAAATCTCGCCTCCCTTAACTGATCCCGCATGATGTCAAAGCTTTCGGTAAATGCGCCGAACACGTGCTTTCTGTCCATGGGAAGGGGGAAATCCAGATCGCCCATGGCGATGTGCCGGGTGAAATCTTTCATCCGCCGAAACGGCTTTAAAACGGCATGATTCAAATAAGCGGTATAGATCAAAATAGGAATCAGCGGCAGCAGCAGAAGAAGAACGGCGAAAAAGGCCAGTTCTTTTTTTGCTTTCAGAAGAGCAGCATCGTATCCAGTGGCAATGAACACATGGCCCTTCACGGCCTGGCCGATGGTGAGATCCAGCACAGTATCGTGTCTGCGGACCGCCTCGGTCATGGTTTCAGGGGCGGCGGCAGAGGTCTTTAGCAGAATGGCTCCCGAGAGGTCTGCGACCGTGTAATCGTAGGGAAAGGAATCCGGTTTAAAAAAGGTTCCCCGTTCCCACTGGGCGGCCGTCTCTTTTTCGATGCGGTTGATGGAAACCATATCGATTGCCGGCATCTCCAGAGAGGAAAAAAGCCGGAACAGAAAGACGGCGCCGAAAAGGAGCCAGGAAACCAGAAACAGTAACGTCCATTTTTTCTTAATCATCGCATTCTCCGTTCTCCATGCGGTATCCGGTACCCCATACCGTTAAGATGAGCAGCGGGTGATTGGGGTCTTTCTCAATCTTCTCCCGCAGATGGCGGATGTGGACCGATAAGGTGCCCTCGCCCACATAGGGGTCCGGCCAGACGTTCTCCAGAAGCTCTTCCTTCGTGACGACGCGTCCAAGATTCTGCGCCAGATAAACAAGCAGCCGGAATTCCATTTCTTTCAGTTTGACCGGCTTTCCGCCTACGGTTACCTTGTGGGCGGAGAGGTCGATCTCGACATCGGCGATCCGCAGGGGACCGGTTTCCACGGTCCGTGCACACCGCTTTAAGACGGCCTTTACCTTGGCCAGCAGAACGCTTAAGGTGTACGGCTTGGTGATGTAATCATCTCCACCGATGTTTAACGCAGTCAGAATATCGTCGTCGCTGGTGCGGGCGCTGATAAACAGAATCGGAATATCCGTCTGTTCCCGCAGCTTCTTGCAGAGTCCGAAGCCGGACCGGTCTCCCAGATTGATATCCAGCAGGAGAAGGGAGACCGTATTCTCTTTTAAAAAGTCAATGCACTGTTCGTAGCTGGTTACATAGGCTGATGACAGCTCAAATAAGTTAAAGTATTCCGAGGTAGAACTGGCGATTGCTGTCTCGTCGTCTACAATCAGGCAGTCGTAATGCATGGCAGTCTCCTGTTCTTGTCACGATGACCCGTGCGCAGCGCGTACGAGTCATCATTGGTTTGTTATTATTCTTCTGGATTCGTGTAGTTCCACGGTTCATCCGGAGCAGTCTGGAAATCTTCCGCAGGACGGTTATAGCGCAGGTTCAAGAAGCCCTGGAAATCTTTCTGGAATGTCTTTTCCAGTTCCTTCTTGTAGCCGAGAATCATGTGTGGCTGCTGCTGTTCATAAACATTTAAAGCGGCCATGGCCTCTTTTTCCGACGCAGCCAGGGTATGTAAGCGTCTGTTGATATCGTACAGGCGCAGGGAGCTTTCGGAGTTGCGCCCCGTGCGGTGGTAGTAATAGCCCCAGACCAGATCCTTGTTCTCCAGAAGCTGGGTGGAGATGCCGGAAACGTGGAAGGTCCAGCGCCTGCCGACCCAAATGCTGCTGGAGATGGCGGAGGCTGATGCGAAATCTGCTTCTATGTGCTCCATAGATACGGATGGATTGGCCTCGATATACTTCTTTATATTTTTCTGAGTGCTGCCGGTAAAATACCGGATAAGCGTGTAGATGAAGTAAAGGATCGTTACAGCCAGGATTGCGAGGCAGATATAGATGGAGAGAAAGGAGCGGTCTCCGACCTTATTTGTGTCGATATAATAGGGAAGCGCTATTTCAAGGAATTCCTCGCCCAGATCATCGGTGATCTGTTCCTGATAATACTGGAGACGCTTGCCTGTGAGCTCTGTCCAGGTTCCCTTGACGGATTTGGTATTGGTGAGCTCATCGACCTCTCCGTTCAGCCAGCTGATCGTGTCATCGATATACTGGTTCATCTCGTCCTCTTTGGAAGAAGGAAGCTCAATTCCGAAAAAGTATCCGTCCTCCTCAAAATAAACGAAGTAGCTGATATTTTTCAGGGTTTCTTTCTTGGTGTCTGTGTTGCGTTCGGTCTGACGCACATATTCGTCAATAATATACTGCGCATCGAAGCTCACATAGGAACCCTCGGCGGCGTCATAGTCCATGCCTGCCGTAATCGGCTCCGGTCCTTTGACAAACATCAGAATCGATTTGCCGCTGTAAAAGAAGACGGCACCGACGATGATGACTGAGATGACGATACGCCACATCAGATTTTTTGTTACACGCTTTTTCAATGTCTCTAACATAGTTGTTCCCCCTTATCTTTGGAAATGCTCATTATCCTGTTATCATACAGGAAATTGTGTGATATTACAATGCAATTATACTTTTTTCCTTATTATTTTTCGTCTCTTCTGTCACGGTACACAGCCTCCGCCGGCCCCTGTGTACCGTAACTTCTTCTTGCCCCAGGGAACAGAATATGGTTAAATAGTATCATACACAGGAGGATAAGAAAATGAGATATCACCATATTGTATTCGACGTCGACGGTACGCTTCTGGATACGGAGGAAGCAATCCTTCAGTCATTTCAGAAGACACTGAGAGAACATGCAGGGATTGAAAAAGATCTTTCGGAACTCTCATTCTGTCTTGGAATCACGGGAGCCGCGGCTCTCAAACGGCTGGAAACCGGTCATGAGGAGGAGATACTCCTTCAATGGAAGGAAAATCTGGCGGCTCTGAGAGATTTCGTCCGTGTGTTTGATGGAATCGAACTGCTTTTAAAACGGCTGCGGGCGGATGGGTTTCAACTGGGCGTTGTGACCAGCAGATGCAGAGCGGAGTATGAACGGGATTTTATGCGACTGGGGCTCGACGGATACTTTGATACGGTCGTCTGCGAGGAGGACACGGTGTGCCACAAACCGGAGGCGGAGCCCCTGGAGTGCTATATGAGAAGGGCCGGAGCGAGACCGGAGGAGGTGCTTTACATCGGGGACAGCATCTACGACATGGAATGCGCCAGGGCGGCGAAGACCGCCTGTGGTCTGGCTCTGTGGGGAGCCGTCAGCGTGAGGCATATCCACGCGGATTATTACTTCCCGGATCCGGCCTCCGTGCAGTCGGTTCTGGAGCGGCTGGACGCAGAGGATGAAGGGAGAAAATGGATTTCCTGGGCCATGGAGCTTCAGTTTATCGCTCAGGCGGGCGTCACTTATTCAAAGGATCGGTTTGACTTGGAGCGGTTTGAGCGGATCCGGGAGCTGTCGGGAGAGATTATGAGCGGCTACACCGGCCTGTCGAAGGAGCGGGTGACGGATTTATTCTGCAATGAGACGGGATTTCAGACTCCAAAGCTGGATACGAGAGCCGCCATCATCGAGGATGGGAAGATCCTTCTGGTGAAGGAGATGGACGGACGCTATTCCATGCCGGGAGGATGGGTGGATGTGAATAAGACGGTGGGAGAGAATGCCGTCAAGGAGACGCTGGAGGAGGCGGGACTCACGGTAGTTCCGGTGCGCGTGGTGGCGCTTCACGATAAGGGACTCCACAACCCGCCGGCATATCCGTACGGTATCTGCAAGGTGTTCTTCTTATGCGAGATCGTGGACGGTGAGTTTTCGGAGAACATTGAGACGGTAGGGAGCGGATGGTTTTCCCCGGATGAGCTGCCGGTGCTGGCCGAGGATAAGAATACGAAGGAGCAGATCGAGATGTGCTTTGACGCGTATGCGGATAAGAATTGGAAGACGGTGTTTGATTGATGAGAGGAATCGGGCAGATAGATGGTTAATGATTGAGAACTGAAAGGAATCATAAAATTCAGGTGCCATAAGTTTTAAACTTTTGACACCTGAATTTTATGTTATCTCTTCCGAATTACTTATCCAGACAACCCTTCATCACTTCATAAGCGCCCTTTTCCCAGATATCCGCCACATAACCGGCGACGGCGTCCTCGAATCCGGCGATGGCGGTTAAGTCCTCACCCCAGAACTCTTCGTTGGAGCAGACTGCGTCAACCAGAGTCTTTGCATCGTCCTCCCTGTGATCGTAGAAAAACTTAAGGATCGGGCGGTCATCTTTTACCGTGTATTCATTACCGGCCGGCCTCGCTGCAATCAGTCCGTCTTCAGTGAGCTGCTTTCCGCGGTAGAACGCGATGTAGAATGCAAAGGAAGCGGTGATGCATTCCGGAAGCTTGCCGGTGTTTGCAATATAGCCCTTTAAGGAAGGCATAACGCGTGCTTTCCACTTGGAGGTGGAGTTTAAGGAGATGGAGAGCAGCGCGTGGTCGATAAATGGATTCTTAAAACGCTCCGTAACAGAAGCGGCGAAGCTCTTAAGCTCTTCCTTCGGAAGCGTCAGAGTCGGGATGATCTCATCGTAAATGGTCTTGTTCATAAAGCCGCAGATCACTTCGTCTTCCATACAGTCACGGACAATATCCTGGCCGGCTAAGTATGCGCCTAAGACGAAGGAGGTGTGAGCACCGTTTAAGATACGGACCTTTCTCTGCTTGTATGGCTTGTGATCGTCGGTGATGAGGACCGGAAGACCGGCCTTCTCAAATGGAAGCTCTTCTTTTAAACTCTCAGGTCCTTCGATGACCCAGAATCCGAAGACTTCTCCGGTGTCGATGATGTTGTCCTGATAGCCCAGCTCTTCACAGATGGAAGCGGCTTCATTTCTCGGATATCCGGTTACGATCCGGTCTACCAAAGTGGAGCAGAAGATATTCTCCTGTTTGATCCAGGTGACGAATTCTTCTCCTAATTTCCACTGATCCGCATACTGCAGGACGCATTTCTCCAACTCTTTTCCGTTGTTGTCGATCAGCTCGCAGGAGAGGATGACAAAGCCCTTTCCGGCTTCTTTTCCAAACGTTTCAAATCTCTTATATAAGAACTGAGTCAGCTTTCCCGGATAGCTGTCCGCCGGCACATCGGTGAAGCTGCAGGCCGGATCGTAGGTGATGCCGGCTTCCGTTGTGTTGCAGGCGATGAAACGTAAATCCGGATTCTCCGCACAGGCGAGAACGGCGTCGTAATCCTGATAGGGATTTAAACATCTGCTGACACAGGAGATCACACGCTTGTCATTGACCTTCTTTCCATTTTCAAAACCGCGTAAAAACAGAGTATATAAGCCTTCCTGCTCATTGATCATATCGGCAAGTCCGGGAGCGATGGGCTGGCATAAAACGACTTTGGAATGAAATCCTGCCTTTTCGTTCATCATATCAATAAAATAGTCCACGAAAGCGCGCAGGAAATTACCTTCGCCGAACTGCAGCACGCGTTCCGGTGCGTCCTTTAACAAATATCCGTCGTAGCCCTGTTTCTCCAGTGTCTCATAACATAACTTTTCCATTTGAAATACTCTCCTTTATATGATTTCTATAGTGTAACTCCCTGCTTAAAGATGGCCATATCATGGAAGCCTGCTTCTTCTGACTTCACTTTCTTTCCGGAAGCAACCTCCAGGACAAAATCGAAGAAGTCATTCTTTAATGTGTCCATATCCGTGTCTTCTACCAGTCTGCCGCAGTTAAAATCGATCCAGTTGCTCTTCTTTGTGCTGAGCGCGGTGTTGGTCGATATCTTCATGGTCGGAACCGGACAGGCAAACGGTGTACCGCGTCCTGTGGTGAAGAGTACGATGTGGGCGCCGGAGGCAGCCAGCGCGGTGGAGGCGACCAGGTCATTACCAGGGGCGCTTAACAGGTTTAAGCCCTTTGTGTGAACGGGTTCTCCATACATTAAGACGTCCATGACCGGAGCGCTGCCGGATTTTTGAACGCATCCCAGCGACTTGTCCTCCAGGGTAGAGATACCCCCCTTTTTGTTGCCGGGAGACGGGTTCTCGTAGATGGTCTGATTGTGGCTGGTAAAATAGTTTTTGAAGTCATTGATCAGATGAACGGTTTTTTCAAAGATCTCTTCATTGATACAGCGGTTCATGAGCAGTGTCTCCGCCCCGAACATCTCGGGAACCTCGGTCAGTATTGTGGTTCCGCCCGCGCCCACCAGCATATCTGAGAATGCACCGACTGTGGGGTTGGCTGTGATGCCGGAGAGTCCGTCGGATCCGCCGCATTTCATGCCAATGATGAGTTCGCTGCAGCTGACCGGTTCCCGCTCGAAGCTGCCGGCATAAGCGGCCAGTTCGCGGATCAGTTCCAGAGAGTCGGCGATCTCATCGTCAGATTCCTGTGCTGCCAGGAACTTGATACGGCGTTCATCATATTCTCCGATATAGCGTTTTAATTCCGTGATGTTGCTGTTTTCGCATCCAAGGCCGAGAACGAGGACACCACCGGCGTTGGGATGATTGATTAAATCGGCCAGAATGGTTCTGGTATGCTCCTGGTCGTCACCCATCTGGGAACAGCCATAGGGGTGTGGGAAAGCCACCACATCTTCTACGGTTCCGCTTATGAGGCTCTTAGCCTGGCGCTCAATGGCCTGGGCAACGTTATTGACGCAGCCTACGGTGGGGATGATCCAGATCTCGTTGCGGACGCCGACTTTTCCGTCCGGCCGGCGGTAACCGTGAAAGAAGCGTTCCTCCGCCGGCGTGGGAGCAGTTTCCTGTTTGTTGTAAGAGTAGGTGAGCAGATCGCCCAGCCCAGTCTTTAGATTGTGCGTGTGGATCCAGCTTCCTTTTAAAATCGGTTCCTTTGCGATTCCGATGGCACAGCCGTATTTCATGACGGAAGCGCCCTCTGCGATGTCGGTTAAAGCGAACTTGTGTCCCTGAGGGATATCGGAGACGAGCGTGACCGCCTGATCATTCACAGTCATGGTGGTGCCGGAGGCCAGCGGCTTTAAGGCTACAGCTACATTATCCCCGGAGTGAATTTTAATAAAGTCCTGCATAATCGTTCTTTCCTTTCTGCAATTCCATGTAACGATTCAGCTGTACAAACTGATATAGGGCGGAATGCCCGAGCTTCTTGCTTTCGTGCTTTACGAAAATAAGAAGATGCACGGCTTCAGGGTTACAATTTAAATATTCCAGTTGATATAGAATGTAAGTACTTACATAAACCATACACCATTTTTGTCACTTCGTCAATAGGGAAAATAAAAAGAATACGGTTGCTTTTCATGAATAGATCAGATATAATGTAAGAAAAAGTGTAAGCGCTTTCGCACTGTGTTCCAGAGCGTCGGTGCGTCAGGATAAAGAGGGTTCAAAATGAATATTTACGATATAGCAGAGCTTGCAGGGGTGTCCATTGCCACCGTATCGCGTGTGGTGAACGACAGCCCGCGTGTCAGCGAGAAGACAAAACAGAGGGTCCGCGCCATCATGGAGGAGAACGGTTATACGCCAAACGTGTTTGCGCGGGGCCTGGGACTGGACTCCATGAAGACCATCGGGATTATCTGCCCGGATGTATCGGATTCCTATATGGCATCGGCGGCATTTCACCTGGAAGGCCGTCTGCACGAGTACGGGTATGACTGTATTCTCTGCTGCAGCGGATCCCGGCAGGAGAATAAGGAAAAGTATGTGAGTCTTCTGTTAAATAAGCGGATCGACGCGCTGATTCTGGTGGGATCGACGTATGCCGGCGAGGGCGGAGACGACCGGAAGGCGGATTACGTGCGGAATGCGGCGAAGACGGTTCCTGTATTTATGATTAACGGTTACATTAAGGGCGATCATGTGTATTGTGCCTTCAGCGACGATTACGGCGCTACCTATGACGTGGCTTCGCAGATGATTGAGGCGGGAAGAAGACGGATTCTGTTTCTGTGTGATTCCCATTCTTACAGTGCGAATCAGAAGCTGGCGGGATATGAGGCGGCCTTAAAGGACCATGGACTGCCTGTGCTGGGGGACTTAAAGCTGTATGTAAAGAACCGGATCCATTCGGTGAGAGACATTCTTTTAGAGCGGCGGGATTTGAATTTTGACAGCGTGCTGGCTACGGACGACGGCCTGGCCGTGGGTGCGATCAAATACGCCAACGCCAAGCTTTTAAAGATTCCGGAGGAACTCTGCATCACCGGATTTAATAATTCTGCGCTTTCCATCTGCTGTGATCCCGAGCTTTCTTCCATTGACAATAAGGTAGAAGAGCTCTGCGCCATCACCACGGATCAGATGATGGCGGTTCTGCGGGGAGAGGAGAAATCCGTGGAGCAGAAGAGCCAGGTCCCCTGCAGACTGGTGAAGCGGTGTACTACGGATTTTTAGGGGCTATTGTCATTCGTTCTGTCTTGTGATATACTACGTTCGGATGAAATAACCATAGAAGGAACGGTGTTTTTATGATAGAGGAGAAACAGGATCGTATTGTATTATGCGGAGCCAATTCCTATGAGCAGAAGTACTATTTTAATGAACAGTTTTCCAACCTTCCTGAGAACATACGGCAGGAGCTTCAGATTATGTGTGTGCTGTATACAGAGGATGTGGGAGGAATTCTGACTCTGGAATTTGAAGAGGATGGTACGCTGGAGTTTTTAGTGACGGCTGAGGAGACGGATTATTTATTTGACGAAATAGGAAGCGTGCTGAAGATCAAACAGTACCAGATGGAAAAGAGAGATCTTTTGGAAGCCCTGGAGATGTATTACCGGGTCTTTTATCTGGGAGAAGAGATTGATGAGGAAGAGGAATCGTGAAGCTTAAGATCGGTAATGTAACACTTGAGAATAATCTGATTCTGGCGCCGATGGCAGGGGTAACCGACCTGCCATTTCGCATTCTTTGCAAGGAGCAGGGCTGCGGCATGGTGGTGACAGAGATGGTGAGCGCGAAGGCGATTCTTTATAAGAACAGGAATACGAAGGCGCTCCTGGAGGTAGAAGAGAGAGAACGTCCGGTTTCGGTTCAGCTGTTTGGCTCCGATCCGGAAATTATGGCGGATATTGCGAAGCTCATCGAGCCGGGGCCTTTTGATATCATCGATGTCAACATGGGATGCCCCGTGCCGAAGATCGTTAATAACGGCGAAGGCTCAGCGATGATGAAGAATCCCAAGCTGGCGGAGGCGGTTCTTGGCGCCATGGTGAAGGCTGTAAAAAAGCCTGTGACAGTGAAGTTCCGCAAGGGTTTTACGGACAGCGATGTGAACGCGGTGGAATTTGCCAGGATGGCCGAGAGCTGCGGCGTGGCTGCGGTTGCGGTTCACGGCAGGACGAGGGAACAGTATTATTCCGGGGCCGCAGACTGGGATATTATTCGCAGGGTAAAAGAAGCCGTGAAGATACCGGTCATTGGAAATGGAGACGTCTTTGCCCCCGAGGATGCGAAGGCGCTGCTGGACGAGACGGGCTGCGATGGAATTATGATTGCGAGAGGGGCAAAGGGCAACCCGTGGATCTTCTCGAGAACGCTCTATTACCTGGAGACGGGGGAACTTCTTCCGCCCCCATCCATGGAGGAGCTGCAGAACATGGTTCTGCGCCATGCGAAGATGTCGGTGGAACACAAAGGAGAGTATCTGGGAATCCGGGAGATGCGCAAGCACATGGCCTGGTATACGGCAGGACTGCCTCATTCGGCAAAACTGCGGAATGATATTAACGCGGTGGAAACATTAGCGGATTTGGAAACACTCGTGATGGAACGGTTTGCAGGACATTTCAGATGATGAAATGTCCTGTTTTACTTTCCGGAAAAATGTTCCGTTAAAGGAAAAAACTTTACAGACATATCCGCGCACTCTAAAATGTGATAGAATAAGTAAAAATAATGAAAATTTGAGGGAGGCGCGTCATGACCGATGTCTATGAAAATTGCCCTGTATTTGAGAATGACAGTTATATTTTGAGAATGACCAGTCAGGAGGATAAATCCGATTTGTTAAAGGTTTATTCTGACAAAGCTGCCGTATCATTTTTTAACAGTGATAATTGCGGCGGTGATGACTTTTATTATACAACGGAAAGCAGAATGGAGCAGGCGATTGCATATTGGCTCTTTGAGTACAATCGGGCAGGTTTTGTCCGATGGACGATTGTATCAAAAGAAACCAATGAGGCAATAGGAACCATAGAACTTTTTCACAGAGACGCTGCGGACTGTTTTACGGACTGCGGACTGCTCAGATTGGATATCCGGAGCGATTACGAAAGAGCAGGCGAAATTACAAAAATATTGAAAATGATCATAGAACCCGCGTATACACTCTTTCATTGCGATAAAATTGCTGCAAAAGCCATAGCCGCAGCAGCAGAGCGAATACGCGCGTTAGAGCAGTTGGGTTTTAAGTATACAGACGAAAAGTTAATCGGACATGATGGAACGAAATATGATTCTTACTTTGTATTGAACAGAAACGAGTAATCAGGATAAACCAGCTAAACGAGAGGAGAGTACTGTGAAAAAAGATTTCTTATTAGATATTCATACTCATACATTAGTCAGCGGTCATGCTTATGGCACGATTCGGGAAATGGCGAAAGCAGCCAGCGAACAACATTTACAGCTTCTGGGGATAAGTGAACATGCGCCCGGCATTCCAGGAACCGTGAATCCCTTTTATTATAATAATCTTCAGGCGATACCCAGGAATTTGTACGGCGTGGAAATTTTGCATGGCTGTGAAATAAACGTCCTGAAAGGCGGGCTGCTTTCCCTCGAGCAGGAATATATAGAAAAGTTGGATTATGCAATAGCAGGAATCCATACGCAGTGTTATAAAAATGAGGGAAAAATTAAAAATACGGATAATTTAATTCAGTGTATGAAGCATCCCAAAGTGTTCTTTGTTTCCCATCCGGATGATGATCATACACCACTGGATTATGGAAGACTCGTACAAGCCGCAAAACAGTATCACGTTGCTTTGGAAATAAACAACAGTTCTTTAAGAAAAAAGGATAAGCGTTTGAACTGCGTGGAAAATTACAAGACCATGCTTGCGCTTTGCCGGCAGTCTGAAGTTCCTGTCATTGTAAATTCAGATGCCCATGATCCCAGTGATGTAGGAAATTTTGTTCTGGCTGAAAAGCTGCTTGATGAAATAGGATTTGATGAAGCGTTAATTTTAAATACAGATGTAGAAGCCTTCCAGGCATTTATCGGATACAGCCGTAACCGGTGAGATTCCACACAACCCACCTTCGGCGTCTGTCACACCTCCGATGATGCCTGATCCGCCTCTTCCAACGCTCTCAACAGCGCAGCAGTTGATTTTTCCATCGCATCAAACTGTTCCTTCTGTTCCGTACCGCCGGCACGGTTGTTCTGGCTGTCCAGCAGATCCCAGAGATTTTCCGGTGGCGTAAAGTCGGAGGGACCGGCGGTTACATGAAATACTTCGGGAAATATCCGGCCGAGTCCGGCTGCAATGCAGGAAGCAAACAGGCACGCCCCGTACTCATTGGTGTGGGTGTAGTCACCCGGATGGAAGTACCCGCAGGAGCGTTCCATGCCGGTCTTTTCATAGAAGCGTACCGAGAACTCATGCAGGTCGATGACCGGGGTATTCGTGGAAACGGCCACATCTTTTACCGCCTGCACGTGTTCCGCCAGCAGCTCATGGTAGGTGCCGTCCTCTTTCCAGATGTTGCGTCCGGGAGAGGTCACCAGCACGGGAATTCCGCCCAGGTCCCGGACTTCTTCGATGTATCTTCGCAGATTGACAGGATACTCCCTGTCGGCCCGCAGATGGGGAAGCTTCTGATCGTTATGGCCGAACTGGATCAGGCAGAAGTCACCCGGACGGAGAAAATGCTTCACGATGTCCATGTGGCCTTCCTGACGGAAGGTTTCCGTCGTCAGCCCACAGTGCGCCTGGTTTTCCACGGCGATTCTGCCGTCTAAGAACGCCGGAAGCGCCTGGCCCCAGGAGGCGTAGCAGGCACCCGGAAGATAGGGGATTTCCGCGGACTGGTCTGTGACGGTGGAATCACCGCAGAGATAGACTGTCGTTACGCCGTCGGACACATTAGCTGCACCGGCTGCCTCGACCGCACCGACCGCCTCGACCGCATCGGCTGCCTCGATCGCATCGGCTGCCTCAACCGCATCGGCTGCCTCGACCGCATCGGCTGCTTCGGCATAACCGGCCTCGATCCGGACAGCGCCGGGCTCCGGGGTACAGAGCGTAACAAAGAGGTTTTCCACCGGATAGTACGCTTCGTGGTAGCGTGGAATGATGCCGGCTACGGACTGGTAAAAGGTGCGTTCGTACCGGTCCCCCTTCTTCAGGGAGATGATATCACGCAGAAGTTTCCGTCCGGTGAAGAGAAAGAGCTGTTCCACATCCTGAACGGCGGTCAGTGCGATATGAACCGCGTAGAGCCCGCAGGGGACCCGTTCTGTGATATAGCTGTAGGGAATCATACTTCCTTCGATGCCGTTGGCTAAAGAAAGAAGCGATGGGTCAAAGCCGTCTGACAGCTCCGGTATGTCAAGCCGGTCGGAATCAGCCGTGAGATGGTCTGCGGCTGTATTGTGAAAAAATGGCTGAAAATGATACTGCATCTTAAAGTTCCTCCTGAAATGAATTTTCAAATACGCTCTGGCCCCGCTGGGCCGGACGGTCCGCGTAAGCCGGTGATGTAGGCGCTGGGGGCCATGCCGGTCTTCTTCTTGAAGAGCTGGGAAAAATACTGTGGATTGTTGCCGAAGCCGACCCGCTCGGCAATATCCGAGATCCGGTCCATCTCCTCGTTTTCGATGTATTCCTTTGCCTTTTGAATCCGCTCATTGGTCAGGTAATCGGAAAAGCGTATGCCGGTCTCCTTCTGAAATTTTCTGGATACATAGTCTACATTCATATATAAATGCTGCTCCGCAATGTATTTCAGCGTCAGGTTGGGATTCTCCAGATTTTCCCTGATATATGTAAAGATCTGCCTGGTCATGCTGCTGACGGTTTCCGTTCTGGAGCATCCCTCCATAAGCTCTGTAAGCTTTTGAAAGACGGATTCCTTCAGCGCGTCAAGATCACTCTCCCCCTCGGCCTGCATCAGCCACTCCGTGAGGCCGGAGCCGGAGATATTCGGGTTGCCGAGCGTGATTTTCAGGAACATACTGCCGGACAGCTGTTTGAGGAAACGGATGTCCATGATATCGGAGATCAGTTCCATGAGGCTTTCCATGGCGGAGGCGCTGCCCTCGGCAATGGCGCGGCAGTAATTTTCAGTCTCCTGGGTGATTGCGGTATAATTGCAGGTGCATAAGGCGTGGTAATTGTTTACGTAGTAAAAGGTGCTGAATCTGCGGATCTTCTCAAGGACAACGCCGAACAGGCCTTTTAAGTCGGAATACGTCTCGATTTGAAGCTCCAGGCTGGTGTGCTGGCCCTCTAAGCTGACGCGGTCCAGCTTCGCCTTCAGCTGGCCGAAGTCAAAGGAGATGTCCTGACAGAAGATCAAAAAGGTATTTCGCACATAGATTCCGTAGATGCTGACCTGCGGCAGACAGTTCTGGGCAAAATCGCTTAGAAGGCCCAGAAATTCTTCCAGATTCTCCTGTTCCAGATAGTAAATGTAGAACAGACGGTAGGGCGTAAAGTAAAAATCCATGTAGGGCTCATAGGTGGGAATAATCTCATCCAGCGATTTCTCCAGATAGAGGGCGTCGTTGATGATACTGGAGACTACATTGTGGCGGATGCTGTCCGCCTGGCTGAACTGGGAGTCCAATATCCGGCGCGCCTGGCGCTTGGCGTAGCAGTCGCTGACACTTTCCTTTACGGCGTCAATGATCTGCTGCTCATTACAGGGCTTTAAAAGATAGTGGCGGACTCCGTATTTCATGGCCTGTTTGGCGTATTCAAATTCCCCGTAGCCGGAGAGAAGGATGAACTGAGTGTCCAGATCCGTCTCGGATATCCGGCCGATCAGCTCCAACCCGTTCATGCCCGGCATGCGGATATCTGTGATGACCAGGTCCGGAGATTCATCTAAAATCATGTTGTAGGCCTCGATTCCGTTGGAACAGAGACCGGCCAGTTCAATCCCATACTGGCTCCAGTCAATAATTGTGGATATGGTCTCCCGGATGATGCGTTCATCGTCTGCAATGATCAGTTTCAGCATATGATTGGTTCTCCTTGACTTGAAATGGTATATGGATATCGGCGGTTGCGCAGTCGTCCTCATTTTTTAACTCAAGACCGCAGGCGTCGCCAAACAGCAGGCGGATGCGCTGGTCAATGTTCATGAGACCGATGCCGAAGCCGTTCGGCTGCTTTTCCCGGCTCCTTAATTTTTCGAGAAGGTCTTCTTCAAAAACAGAACCGTTGTTTTTTACCCGGATCAGGACCTTATCATCCTCGTGGCGCACCAGGAGTTCCACGTGACAGGTCTCCGTCATCTCTTCCATGCCGTAACGGATGGCATTTTCTATGAGCGGCTGTATGGTCAGCGGCGGCATCAGGATATGATGCAGATCGTCGGCCACCAGGGAGACGAAGTCCAGACGGTCCTCGAACCGTATTTTCTGTATCGTGATGTAGGCGCGGACCAGCTCCAGCTCGTAGTCCAGTTCCACCAGGGACTCGTGATTGCTGAGGGTGGAGCGGAGCAGCGTTCCGAGAGACTCCGCCATCATGGATATTTCCGCGTTTTTGGATGCCTTTGCCCTCCAGTTGATGGATTCCAGCGTATTATAGAGGAAATGCGGGTTGATCTGGGATTCCAGCGCCTTGATCTGGGCTTCCTTGCGCAGCAGTTCATTTTTATAATTCGTGTCCACCAGGGTCCGGATCCGGGTGGCCATCCGGTCGAAACGCTGGTGAAGCCGCCCGATCTCATCGTTTCGGACGCTGTAATCATAGGCGGACTGCTCCAGGGTGAGCTCATTTTTACTGAATCCATCCATCTTAACGATCAGCGCGTTGAAATGGCGAAGAATGGAGTAAATCAGCCACTGCGTTAAGGCGAGGGCGATCAGAATGCCGAGCACCATGATGCCCAGAATGATTTTCGCGGAGCGTCCGATGGAGTGGATGATGGAGTCAAACGGGATCAGGCTGATGTATCGCCAGTCGTAATACGGAATCTTGCTGCTCACTGCGAAATAGGTGTGGTTGTCCACCCGAAGGGTCTGGTAGGTGTCGTCCTCCAGCTGGAGCGTCTGGGTTACCAGGTCTTTGGAGAGGCCGGCCGAGGAGTAGATGGTGTCCGGCCCGTCTGCCAGAATGTAGTAGCCGGTATCGAAGGTCTGGAAGGAACGGTTGATCGTATTGATCAGCCTGTCGGTATCCACGTAGATCAGCAGCCTTCCGATGGTGGAGAAATCCAGCGCCTCGATTTTCCTGATATTTCTTCCGAGAAAGAGGCCGGAAGTACTGCCGCCTCCGGTGGTCCAGCTGACCGCGCCGTCGCCGGCCGCCGCATTCTCCAGGGCATTATGGATAAAAGCCGAATCGGTCCTTTCGTAGGCGGCCCAGTTGGTCGTATTGGAAAATGCATCGTTATACAGGACGATGTAGGAGACGCCGTTCTGCCGGAATGTCTCATAATAGGATGAAAGGGCGGTGTTGATGCTCCTGTTGGCATTGGAACGGACCACGGCATCATCCGATTCGTGGATCGCGGAGAGAGACGTCTGGATGGACGGCGTCGACAGGATGATGGAGGACAGGCGCTCCACATCCTTTAAGTTTGCAGAGATGGTATTGGCCGAAAAACTCAAATTTCCCGCAATGGATCGGTAGAGCAGTTCATTATAGGTCTTTGACAGTATGGTAAAGCCAATGAGGGAAAACAGTAGGAGAGAGACGACGTTTAACAGTACAATAAAGAAAATCTTCCATCTCAGCGAGAGGTTTTTGAACAAGGTAAGGAGCTTTGCTTTTAAGGTTTCTGCCCGTTTTTTCATGCGAATTGTCCTGCTTCTTTCTATATTAAAGATTTCGGTTGAAGTAGAAAAGTATGGTTACTAATGGTACATGGACAGTATATAATAATTGCATTGCAAACTCAAGATTTCGGAAAGGAAAGTCGGTTTTTTCTAAAAGGAAGTCGGTTTTATTTATACCGGTATCGGAGGAAACCAGTTTATAATAAACTTACAAACGAAACGGAAGAGCAACACCGTTTTCAGAAAAAGATGGAGGATATGAAAATGAAGAAGAAATTGGCAGTAGTCCTGGCCGCTTCCATGGCGGCGGTATCTCTGGCGGCATGCGGCAGCGGCACGGCGGAAAGCGGCAGCACGACGGGAGCGGATTCCCAGACAACCGCAGGTGCGGCGGCTGAAAATACGACGGCAGCAGCTTCCGGCGACGCGTCTCTGACGGTGGCCTGGTGGGGCAACCAGACGAGAAACGAGAGGACTCAGGCGGCGCTCGATAAGTATTCGGAGCTGAACCCTGGCGTGACATTCGACGGACAGTTCTCCGAGTGGTCTGATTACTGGAACAAGCTGGCGACTGCGGCAGCAGGCCACTCGCTTCCCGATGTAATCCAGATGGATTACGCTTACTTGGATCAGTACGTTTCCAACAATCTTCTGGTGGATTTGACTCCTTATATCGAGGATGGCACCCTGAATGTAGACAACTGCAGCCAGGACATCATTAATTCCGGATCAGTTGACGGAAAGGTGTATTCCATCGCAATCGGCATCAACGCGCCGGCCATGGTTTACAACAAGACCATCACCGACCAGGCGGGAGTGGAAATCAAAGACAACATGACGCTGGACGAGTTCGTAGCAGTCAGCAAGGAAATCTACGCAAAGACCGGATGCAAGACCAACATGGCATACGGCGTTTCCCAGGAAATATTACAGGCCATGATCCGCGGCTACGACGGCCACGTGCTCTTTGACGAAGGGAAGCTGGGAGTGGACAGCGCAGACGAATTCGTACCATTTTACAAAGTATATGAGGATGGCGTGAAGGAAGGCTGGTACATTGAACCGAGCGTATTTGCAGAGCTGACCCCGGGTTCCATCGAGCAGGATCCTCTGATCTACGGTTCCAGCCCGGAAACCATGTCATGGGTAGCGTTCTGCTGGTCAAACCAGTATGCGGCGTTTACCAACGCAGCTCCGGAGGACATAAATTTAGACTTGACCACATGGCCGTCGAAAGACCCGAAAAAGTCCAACTTCTTAAAACCGTCCCAGCTCTTCTCCGTATCGGTGGATTCCAAGGATCCGGTTACAGGTGCTAAGATTATCGACTACTGGACCAATTCCATGGACTGCAACGAGATTCTTCTGGCCGAGAGAGGTGTGCCGATCTCTTCCAAGGTTGCCGAGGAACTGGCTCCGTCTCTGACAGAGAGCGATCAGAAGGTAATCAGCTTCATCAATGATGTGGTGACACCGAATTCTTCTCAGATCAACCCTCCGTATCCGAACGGAAGCGCAGAGGTATCCGACTTAATCAACAAGCTGGGTGAAAAGGTATGCTACGGCGAACTGACTGCGGAGGAAGCGGCAGAACAGCTTTATACCGAGGGAAATAAGATCATGGCAGAAAAGGCTAAATAACAGGCTGTAAACTGAAAACATATTGAGGGTGTCCCCATTTCGATAAAATCTACATATGGGACACCCTTTTTTCAGGAATGGAAACATTCGAGAATGGGAAAAGGAGCAGATCTATGAAAATGCTGAAAAAAGCAATGAATAATGAGCGCACGGCGGGAATCATCTTTACCATGCCGTTTACCATCGGGTTCCTGCTGTTCATGATAGTGCCGATGGGAATTTCACTGTACTATTCCTTCTGCAGCTATGATATTTTGTCTCCGCCTGTCTTTACGGGCCTGCAGAATTTCAAGACCATGTTTGCAGATGAAACGTTCTATAAATCCATTAAGGTTACCTTCTTCTTTGCATTTGTGTCCGTGCCGCTGCGTCTTTTATTTGCGCTGATCGTGGCGATGCTGCTGCTCAAGAGCACGAAGATGACCGGATTCTACCGCGCGGCTTACTACCTGCCATCCATCATCGGCGGCTCCGTTGCGGTCGCTATCCTGTGGAAGCGTATGTTTGCCACGGACGGCGTGATCAACAAGCTGCTTCAGGCAGTCGGCATCAACTGCACCATGTCCTGGCTGGGCAATACGAAGACGGCGATCTGGGTGCTGATTATCCTGGCAGTGTGGCAGTTCGGTTCTTCCATGCTGATCTTTTTGTCCTCGTTAAAGCAGATTCCGCAGTCGTTATACGAGGCGGCCAATGTGGACGGCGCGAACGGCATCTCCAAATTCTTCCGGATTACACTGCCGCTTCTGACACCGACGATCTTCTTTAACCTGGTTATGCAGATGATTAATGGTTTCTTGGCTTTTACGCAGAGCTACATCATCACCCAGGGAAAACCGATGAATTCCACACTGTTTTACACGGTGTATATGTACCAGCAGTCCTTCGAGTTCTATAACACCGGATACGGCGCGGCTCTGGCCTGGGTTATGCTGGCCATGATCGGAATGATCACACTGTTCCTGTTTGCAACGAAGAAATTCTGGGTATACGAAGGAGGGCTTTAATCATGAAGGCAAAGAAAAGAATTCGCGATGTCGTATACCATGTCATCGTTTTCGGTATTGGCATTCTCATGATCTGTCCGCTGATCTGGATGTTCATGAGTTCCTTTAAGGAGACCAAAACCATTTTCCAGACGGCCGGAAGCCTGATTCCCAATCCGTTTACACTGGATAATTACATCAACGGATTAAAGGGCTTTGCAAAGGTTCCCTTTCTGGTATTCTTCAAAAATTCACTGTTTATCTCCGTAGTTGCCACGATTGGAACCGTGATTTCATCCGCGGTGGTGGCGTACGGGTTCGCACGTTTTGATTTCAAGGGAAAGAAAATACTGTTTGCGGCAATGCTGCTCTCCATGATGCTTCCGGCGCAGGTTTTAATGATCCCGCAGTACCTCTGGTATCAGAAGCTGGGCTGGGTGGGAAGCTACTTACCGCTGATTGTGCCGTATTTCTTTGCAATTCAGGGATTTTTCGTTTATCTGATGACGAACTTTATCGACGGAATTCCGAAGGAACTGGACGAGGCGGCCAAGATCGACGGCTGTTCCTACCCGCAGATATTCGGAAGAGTAATCCTGCCGCTCATCACACCGGCCCTTGTTACAGGAGGAATCTTCTCCTTTATGTGGAGATGGGATGACTTCCTCTCCGCGCTGCTTTACGTCAATAAGTCCATTAAGTATCCGGTCAGCCTTGCGTTAAAGCTGTTCTGCGATCCGGGCTCTTCCTCGGATTACGGCGCAATGTTTGCCATGGCTTCCTTATCCATTCTTCCGTCAGTAATTATCTTTATTTTCTTCCAGAAATATCTGGTGGAGGGAATCAGTACCAGCGGGCTGAAGGGATAAAGAAGAAAGAAGAAGGAAGAAGGCACAAACGGCGGTTGAAGATGGAGGAACAGGCAGATGGGAAAACTGGAATTTGACAGAAATTGTATGGAACAGACTATGGACCGGATCGTGGAACGGACGATGCGGATGGATATGACCTGGGACTGGCCCTGCGGCGTTGCGTATTACGGAATCGCGGAGGCGTATGAGGCAACAGGAAAACAGGAGTATCTGGATCTTATGAAGGAGCGGGTGGATGAACTGATCAGTCTGGGGCTTCCCGATTTTACTGTTAACACCTGCGCCATGGGGCACGTGCTGCTGACCCTGTATCAGCACACCGGTCAGGAGGTCTATAAGGATATCATAGAAGCCAAACTGAATTATCTGGAACATGAGGCGCTCCGGTTCGGAGACCATGTCCTTCAGCACACGGTGTCGGCTGACAATGACTTTCCGGAACAGTGCTGGGCGGATACGCTTTTCATGGCCGCGCTCTTTCTGCTGCGGGCCGGAGTAATGCTTGAGAGGCCGGAGCTGACAGCGGATGCGCTGAATCAGTGGTACTGGCACATCCAGTATTTACAGGATGAGAAGAACGGGCTGTGGTACCATGGCTATAATCATATCACAAAGGACCATATGAGCGGGTTCTACTGGGGAAGGGCCAATTGCTGGGCGGCGTATACCATGTCCCAGGTGGCACACATTCTCCCGGAGTGCTATTTATATCCGGAGTATTTAGAGATCGCGGGAAGCTTAAACGAGCAGCTATCGGCTCTGAAGCTGTACCAGACGGACTCCGGTTTATGGCGCACGCTGCTGGATGATGACGAGTCCTACGAGGAAGTGTCGGCCTCCGCCGGGATTGCCGCGGCGATGCTGGCGAAAAAGAATCCTCTCTATTTAAAATATGTCAACAAAACGGTGCAGGGCGTTCTGGCCAATGTGACAGAGGATGGCCGCGTGATGAATGTTTCAGGAGGCACCGCTGTCATGAAGGACAGGGAAGGCTACCGCAATATCTCCCGTAAATGGATTCAGGGCTGGGGACAGGGCATGGCGCTCACATTTTTTGCCGGCCTTTTGCAGTATGATGCCATGAAAGGGGACGGAGCGCTTTAAGTTACAATTCACGGCCCCACCGCGGGCCTCTGCCGTCTGGTGCTGTCGGTTCACGCGCGCTTTTTTGTTCCGGTTTCGGGCATAAGCGGTTCTAAACGTGCAGGATTTTTCTAAAAGCCATGGGAAATCCCCAAACTCGCGTTGCTCAAACAAGTGGGGATTTCCCATGAACGAAAAATTCTGCGCGTTAAGAACCGCTAATACCCTGCAAAGTCACAAAAAAGCGCGCGTGAACCGACAGCACCAGACGGCAGAGGCCAGCGGTGGGGCCGTGAATTGTAACCGCTTTAATTGTGTGGCTGAGAGCAAAAAGACAGACCTTTTTCCCGGAAAAACAGGGGAAAGGCCTGTCTTTTGAATTAGGAAGACAATATTGTTATTATTTCCGTTATGTGGTATACTACCAACTGATATTATATGGCTTTAGCGGAGGCAGATGCTTCCGACAACGATGGCAGGGAGAAAACCTGCCATTTCGTATTCTCTGTGCAGCGGTTCGCGGGGCGGTTTCGCTGTGGAGAGAGGCAGCAGGAGAGAAAAAACGGAAGTCGCCGGCTGGGCATGCTTGCATGGCCGCCCGGCTCATTGCACGCGGAATCAGACGGGAGGAGGAGTGTTCCGAATGGGAGAGCGGATTATTGAAACATGGATCCAGGCCAAGCATCCGAATCAGGAGCTGTGCGAGGATGGCCTGTATACAGGCCGTAACTATTACGCGGTCATCGATGGGGTGACCAGCAAGGGAAGCCTCGTCTGGCCAGGGGAAAAGACAGGGGGCCGATTCGCCAAAGATGTGCTTCTGGAGGCGTTGGATACGCTTCCTGCGGATATGAATGCAGAAGGCGCTGTTTCTTATTTAAATGGCGTGCTGCGGGAGGCCTCATTTCAGGCGGCGGAAAACCCGGAGGTACTGGAACGGGTGAGGGAGGAGCGGCCTCAGGCTGTTCTCATTGTATACAGCCGTATGCGCCGGGAGGTCTGGTGCTTTGGGGATTGCCAGTGTATGATCGGCGGCAGGCTTTACAGGAAGACGACGGTGATGGATGAACTGACCGCGGGTGTCAGATCGGCTTACAACCAGCTGGAGCTGGCAGCCGGAAAGACGCTTGAGGAGCTGGCGGAGCATGACACGGGGCGCGAGTACATCATGCCGCTTCTGGTGGGAGAGTGCCAGTTTGCCAATGGTGACGGGGAGTATTCCTACGACGTGCTGGATGGTTTTCCCATCCATGAAGAACACACCCAGGTGTATCCGGTCCGGCCAGGAGAAGAGGTGGTGCTGGCGAGCGACGGATACCCGGAGCTTTTCGGGAATCTTGCGGAGAGCGAAGCCGTCATCCGGGAGGTGAAGGAGACGGATCCCATGTGCATGTTCCGATTTAAGGGACCGAAAGGGATTGCCCCGGGATTTCACAGCTTCGATGACAGGACGTATCTGCGGTTTATCCTGGAAGAGGATTGAAAATAAAGTGTGAGTTTATAAAAAAGCAGAATAAAATACATCGGAAATGGATAAGAATAGAAAACACATTTTTTATGTCCCGGATCGGGAAAGGAAGGACCGTTTTGCGGCCGGTCAGGATTCTAAAAACGGAACTCGCATTTGCGAGGGAAAATAGGCGGAATTCTTGACAATCCGGGACGTTTAAGATATAATACTTTGAATGCGAAAGAGCGAGAATTAAACCAGGAGGAAGTAAAACCATGGCAGATAAGAAAAATATTTTAACATATGAAGGTCTTAAGAGATATGAGGATGAGCTTCAGAACTTAAAAGTAGTGAAACGAAAAGAAGTTGCCCAGAAGATTAAGGAAGCCAGGGAGCAGGGGGACTTATCTGAGAACGCGGAGTATGATGCTGCGAAAGACGAGCAGAGAGATATCGAGCTTCGTATCGAGGAGCTTGAGAAGCTGCTTAAGAACGCAGAAGTCGTTGTAGAAGACGAGATTGATTTAGATAAGATTAACATTGGCTGTAAGGTAAAGGTTTACGACGTGGATGAGGACGAGGAGATGGAGTTCAAGATCGTGGGTTCCACAGAGGCGAACAGCCTTCAGAACAAGATTTCCAATGAGTCACCGGTAGGCCAGGCATTGATGGGCAAAAAAGCCGGCGATGTCGTAGATGTGGAAACCCAGGCCGGTGTGATCCAGTACAAGGTGCTGGAAATCCAGAGAGTGTCATAAGTCCAAAAGTCAAGTTCACAAAGGAGTGTATATAAGTGGCAGAACAGCAGAACCAGAACCAGGTTAAGGAAGAGGATTTAAACCAGTTACTGAAGGTGCGCCGCGATAAGCTGGCGGAGCTGCAGGAAGCGGGAAAGGATCCGTTTAAGATTACAAAGTATGATGTAACAGTACACAGCAGTGATATTAAGGAAAATTATGAGGAATGGGAAGGAAAGGAAGTTTCCGTAGCAGGACGTATGATGTCCAAGCGTGTGATGGGAAAGGCTTCCTTCTGTAACGTTCAGGATTTAAAGGGAAATATACAGACTTACGTAGCCAGAGACAGCATTGGCGAGGAGTCCTATAAGGATTTCAAGAAGATGGATATCGGCGATATTGTCGGCATTAAGGGAACCGCATTTACCACGAAGACCGGTGAGATTTCCATCCATGCCACCAGCGTCGTTCTGCTGACCAAGAGCCTTCAGATTCTTCCTGAGAAGTTCCATGGCCTGACCAATACAGACCTTCGCTACAGACAGCGTTACGTGGATTTAGTCATGAATCCGGAGGTGCGTGACACCTTCGTGAAGCGTTCCCAGATTATCAAAGCAATCCGGGATCATTTAGATGAGCAGGGCTTCATGGAAGTGGAGACTCCGATGCTGGTTCCCAACGCAGGAGGTGCTGCTGCGAGACCATTCGAGACCCATTACAACGCGCTGGACGAGGATGTAAAACTCAGAATTTCTCTGGAGCTGTATCTGAAGAGACTGATCGTAGGCGGTCTGGAGAGAGTTTATGAGATTGGCCGTGTATTCCGCAACGAGGGTGTGGATACCCGCCACAATCCGGAATTTACCTTAATGGAGCTGTATCAGGCCTATACGGATTACCACGGTATGATGGACCTGGTGGAGAACCTGTTCCGTTCCGTAGCCTTAAAGGTTCTGGGAACCGCAGTCGTGTCGTACGACGGCGTGGAAATCGATTTATCAAAGCCATTTGAGCGCATTACCATGGTAGACGCGCTGAAGAAATATAAGGGAATTGACTTTACGGAGATTCATACCGATGAGGAAGCAAAGGCACTGGCAGACCAGTACCATATTGCGTACGAGGCGCGCCATAAGAAGGGCGATATCTTAAGCATGCTGTTTGAAGAGTTTGTAGAAGAGAACCTGATACAGCCGACCTTTATCATAGACCATCCGGTGGAGATTTCTCCTCTGACCAAGAGAAAACCGGAGGATCCTGACTATACGGAGCGTTTTGAGCTGTTTATCACGAAGCGTGAGATGGCTAACGCTTACTCTGAGTTAAACGATCCGATTGACCAGAGACTTCGTTTTGAGGCGCAGGAAGTGTTAAAGGCCGCAGGCGATGAGGAAGCCAACTCCATGGATGAGGACTTCTTAAATGCGCTGATGATCGGTATGCCTCCGACAGGCGGCATCGGTATCGGCATCGACCGTTTCGTTATGCTGCTGACTGATTCCTATGCAATTCGTGACGTTCTGCTGTTCCCGACCATGAAGACGCTGGGCAGTTCTGATAATAGCAGGAAGGCAGAGAAGGCCGCTGCTTCTGCTCCGGCTGCTGAGAACGTGAAAGCCGCGGTGGAGATTGATTTTTCCAATGTGAAGATTGAGCCGCTGTTTGAAGAGATGGTGGATTTTGAGACTTTCTCAAAGTCTGATTACCGTGCAGTGAAGATCAAAGACTGCGTGGCAGTGCCGAAGAGCAAGAAGCTTCTCCAGTTTACTCTGGACGATGGAAGCGGCACAGACCGCACGATTTTAAGCGGAATTCATGAGTACTACGAGCCGGAGGATCTGATTGGTAAGACAGCCATCGCCATCGTGAATCTGCCGCCAAGAAAGATGATGGGAATTGACTCCTGCGGTATGCTGATTTCAGCCGTGCATGAGGAAGACGGACATGAGGGACTGAATCTGCTGATGGTGGATGACAGGATTCCGGCGGGGGCGAAGTTGTATTAATACGCAGTGATAGTATTGGAGTAAATAATAACAGGTATCTGATGAAGAAATGTTGCTTCCTCAGATACCTGTTTTAATGTGTGAAAATACATTTGCCTGTGCCAGGACATACTATGCTGTTTTCGCTGGTATGGCCAGAATGCCGTCCCGTTACATTGCAGATCAGTAAAGTTTTATCCAATTACACCAGCATTTCAACAAACTCAACCGGATACATAGTCCGTTTGGACACTTCCTCAACCGCTAGTCCCTGGCTGAGAAAACGCCTGATGACGCACTCCATGCTTTCTGCTGCCTCAATGATATATTTATCAAAATCATAAAACCGCATACTCCGCTGGCCCCAGGGATATTCCGTCGGGTGATGGATAAATTCCACGCTTTCGATGGCCTCCAGCTTTCTCTCCCAGTCGTCGATCCGGTCTGTTTCAAAATAGAGCTGAAAGTTATTTGCTGCTGTCTTTCTGTTCAGTGATTTACCGATCATTGCTTCGTAGTTTGCCTGCAGGCTGAGGCCATTGTCCAATGAGACGTGTTCTCCTAAATCCATGAGGACTTTTTGCTCCAGGATTGTTTCGTAAAAATATTTTGATTTTTCCATATCATCAACTATAAGCAATGTGCCTCCGTATTTCATATGGATACCTCCTCTTTTTTTCTCAATTATAGCCTAAAACTTTGCGATCGCACTGTAAAAATCGGACAAGTTGTTTCGGTATTCCTGAGGAGTAACGCCGCATACGGCCCTAAAATCCCTGATAAAGTGAGAAATATCATAAAAACCGGATTCGGCAGATATATAATCGAGGCTGTGACTCGTATGGTGCAGCAGATAAATGGCTTTGTTGATACGCACGATTCGGGAAAAATGTTTCAGGTTAAATCCTAAATAGTGATTGGAAAGCCTGTTTAAATGACGTTCACTGTAAAATGTTTTTTCTGTTATTTCTTTGAGACTTATGTTACCGTTACTCTGAATGATCAGCTGCACGGCCAGACGGAATTCAGCCGGGTATTGGCTGCATTGGCTGCAAAGCAGCAGACTCTCGATTCTGGTCAGCAGTTCTTCCGCGGTTCCCGCGTTACAGAAGATTTCTTTTATGGAAGAATCCAGGCGGGGCGCGATCTGTTCAAAGGAAATGATCGTATCCATCAGCTGATTCTGCTTTGTTCCGGTGAATACAAACAGCCCTGCCGGCTGAAATTCGATAATGAATATCACGCTGCATGCATTCGCATTTTTTCCAACAAAATATGGTTTGGAGGACGGTCCGAAAATCAGGATGCGCAGATCGGCCCCGTCATATGTAAGGACAAGAGTTGCACTTCCATGCGGCACGATAGTATAGTCATCGGAAATGACACCTTTGTTTGGAAAGGTGATGGTATAGTTAGAGATCAGTGTTTTCAACTGCTCGCTGGGCGAAAAATAAGCAAAATTCTCATCACCCATTAATTGCGTATTGGTTTTCACGGCTGAAAAATCTGCGCTGTCCTTTTTTATCATATATTTTCATGTTCACTTTCTGAGAGCGGATCTGTTAAATGAAAAAAATGCAGATAATTCTATCTGCACTTCCTAAATCAGTCTACTACATTTCAAATAAAAAGTCTATAGTTTCTTTTTGCTTATCGGGGAATCTCTCTCTTACCATGGTTTTGCTGCTTAAATTGTCTGCCACACAATTCTCCTGTTTTTGTGGTGCAAAGTTGATGATATAATACCAATAGATTCAAAGTTGTATTGCAGAAGTAAAGTGACAGACGGATTGAAATGAGGAGTATAAGAAAGAAATATGGTTGAAAGAAGGAGTCATGGCGGGGAGCGGCCGTTGAAGCGGTGTAGGGAAAAAAACATCACGGACCGCAGCGTGAAGGCCAGAAGACGGCGAAGAAGAAGAAAATGGATCTATTTTACCAGACGTATTTCCATTTGTATGATAGCGGCGGCAGCAATAGTCTACTGCATGATCAGCCTAAAATACAGAAATACATTTCTGCCAAACACGAGGATTGGCGGTATTACTGTCTCGGGGCTGACCATAGAAGAGGTGCAGTCAGAGATCAGGAAGGGAATTGAACGTTATGAACTGATCCTGGAGGAGCGGATAAATGGAGAAGCGATCGGTCTGCATCCTGTCTTTGACGGGACCTTAGAGAACATTTTGAGGAAGCAGAATTCCCTGCTATGGGGGCTGCGAGCCATAAGAGGTGCCGAGTATGCCTCCAGCTATATGGTGGAATATGATAAAGGAAGCATGGATTTGGCGGTCGCTGCTCTGGAATGTCTCAAGTCGGAACAGGTTGTGGAGCCGGCTGACGCGTATGTGGCCTTTGTGAGTGGAAGCGGATTACAGATTATTAAGGAAGAACCGGGAAAGGCGCCTGTCCGGGAACGTCTGTCAGAAGAAATAGGAAAAGCGGTCTCCAGCCTGGAAACGCGTATCTCGCTGGACGAACGGGCTGTCTATAAAGAACCGGGAGTCTCAGAGACGGACCCGGAACTGCTGGCTCAAAAGGAGGCGTTAAAGGTCTGTACAGATGTGACCGTGACCTATCGGTTCGGAAGCCGTTCTGAGGTACTGGACGGAAGTACGATTCTTCCGTGGCTGTCGATGGATGGAGAAGGAAGCGCAGTCGTTGACCGGAGCGGAGTGGAAGCGTATGTGGTGAACCTGGCGAAAAAATACAATACTGCATACTGTGCGAAGGAACTGAAAACTTCCTATGGATCCATTGTGACGATCACAAAAGGTCATTACGGCTGGCTGATTGATAAGGAGGCGGAAACGGAGGTTCTGTTGGAAATAATCAGATCCGGTGAAAGTCAGGAGCGGGAGCCTGTCTACGCCCAGAAAGCGGCCAGCCACGACGGCCCGGATTACGGGGACACTTACGTGGAAATGAATCTCACTGCCCAGCATTTGTTCTATTATAAGAATGGGAAGCTGCTGATTGAATCGGATTTTGTATCCGGAAATGAGGCGAAGGGCTGGAGCACCCCTGCTGGCGCCTATGAACTGACCTATAAGCAGCGCAACGCGGTGCTGAAGGGCAAGAACTATAATACGCCTGTTACATACTGGATGCCATTTAACGGAAATATCGGGATGCATGATGGATACTGGCGGTCCAGTTTCGGCGGGACCATCTATAAGAAAAACGGTTCCCATGGCTGTATAAACCTTCCTCCTGCGGTAGCAAAAACTATTTATGAAAATATTGAGGCACACATACCGGTATTGTGTTATCATCTGGATGGAACGGAAACTGGTAAGACTACGCCGGGGGCGGGAGATACGTCGAAGGCGGGAGATACGTCGAAGGCGGGAGCTTCATCGGTATCGGGAGGTTCGTCCTCTTCCACGGATTCATCAGTCTCCGAAGAGGGATCGATGAAAACAACTCCAAACAGCAGCCAGACAGAAAGCAGTACGCCAGCAGCAGAAAATACGACTGGTGAGAACCAGACGGCCGCGCCGGAAAATGGAAATAGTAGCGAAGACGGAGAGAACCAGACGTCTGCGTCTGAAAGTGGAAACGGAAACGGAGCCAGTCAGACGGCTGACCCCGGAAATACCAGCAGCAATGGAGAAAATCCATCCTCCCCGCCTGGAAGCGAAAGCAGAAATGACCAAATACCAGCGTCATCCCCCATTTCCGACGCTTCCATGCCGAACCAGCCGAATATGCCGAACCAGCCGAATATGCCGAACCAGCCGAATATGCCGAACCAGCCGAATCCGTCGAACCAGCCGAGTCCGTCAAACCAACCGAATCTGTCGGATAACCCCACCCACTCGGCAATCGTAGCCCCGGGACCGTAACACCGCCTTTTCCAGCGCGGCAGCACACACAGACACGCCATAGAGGAGATTATCATGCCAATTAATTCATTTGAGAATTATCCAATGTCCTGGAAGCCGGACAAGCAGAAGCTGGCTTACCCGGTCTATTACAGTCTTGCCGATCTGATGGAGCAGGATATTAAGAGCGGGAAGCTGGCGGCTAATACGAAGCTGCCCCCACAGCGGGAGCTGGCAGACTTTCTGGATTTGAATCTGAGCACCATTACAAAGGCGTACAAGCTCTGTGAAATGCGGGGCCTGATCCACGCCGCCACCGGAAAAGGGACGTATGTGACGCCTTATGCCAATGTCCCCACGTCTACAGTAGAGAAAAATACCGGACCCAGAATCGAACTGGCCATCATCCATCCCTTCTACGAGTCCAACGCGGCGATCCGGGATCTGACCATGGAGATTTTGAAAAAACCATTTTCAGAGAGGCTGTTTGAGTACTCCCATCCCCTGGGGGACAGAGGGCAGATTCTGGCCGCTTCCCGGTGGCTGCAGCGGTTTGGCCTGGAGGCCAATGAGCACAACACCATGATCGCGGCAGGCGCTCAGAATGCACTTGCGACCATACTTTCCTCACTTTTTGAGGCGGGAGACCGCATTGCCGTCGACACCTACACGTATCCCAATTTCATCAGCTTGGCCAATCAGCTTTATTTACAGCTGGTGCCCATTGAAAATGACGTGTGGGGAATGCGTCCCGACCAACTGGAAAATGTCTGTACGCTTCAAAAGATAAAAGGCGTATATATGATGCCGGCGGGAGGAAATCCCACCAATATCGCCTTTTCAGATTCGAGGAAGAGGGAGATCGCTGAGATTATACGAAAACAAAATCTGATTGCAATTGAGGACGACAATTACGCCGCCCTGCTTGAGACACCGTATTCGCCCCTCGCCTTAGAGGCGCCGGAACACTGTATCTATGTCAGCGGGCTTTCCAAGCCGCTCTGTCCGGGGATAAGAATTGCATATTTATATCTGCCCGATCAGTATATCAATGCCATGGAACAGGGGATGTTCAGCCAGAACTTGAAGATTTCTTCTTTAAATATGGAGATTGCAGCCGAGATAATCCGAAGCGGCCTGGCGTGGAAAATCATACAGAAAAAGAGAGCGGCGGCCGCGGAGCGCAATCAGATTTATGCCTCCTTTTTTCCTGACCGCGAACTTTGCATGGAATCGTATTATCAGTGGCTGGAACTCCCGGAGCATTTAACCGGAAGGCTGTGTGAGGCCGAGCTCTCCGGCAGGGGAGTCAGCGTATTCGGCGCAGAGCGCTTCTATGTTGGAAAACAGCTGAAAGCAAATGCCGTCAGAGTGGCAACCAGCTCGGCGGAAAGTGACGAACAACTCCGCCGGGGGCTGGAGGTACTGCAGAATTTTATCCGGCAGCGGGATGCGGGGCCTTTATTCATCGTCTAGTTTTTGACCGGAATCACGATTCGTGTAATGTATTCGTCAATGGAATTGATGGTCATCTCGTTTACCCCTGTTTCGTAGGCGTATCCGAAAAGCGTGAGGCCGTGCTGCTTCGCATAGTCCAGAATTTCTGAATATCGCTGCGGAAGCCTGTCCCAGCTTCCCGTACAGTAGGCGCACAGATAGCTGCCGCTCGGCTTTTTATGGATTTCATTTACAGAAGCTGTGTGGGAAACCTTCATAAACAGGCCGTCATACTGGTCAAACTCGGAATGGAGCAGGTGGGAGACGGAGATCAGGGAGCCGTAAGTGGTATCGTGGAGACTCTTAAAATGGTGCTGTTTCATGGATTCAACCATCTGTTCGATCTCATCCTCCATGGACAGGGCCTGGTCGGAGGCAATGATGTGCAGATACTCCTCTTCACATTCGACAACGTCGATCCGGGTCAGATCGGTGTTCAGTAAATCGGTGAAGGTACCGCACTGGTCCGTCAGCATATCACGAATCGTGTTCAGCTTTTCTATTTCACGGTCCACGTCCTGAATCTTTTTATGCAGAAGCTGAACGTAGGCTTCTGCCCCACGCCTGTCTAAAAACTCTTTGATCTCAGGAATTCCCATATTCAGTTCCCGCAAAACCAGAATCGTCTCCAGCAAAGAGCTCTGATAGTAGGTGTAATAGCGGTAGCCGTTCTCTTTTACGACCGCCGGCTTGAATAAGCCGATCTCATCGTACCACATCAGAGTCTTTTTGTTGATGTTATGAAGGGCTGCAAATTGGCCGATCGTAAATAGTTTTTCTCTTTCCATAAAAAAATCCCCTTTTCCTCTTGACCGTACAGTTACTGTATGGATTATTATACAGGTAAGACAGTACAAATACAAGAAAAAAGGAGAATAGAATCATGAATTCAGAACATATTACACTGCGCCCCATCACACGAAAGGATTATCCGTTTATAGAGGATATCATACGCAAGACGTGGAAATACGACGCGCTGAGCAGCAATCCGAAGGATGCAAAGCATATGGCAAGGCTGTATCTGCGTTCCTGTCTGCTGCGGGCGACATTTTCCTGTGTCGCGGCTGTGGATGGAAAGGTGCTGGGAGTTATTCTGGCCGGGAGTAAAAAATCCGTTCCGAAATTCGCCCTTCGCCGCACCCTGGCTCAGCTCTGGTCCATTGCGCTGCTGTTTACAACGAAAACCGGAAGAGGAATCGGGAAATTCTTCAGTACCTTCGACCAGACGGACGAAGAACTGCTGAAAAATGCAGGAAATGCTTTTGACGCGGAAATCTGTTTCTTTGCCGTGGATGAGAGTACTAGAGGAACCGGCATCGGAAAAATGCTTTTTGCCCAGGCCCTTGATTATCTGGAACAGGAAGGGGTAAAGACCCTGTACCTCTTCACGGATTCCAGCTGTACTTACCAGTTTTACGAGAAGCGGGGAATGCAGCGGCTGGGAGAGAAAACGGTGGAATTCAGCGCCCATACAGACTACCGCCTGAATATGTTTATCTATGGCCTGGAGTTGCAGGCGGCCAGCTAAGGCCGCTCTGCAATTCAGACCGCACTGCTTCGCTGCCCGCAGGCCGGCGCATCGATGACCCGGTCATACCGGTAGGCCGAGAAGATAAATCCCAGCAGAAGCATATTTACGAGGATGCTGATACTGCCCTCCGAAACCATGGGAAGATTAGTAAAGCTGCCATACTGGAAACCGAAGTTCCCAAGTATATAGAGCACGCTCTGAAACAGCAGGCACAGGCCGCAGTGAAAGGACACCGCTCCGGCGAGCGCGCCGTGTATCCTTCGGATGCAGGAGAAGAGGACTGCGTAGAAGGCTGCCATAACTGCAAGAAACAGAATTCCGGCCAGCCAGCCAAACTGTAGAATGAATACGGCCAGGAGATAATTGTTCGCGTAATGCTGGGGCAGAATGTTCCATAAAGTGACATCTGACGGATCGGAGCGGAAGATGGAGCGGTGATGTTCAGAAAACGGCTTTTTCCCTTCCGCGGCAGCCTCTCTGGCATCTCCGTAGCTGAAATACCATTCGCCGGTTCCATACTCCATCAGCTCCTCCTGAGTAAGCGAAATCCGGCCGGCCAGCGGTGATTTGGAGAGCAGCTCCTGAATCAGAACCCCGTTATAGGAGTCGCTTAAGGTGTCGTATGCGTTCGCCTCCGGATTTACAAATGCCTGAAAATACTGGGACTGGCCGGGAAGCATCCCATAAAAAAGAAGGAGTACCACGCCCCCGGCGGCGGCCTGGATCAGGAGCCTTCTTTTATTTCCGGTGAACATCTCCCGGCAGATCATATACAACACGGTTCCGATCATGGAGAAGAGGAAAGTCACGGTCTCGGCCAGCGTAAAGCTGTTGTATGTAAAGTAATGGATAAGGGCTGCCCCGGCAGTGAGAAGAAAAGCGGCTGCCATGGCTTTCGGTGTCTGCTTCCGCATCCGGTAGAGAAGGATGACAACAACCGGTCCGGTCAGCAGAAGCGCATAGTAATCAATCATATGCCATGGAATGATGTATGCCGTGTCCCAGATTACATCCGCTATCCAATCGAATTCGATCATGGAAAGGAATATGGCTTCCGCGGTAAATATGGCTGCCGCCAGAATGAGAAGCCGCTTCTGGTACCGGATCAGCAGAGGGTATCCTTTCAGCGCCATGACCACCAGAAGGACAGCGCCAGTCAGATAGATAGAAAGCCCGCGGAACGTCAGTTCCGGGATCACGGCCGTGCAGGTTTCCGCAGCGAGACCGATGAGAAGGAGAATCACGGTCAGAACCATCAGAAGGCGGCTGGACCGGACGTGACGGACCGCGTTGATCCCGGTGCCGATCGCCACACCGTCCCCCATGGCATCCACCGCTTTCTTAACTGCGTCTTCGGGACTCATCCCTTCTGAGAGATACTCCTCCGTCCTGTCATCGATATGGTCCTTTAATTCTCTTACCACTGCCGGACGCAGAGGCTTATAGGCGATCTGATCCGCCACATCCTCTAAAAATGCTTCTTCATAATCCGTATGCTGATTGTGATTCTTCTGGAAGGGTTTATCCAAACACAGCACCCCCGATCACCTGATTCACCGCCGTCTGAAACGAATCCCATTCCTTCAGCTTATCCTGTAAAAGCTTCCGGCCGCTTTCGGTTATGATGTAATACTTACGCTCACGGCCATTTTCCGCAGTTCTCTGTTCGCAGATCACCGCCCCATCCTGTTCGAGCGCGTGCAGCAGGGGATAAAGCGTCCCCTCCTTCAGCGTGAAAACGCGTTCACTTCTTATTTCCAGCTCTTTGATGATCTGATAGCCGTACATGTCCTGCTGTTCCAATAGCTTCAGGATCAGCATGGAAGAGCCTACGGCCATATATTTTTTGTCCATATTTGCCTCCGTCCCGGAAATATTTCCCTAAAATAATACCTCGAGTTTCTATGTATCATAATCCTATCATACATAGAAACTCGAGGTATGTCAAGAAGCAAATAATAATTCTTAAAATTCGCGGATTACTCTTTTCCTTCCCCGTCAAAGTATTCTTTGACCAGCCTGACTACAGTGCCGGACAGCAGGAACACTGCGATCAGGTTGGGAATTGCCATCAGGCCGTTAAAGGTTTCGGCGATACTCCAGAGCATCCCTAAATCCATGGTGGCGCCCAGGATTGCGACCAGAGAGTAGACGATCATGAACGCTTTGATGATGCGCGAGGAGAACAGGAACTCGATACATCTCGCACCGTATAATCCCCAGCCGATGATGGTGGAAAATGCGAAACAGCACATGGCAACGGCTGTAAAAATGGAGACCCAGCTGCCATAGGTGGAAGTAAACCCGAGAATGGTCAGTTCCGCGCCGGCGGCTTCCCCGTAAGGAACCGGAACGTCGCTGCAGAGGATGACAAATGCGGTCAGAGTACAGATGACGATGGTGTCGGCAAACACTTCGAAAATCCCGAAAAAGCCCTGCTTGACCGGTTTCTTCGTGTCGGCGCAGGCGTGGGCGATGGATCCCGTTCCAAGGCCCGCTTCGTTGGAGAAGATGCCACGGGAGACGCCTTTCTTCATGCTCATAAAGAAGGTTCCGACCACGCCGCCTGTGACGGCCGCCGGGTTAAATGCCCCGTAAACAATCGACGAAAATACGGCGGGAACCCGGTTAATATTGAGAAGAATCACGCCGAAGGCGAGCACGATATAGAACAGCGCCATAAAGGGAACCAGTTTCTCCGTCACGCTTCCGATTCTTTTGATTCCGCCGAGAAGGACCAGGCCCACCAGAGCCGCCAGAATGATTCCGATGATAAGACTGGTGGTGTGCGCAGAACCTTCCTCGATCAAATGGTAATTGAGCAGCGCAGAGTTGATTGCTGTTGTGATGGTGTTTACCTGAGTGGCATTGCCTGTTCCGAACACGGTGAGGACGCCGAAGGCCGAAAACAGAGTGGCCAGCCAGCGCCAGTTTTTCCCGAGACCGTTCTTTATGTAGTACATGGGACCGCCTACTAAGTCGCCCTTCTCATTCACTTCACGGAAATGCACGGCCAGAGTTACCTCGGAAAACTTTGTACACATACCCAGAATCGCAGAAACCCACATCCAGAATACGGAGCCAGGGCCACCGATGGCGATGGCTCCAGTCACTCCGGCGATATTGCCGGTGCCGACCGTGGCGGCCAGAGCGGTGCAGACCGCCTGAAATGGCGTCATGGTACCGTCGGACGCGTCGCGCTTGCGGAACATCCGGCCCAGGGTAACCCGGATCGAATAGGAGAACTTGCGGATCTGCAGAAAATTGGTGCGGATACTCAGATAGAGGCCCACGCCGATGATGCAGACCATGGCTGGGACGCCCCAGATAAAATTGTTCACGGCATTGTTGATGGATTCGATAGTATTTAACATATGATGGAACCTTCCTGATTGTATTTTTGCTTTTTATTACCGTGTTTTGGTAAGAGAAAAAACAGTGAAAATATATAAAATAATACCATAATATTACAGAAAAGTACATGGCAATCGAGATTCTTAAGCCTGACGGCCGCCGCAGTGACCCTCTGTCGGACCCTGCCTCCCGGTCTCTTCCTTCAGATAGTGAGAAACATTGTTAAATAGCGGTACTTGTATTTACGGAATCCCAATGCTATACTATTTGAAGTTAGTTGAAACTAACCTACGAAATCCATACGAGATAAAGGCATTTCTGTCCTTGTGCCGGTGTTCGGTCCGGCCCTGGAGCAGAAATACTGTGGTTGGTAAAAAAAGAAAGGAAGAGAGGATTAAAACATGAGCAAAACAGCAGTAGTGTATTGGAGCGGAACAGGCAATACGGAGGCTATGGCGGCAAAAGTGGTGGAAGGCGCGCAGGCGGCAGGAGCGGAGGTCTCGCTGTTTACGGCTGCGGAATTCGGGGCGGACAAAATGGATGAATTTGATTCAGTTGCATTCGGCTGCCCGTCTATGGGAAGTGAGCAGCTGGAGGAGGACGAATTTGAGCCGATGTTCCTGAGCTGCGAGGCGAAGCTGAGAGGGAAGAAGATTGCGCTCTTCGGCTCCTACGGATGGGGAGACGGCGAGTGGATGAGAACCTGGGAGGAGACCTGCCGGGAGGATGGCGCTGTACTGGCCTGCGACTGCGTGATCTGCAATGACGCTCCGGACGCGGAGGCGGAAAGTGCCTGCGAGGAGCTGGGAAAGGCGCTGGCATAGGAGAGAAGAAAAGCCGGCAAAGGAAGGCCCGCTAAAGGAGGAACACAAGGTGCAGGATGCAAGCCGATATTTCAACGATCTTTTTGAACAGATGCCATCGGAGCAGGTCTATGAGGTTTTGAGAAATGCGCCGGAGGAAATCGGACGGTTTTCCATTTGCCAGAAAAATACGAGACAGGGAATCGACCTTCTGGACTGGCGCATGAATTACCAGCGGGATGTCCATGTATACAGGCGGGGAGAGAACAACAGAGATGAGGTGCAGTTTGTATTCTGCATGAATCAGGGCATGGTCTGGGAGATCGAGGGGATCCCCAGACCTGTTTCCATGGAAAAAGGAAATGCCTATATCTATCGGAATGGAGACAGGACCACATGGGGATACTATCCGGGAAAATGCGATTTCGTGTTTAAAAGCGTGCAGATTCCGGTACAGGTTTACCGCAGGCTTCAGAACGCGTATTTTGAAGGCAGGGAAGAGATATCGGCGGAGCGGTTCAGCTCTGCGGTGGAGAGCATTGAGATCACGCCCGGAATCTGCCGGATACTGGCTGAACTGGAACAGTCCGGGCGGTATGATGACGGGATTGGCCGCCTCTATCTGGAAGGAAAGCTGCTGGAACTGCTCGCCGCCTCCTTTGAGGAACTTCTCACATGCCGGAAGGCCCAAAAGAGACTGTGTGGGATTACCCGAACCGATCAGGAAGCGGTGAGGGAGGCAAAGCGGATTCTGGACCGGCACCTTACCGATGCGCCGGACTGCGAACGGCTGGCAAGGGCGGTAGGCGTAAGCGTCTCCAGGCTGGCCCGGTTGTTTTCGGAAATAACCGGAAAAACCATACACTCCTATCTGATCGAGCGGAGACTGGAGCACGCGGCGCTTCTGCTGACCGAACAGAAGAATGTGAGCCAGGCGGCCGCGCTGTCCGGATACTCCAACATGAGCCATTTTTCCGCCTCCTTTAAAAAGAAATACGGCGTGCTCCCCAAGGAGTATGCCGGAAAATGAAAAACTGTTAGAAATATACCGTTTTTTGGTAGAAATGCTTCGGTTATCGCCGTAAAATATAACACGTCAAGTTAGACAAAGCTAACTCGACGTGTTTTTTCATACCGGAGAGTCCGGCATGACAGGAGTTACTGTTGAAAGGAGTGGTATCGGATATGTTTCAAAAGATTTTAGAGTACGCGGGGCCCTACAAAAAGACGACCTTTCTGGCTTCTGCGGTCATCCTGCTGGGAGTGTTTATGAGTGTCCTCCCGTTTATCTTTGCCTGCCAGATCATCGCGCCGCTGATTGAGGGAGAACCCATGGACTTGTCCTATGCGGCGGTCCGGATAGCCGGCGTGCTGGTGTGCCTGGTGCTGCATGCCTGCCTGTATGTGAAGGGGCTGTCCCTGTCCCATGAAGCCGCCTACAACATCCTGATGAGAATCCGCATTTCTCTTCAGAACCGTATGGAGAAGCTACCGTTGGGGGTGATTCAGGAGAAAGGGACGGGGAGTATCAAGCGTCTGTTCGTAGATGACGTGGAGAGCATGGAGATGCTTCTGGCCCACGCTCTGCCGGAGGGCTTTGCCAACACGGTGATTCCGGCCGTGGTTTACACAGCCCTGTTCTTTGTGGACTGGAAGCTGGCGCTTATGTCCCTCGCATCCCTGCCTGTGGGTTTCCTGGCCATGATGGTCATGTACCGCATTGGTCAGAACGGGATGGTGAGTTACTATGAGGCCGGCAAGGTCATGAACAACACCATTATCGAGTACATAAACGGCATGGAGGTGGTGAAGGTGTTCAACAGGGATGGCGAATCCTATGAACGGTTCCAGAGAGATGTGCTGGCCTACCGGAATCTGACCCTCGACTGGTATAAGGCCTGCTGGCCGTGGATGGCGGCCTATAACAGTATTCTGCCGTGCACGCTGATTGTGACGCTGCCTCTGGGGTCCTGGTTTGTGCTGAAGGGATATTCCTCTCTGCCGGATTTTATACTGGTGATGTGCCTGTCCTTAAGCCTGGGAATTCCGCTTCTAAGGGCCTTGAGCTTTCTTCCCTCGCTGCCGCAGATCAATTATAAGCTGAATGCACTTGAGCAAATGCTGGGGGCGGAGCCCCTAAGACAGACCGCCGATGGATGGCATGGCGCGGACAATACCGTGGTGTTCGGCCATGTGACCTTCGGCTACGAGGAGAAATCCGTGATCCGCGACGTCAGCCTGACGGTGAGGGAAGGTCAGAAGACAGCCCTTGTGGGAGAATCCGGTTCGGGCAAGAGCACGCTGGCGAAGCTGTTGGTTCACTATTACGATGTAGGGGAAGGAAAGATCACCATAGGCGGCCAGGATATCTGCGAAATGAGCCTGGAAGCCTTAAACGCCAGAATCTCTTACGTGGCCCAGGAACAGTATTTATTCAACACCTCTTTGCTTGAAAATATCAGGATCGGCCGTCTTACAGCCACCGACGAAGAGGTGCTTGAGGCTGCGGCAAAGGCACAGTGCATGGAATTTATCGAAAAACTCCCCGATGGAATTCACACGATGGCCGGAGACGGAGGAAAACAGCTGTCGGGAGGCCAGAGGCAGAGAATAGCGCTGGCGAGAGCCATTTTAAAGAATGCACCCGTCGTAGTCCTCGATGAGGCGACCGCATTTACGGATCCGGAAAATGAGGAGAAGATGGAGGCCGCCATCTCCGAGGTGGTAAAGGGAAAGACGCTTCTGGTCATCGCCCACCGTTTATCCTCTGTGAAAAATGCCGATCAGATCTGCGTGATGGCGGAAGGCAGAATTGCAGCCAGGGGAACCCATGACGAGCTTTTGAAAGCCAGCGAAGAGTACCGGAAACTCTGGAACGCTTCCATGGAGAGCGCAGAGTGGCGTGTATCGGGCGGAAAGGAGGAACGGTAATGGTTCCATTATTTCAGAGAATATTAAAGCTGTCAGGAAAATACAGGGGCAGAATTGAAACCGCCTTCCTGTTTTCCGTTCTGAAGGCGATTCTGTCGAAAATGCCTCTCTGTGTGGCATTTCTCATGCTGTCCCGGTTTTATACCGGCGCAATTACGGCCGCAGATTGTGTGACCGCTGCTGCTGTGCTGTGTGTGTCCGTGCTTCTGGAAGCATTTTTTCAGCTGATGAGCGACCGGCTGCAGAGTGGGGCCGGATATATGATGTTTGCGGAGCAGCGGATGGCGCTGGGCGCTCATTTGCGGAAGCTTCCCATGGGGTACTTTACGGCGGGGAATATCGGAAAGATCAGCTCGGTTCTGACTACGGACATGATCTTTGTGGAAGAGATCGCCATGAGTTCCATTGCCAATATGATGAGCTACGCGTTTTCTGCAGCTCTCATGGCGGTATTTCTTTTCTACCTCGATGTGCGGCTGGGAATCATCGGCCTGCTCGTGACCGTGACAGCGATGGTCACAGCCGGAAAAATGAACCGGATCTCCATGAAGGAAGCCGCCGGCAGACAGGAGCAGAGCGAGAAGCTTACGGACGCCGTGCTCTCCTTTACGGAGGGGATAGCCATCATCAAAAGCTACAATCTTCTGGGAGAGAAATCCGCAGAGCTATCCAATAATTTCAAGTGGTCGAGAGACAAATCACTGGGATTTGAGGAAGCGATGACGCCGTGGCAGAGGGGGCTCAACCTGATTTATGCCTGCGGAATGGCGCTGTTGTTCGGTGTGTCCATCTATCTGCAGCAGACCGGTTCCCTGACCATTCCGTACCTTATGGGACTGCTTCTGTTTGTGTTTGATTTATTCGGCCCGCTGAAGGCGCTGTACGGCGAGGCAACGCGGCTCACGGTCATGAACAGCTGTCTCGACCGGATTGAAAGCGTCTGCGCGGAGAAAGAACTGCCGGATGAGGGGAAAAAGCACATTCCGGAGCGGAATCACAAGGCGGAGATAGCGTTCGATCACGTTACCTTTGCCTATCACAAGAAGGAGGTTTTAAAGGACGTCACTTTTCAGATACAGCCGAATACAATGACAGCCCTGGTTGGACCCAGCGGCGGCGGAAAATCGACGGCAGCCAACCTGCTGGCCCGTTTCTGGGACGTGAAATCCGGATGCATCCGGATGAGAGGAGAAGATATCCGCGACGTGCCGCTGGCGGAGCTGATGGATCATATCAGCGTGGTGTTCCAGAGAGTATATCTCTTTCAGGATACAATTTACCAGAATATCAGCATGGGAAAGACGGATGCGTCGAAAGAAGAGGTGTATGAGGCGGCGAGGAAGGCCAGATGCTATGATTTTATCATGGCGCTTCCGGAGGGCTTTGACACCGTGATCGGGGAGGGCGGCGCGAGTCTTTCCGGAGGGGAAAAACAGCGGATTTCCATTGCGCGCTGCATCTTAAAGGATGCTCCTGTGGTGATTCTCGATGAGGCGACTGCAAGCGTGGATGCCGATAATGAACGCTTCATCCAGGAGGCGATTTCAGAGCTGGTAAAAGGAAAGACTCTTCTGGTAATCGCCCACCGGCTAAATACTATCAGAGCCGCCGGTCAGATCCTGGTGATCGACGATGGCCGCGTGGTGCAGAGAGGAACGCATGAAGCGCTGATGAAGGAGAAGGGAATCTACAGAGATTACGTGGATATCCGCGAAAAAGCGGCAGGCTGGAGCATCGACGGACTTTCCCGTCAAATATAAAAAGATTAAAAGTGCCTAACCCGCATTGCCATTGACTAACCGACGCCAAAATGGTTACACTAGGAGTAAGAAGAGGCGGATAGTTTCAAAGCGCATAGAACGAAAACACGCAGCGCGTGATGTGGAAATGGGGGTGCAGCTATGCAGTCATTGGCACAGGCAAAGGCGGGAGACGACTATACGATCAAATGGATGTTCGGTGCTCCCCAGATTCTGGAATTTCTAAAGGGATACGGGATCAGAGAGGGAAGCGATATCCGTGTTTTCCAGCAGGGAAAAGACGGAATCATCATAGGACGGGATAACGTGCGCCTTGCGATCGGTGAAGATGTGGCGAGACGGATTCAGGTATGAACCGGCTTTAGCAGGAAACGGAACAGAATACAAACTAACAGAAAAACAGGCGGTCTGCAGAGAAAAGGTTTCTCCCCGGACCGCCTGTTTTCCTATTTTTTCAGCAATTCATTTCCTTTTGTCACGTGATCCTTGATAGCCTGAAAGCTTTTTGCGCTCACCACATGCTCGATCCGGCAGGCGTCTTCCGCCGCGGTTTTTTCATCGACTCCCAGATACATCAGCCAGTTGGAAAGCATCGTATGGCGCTCATACATGGTCTCAGCAACCTGTTTCCCGGAATCTGTCAGGGTGATATAGCCATCCTGATCCACCAGAATATAACCATTTTCGCGGAGGTTGCGCATGGCGACGCTGACACTCGGCTTGGAGAAATCCAGTTCATTGGCGATATCGATGGAACGGACGTGCGGCTTTCTATTGCTAAGAATCAGTATGGTTTCAAGATAGTTTTCGGATGATTCGTTCATCTTCAATGTTCGTTTACCTCCCTGCGGTTAAAGTATCAGAATGCGTGATACAAATAGTTTATCATAGCCGGGGAAAAAGGTCAAAATAAGAATATGAAAAAAATTATTGACAATTCAGTTAGCAGGTACTAATCTATAGTTAGTTATAACTAATAGAAGAAATTGGAAGAAAGGAAGGAGCACATATGGCGACAGCGATTATATGCCTGGCCCTTATCATGGCAGGGGTTCTGGCGATAAGAAGCTACAGAAAGAGGCTGACCACCGGCTGCTGCGGAGGTTCGGGCGAGGCTGCGGTGAAGAAAATAAAGGTAAGTGATAAGGATCTCACCCACTATCCGCACCGCCGGGTTTTGAAGGTGGACGGGCTGTCCTGCGGCAACTGCGCGATCCGGGTGGAGAATGCATTAAATTCCCTGGAGGGCGTCTATGCCCGCGTGAATTTAATGGAGGCGGAGGCAGATGTCCGCATGAAACAGGAGCTTAGCGATGCCGTGTTAAAGGAGACTGTCAAGGACGCGGGATACACTGTTTACCGGATCACACCGGTAAATGACTCAATTTCTCAATAAGGTCTGTTGGCGTTGACTAACCGGGTAAATTTCTAGTAAAACGTTTATATAAGGAGTGACTGAAGATGAAAAAACACAGGTTTTGGGCCTGGGCAATGCTGTTCTGCCTGGCAATGGTTTTTTATACGGGTTACAAGCATAAATAAGAAAAACAGGAGGATAAAGAAATGTTGGACTGCTTCAAAATGAAAAAAATCGGAATCTTTGCAGGAGGTGTTTTATTCGGTACAGCCGGCGTTAAAATTCTGGCGAGTAAAGATGCGAAGAAGTTTTACATCAACTGTCTGGCCGCCGGACTGCGCGCGAAGGACTGCGTGATGACAACTGCCACTTCGATCCAGGAGAACGCAGACGATATTCTGGCTGAGGCGAAGGAGATCAACCGCCAGAGAGCGGATGAAGCCTTTGAAGACGAGAGCGAAGAGATGGTTTCAGAGACCGCCTGATGGAATTTTCCTCAGGCGTTCCTTTTTGAAGAGCTGTAGAAACACAGGACAGGAGACAAAGACATGAGATTTATAGTGAAACACGAGATAAAGGGTCGGCTTCGGATTCATCTCGACCGGCGTCAGCTGACTCTGAGAGAGGCAGATCTGTTCTGCTGTGCCCTGAGCCTCATTCCGGGTGTGAAGGAGGTGAAGGTCTATGAGAGGACCGCGGATGCGGCGATTCTCTATGAGGACGGCCTGCGGTCGGTCATCATCGGGGAGATCAGGCGTTTTTCCTTTCAGGACGAGTCACTCTGTGAGCTGGTCCCGAAGGACAGCGGCCGGGCGCTGAACCGGGAATACAAGGAAAAACTGATCCAGCGGGTCGTTGTGAGGGCGTTTACAAAGGTATTTCTGCCTGTACCGTTTCGGGCTGTGTATACGGCGGTGAAGTCCGCTGGCTATATCGTAAAGGGCCTTCGCTGTCTCCTGAAGGGAAAGCTGACGGTTGAGGTTCTGGATGCCACCGCTATCACGGTGTCGATCGCAAGACTGGATTTCAATACGGCCGGTTCCGTGATGTTTCTGCTGGGGATCGGGGAGCTTTTGGAGGAATGGACCCACAAGAAATCGGTGGGAGATCTGGCGAGAAGCATGTCCCTGAACATCGAGAAGGTATGGCAGAATGTGGACGGTACGGAGGTTCTGGTTCCGGTCTCCCGAATCCGCGAGGGAGACCTCGTGACAGTACATGTGGGCAGCGTGATTCCGCTGGACGGAATTGTCGTGACCGGCGAAGCCATGGTTAATCAGGCCTCCATGACCGGTGAATCCATACCGGTGAAGAAGGAACCGGATACATACGTATACGCGGGAACTGCAGTGGAGGAAGGGAGCATCACCATCTGTGTGAAGAAGGCGGCCGGATCCACCAGATTTGAGCGGATCGTCAAGATGATTGAGGACTCCGAGAAGCTGAAATCCAATGTGGAAGGAAAGGCGGCCGCCATGGCCGATGCACTGGTTCCCTGGAGTCTGGGCGGCACGGTGCTCACCTGGCTGCTCACACGGAATGTGACGAAGGCGATCTCGATCCTGATGGTAGACTTCTCCTGTGCGCTGAAGCTGGCCATGCCGCTGTCCGTGCTTTCCGCCATGCGGGAGGCGGGAAGCTACCGGGTTACAGTCAAAGGCGGCGTCTATCTGGAGTCCGTGGCGGAGGCAGATACCATTGTATTTGATAAGACCGGTACTCTCACGAAGGCCAGGCCGGTGGTGGCCGGCGTCGTGACCTTCGAGGGGCGGGACGAGGATGAGATGCTCCGGATTGCAGCCTGCCTGGAGGAACATTTCCCCCATTCCATGGCGAACGCGGTCATTCAGGAGTCCGTCCGGAGAGGTTTGATCCACGAGGAAATGCACTCGAAGGTGGACTATATTGTAGCCCATGGAATCGCCTCCTATATCGGAGGGGAACGGGTGATTATCGGCAGTCACCACTTTGTCTTCGAGGATGAGGGGAGCGTGATTCCGGAAGACGGAAGAGAACAGTATGAGAGCCTTCCGCCGGAGTATTCCCATCTCTACATGGCGGTTGGAGGGCGCCTCGCTGCGGTGATCTGCATTATCGATCCCCTGCGGGAGGAGGCCGCCTCAGTGGTCAGTCAGCTGAGAGCACTGGGACTTTCCAAGATCGTTATGATGACGGGAGACAGTGACAGGACTGCAAAGGCCATCGCGCAGAAGGTGGGCGTGGACGAGTATTACTCCGAAGTACTTCCGGAGGACAAGGCCAGTTTCGTGGAGGCAGAGAGAGCCGCAGGGAGGAAAGTCATCATGGTCGGTGACGGTATCAACGATTCCCCTGCCTTATCAGCCGCCGATGTGGGAATCGCCATCAGCGAAGGGGCGGAGATCGCCAGGGAAATCGCGGATATCACCATTTCGGAGGACGCACTGGATCAACTGGTGACACTGAAACGAATCAGCAACGCGCTGATGGTCCGTGTAAACAGAAATTACCGGTTTGTGATCGGATTTAATTTGGGTCTGATCCTGCTGGGTGTCAACGGAATCCTGGCGCCGGCTACTTCTGCGCTGCTTCATAATACATCGACGCTCATGGTCAGTCTGAAAAGCATGACCAATTTACTGGAACAGAAACAATAGAAAACGGTTTAAAAGAGTCATACCACGAAAAGCGGTGTGACTCTTTTTTTCTATTTCCCATCTATTAAGAAATGTTCTCAAGAACGGCTATGGACAAATGTTGTAATAGCTGGTAAAATGTAGTTAGTCATAACTAACTAAATAAACTGAAGAGCCGGAGGAAACAGTAATGTTGTAAAACCCGGCAGGCTGTGAATTACAGACAGCACGATAGAGAACTGGAGGTATTATAAATGAGCGTAGTGATTATCGGCGGCCACGACCGTATGGTGAGCCAGTACAAGAAGATATGCAAGGAATTCAAATGCAAGGCAAAGGTCTTTACCCAGATGAGCACCAACATGGATAAGAAGATCGGATGTCCGGACCTGCTGGTCCTGTTTACCAACACGGTTTCCCACAAGATGGTAAAATGTGCCCTGGACGGCATCGATGACGGCGCCACCCGCGTGGTCCGCTGCCATACCAGCAGCGGAACGGCGCTTTCTAAGATTCTGGAGGATGAGACTCCGCAGGCGGTGTAAGAAGCTGCCGCTGCGGCCAGGCAATTGAGTGAGAACGCCATAAATTTTTAAAGGTTGTTATGGCATGTTCTGGAAAAAGATGGTATGATGAGGCAGGAGCGCAGTTTTTGGCGGTGCAGGCATGAAAAACCAGCCGCGAAACGCGCAAACTGAGGAGAAAGGACCCCTTCATAAAATGATAAGAGATTACTTTAAGAAACTGGACCGCAGGCGGGCCGTCATCATGATTATCGGTAATATTTTTACGGGAATGGGAATCAGCATTTTCAAACTTTCAGGACTGGGCAACGACCCCTTCAGCGGCATGGTAATGGCCCTGTCGGACTGCACCGGCATTCAGTATGCGTTTTTCCTTATCCTGGTAAATCTTGTGATTTTCATTGCTGAGATTACCATGGGCCGGCAGCTGATCGGCCTGGGCACGGCTGTGAACGCGCTGCTTCTGGGATACATCGTTACCTTCTTTTTCGGAATATGGGAGGTGACCCTTGGAATGCCTTCCATGCTGTGGCAGAAGCTATTGACCGTATTAATCGGAGTGGTGGTCTGCAGCTTCGGGCTCTCTTTATACCAGACCTCCGATGTAGGCGTGGCGCCGTATGACAGCCTTGCGCTGATCATGTGCAGAAAGCAGAAAAAGATCTCCTACTTCTGGTGCCGTATGGCCTGTGACGTGTTCTGCGCGGTGGTGTGCTTCGCGGCAGGCGGAATTGTCGGCCTGGGAACGCTGGTATCCGCTTTGGGACTGGGGCCTTTTGTGCAGTTCTTTAATAAAACAAGCAAGAATTTCCTCACCTCTACAGGTGGAGGGATGAAACGCCAAAAACAAGCTTAACGTCAGTGGTGGGCGGAGAGAAATCGGTATCCCCCGCTGACATGAAGTCAGGCCGCGCATCTACAAGATGTAGTCGCACTCTGTGAAATTATCGAGCGTGGATTGAAACATTTTACGGACAGGCTGTTGAAAAAGGACGGAGTATCGAATCCTGTATAAGTGAAAATCAAATCCCCTGTGACTTTACTAAATGGTAATGGCACAGGGGATTTATGCGTCTGTAAGTAATCGTTTAGACTATGAATATCCGTATCCTCGCAAAAGAAGAAGTAAGTCTGGACTGCTTTCTGTCCGGTGAGCCGGATTATGTTTATAAACAAATAGCAGATTTAAGGTGACATACAGGATTGACATTTTCCCTGGTTTGTGCAATAATATAAATACTTTAATAAAAAGATATATAAAAGTATTTATATTATTGCACAGACCAAAATGTAGAAAGAGGGTACATGTATGATGCTGCAGCAGGTAATGACTGCTCCGGGGGAAATTGAGTTTCGGGAGGTGCCGGTTCCGGAGCCGGAAGAGAATCAGGTACTGGTTAAGATCAGAAAGATCGGCGTGTGCGGATCGGACATCCATGTCTACCATGGCGAGCATCCGTTTACCAGCTATCCGGTCACCCAGGGACACGAAGTATCGGGGGAGATCGAGAAGCTCGGAAGCGGTATAAAAGGATGGAAGGCGGGGCAGAAGGTGACGATCCAGCCGCAGGTGGTCTGCGGAAAATGTTATCCGTGCCGTCATGGCAAATACAATCTCTGCGAAGAACTGAAGGTAATGGGATTTCAGACGACCGGTGTGGCATCCGATTACTTCGCTGTCGACGCGGCCAAGGTGACGCCGCTTCCGGAGGAGATGAGCTTTGACGAGGGCGCCATGATTGAACCATTGGCGGTGGCGGTTCACGCGGTGAAGCGTGCCGGAAATGTGGAAGGCGCTAAGATCGCAGTCCTGGGAGCGGGACCGATCGGAATCCTGGTGGCCCAGACGGCGAAGGGTCTGGGGGCGGAGAGCGTCATGATTACGGATGTCAGCGATTTGAGGCTGGAAAAGGCGAAGGAATGCGGCGCGGATTTCTGCATCAATACGAAGACGAAGAATTTCGGTGAGGCCATGGTGGAGAATTTCGGGCCGGATAAGGCTGACGTCATCTACGACTGTGCGGGCAATAATATTACGATGGGACAGGCCATTCAATATGCGCGCAAGGGAAGCACCATCATCCTGGTGGCGGTATTTGCGGGAACCGCCCAGATTGATCTGGCTGTCTTAAATGACCATGAGCTGGACTTGAATACCAGTATGATGTACCGAAATGAGGACTATCTCGATGCGATCCGTCTGGTAAAGGAAAAAAAGGTGGTGCTGGCGCCGCTGATCTCCAAACATTTCGCATTCAGGGACTATCTGGAGGCATACCGGTATATCGATGAGAACCGGGAGAGCACCATGAAGGTGATTATCAATGTGGCAGAATCGTAACGCGGAAGAATAGACGGAGCTGTGGATTATGATACAGGGGAGAGGAAGATAAAATGGCAGCACAGTACATAACGGGACTCCAGCATATTGGCATCCCGACGAATGATATAGAGAAGACGGTAGCATTTTACCATGAACTGGGGTTTGAGACGGCATTTGAAACGGTAAATGAAGCGGCTGGGGAGAGAGTTGCTTTTTTGAGATGCGGAAGTCTTGTGATCGAGACGTATGAGAACCATCAGGCGGCGGAGAGGAACGGTGCGGTGGATCACGTGGCTCTCGATGTGACGGATATTGAAGCAGTATTTGCAGAGATCAAAGAAGCGGGATACCCCATGCTTGACGAGGAGATCCAGTTTCTGCCCTTCTGGGCAAATGGCGTCCGCTTTTTCACCATTCTGGGACCGAACCGGGAAAAGGTTGAGTTCAGCCAGATGCTGTAAACGATGCACTGCCACTTGCCGTCTTCCCCAATCAATGATAATATGATTACAGGATTGGAGGAGACGGCTATGACAAAAGAAAAGCTTGCGCTTGAAATCATCAGGCGCCTAAAAGAAGAATACCCTGATGTTGGTTGTACACTGGATTACGATGAGGCCTGGAAGCTCCTTGTGAGCGTGCGCCTGGCAGCCCAGTGTACCGACGCCAGGGTAAATGTGGTTGTACAGGATTTATATGCAGAGTATCCGGACGTGGAGGCGCTGGCAGGGGCCGAAGTGGAAGACATCGAAAAGATTGTGAAGCCCTGCGGCCTGGGGCACAGCAAAGCAAAGGATATCAGCGCGTGCATGAAGATCCTGAAGGAACAGTATGACGGCAGAGTTCCCGACGATTTCGATGCACTCTTAAAGCTTCCCGGAGTGGGGAGAAAGAGCGCGAACCTGATTATGGGCGATGTGTTCGGCAAACCGGCCATCGTCACTGATACCCACTGTATCCGTCTGGTAAACCGTATGGGACTGGTGGAGGATTTAAAGGACCCGAAAAAGGTGGAGATGGCTTTGTGGAAGCTGATTCCGCCGGAGGAGGGCAGTGATTTCTGTCACCGCCTCGTATTCCATGGCAGAGATGTCTGTACAGCCAGGACGAAGCCATTCTGTGAAAAATGCTGCCTGAAGGATATCTGCGCCCGAAACGGGGTATAGGGATTACGGCTCCCGGGAGAATGGTATGAATGTCAAGGATTTAAAAAGCTTTGAGGCGGTCTATGAGGAACGCGGCATCAACCAGGCGGCACAGAAGCTGTTTATCACGCCTCAGGGCCTGAGCCGCAATATTAAGATGCTGGAGAGTGAGCTGGATACGGTGCTCTTTGAACGGACGAAACAGGGTGTGAGGCCGACGGAGAGCGCAGAACTGCTCCATGAGAGGGCGGGTATCCTGATTCGGGAGTTCGAGGAAATCCGCAACGGTATCCAACAGCTGAAAAATGAAAAACGATTGCTCCGCATTGGCTGTGCCTGCGGAGTATTTAACGTACTTTCTTTCCCGGTGATTCAGAAATTTATCGATGAGAATCCTGAGATTTCCGTGGAATGGTGTGAGTACTCGAATCAGGAGGTGAAGGAGCGGCTGAAGGATTCCACCATCGAATACGGTTTCGTCGTTGGAGCGTGGAAGGAAGACGGCGTAAAAAACAGGCGTCTGGCCGGATGCAGAGTCTGTCTTCTGGTTTACGAAGGCCACCCCTTCTATGATCTGGAAGAGGTCACCATTGATATGGTCCGTGGTGAAAAGCTGATCCTGATGAACGAGTACTTTCATATGTACCACGATTTTCTGGAGGCCTGCGAGGTCAGGGGATTTAAGCCGCTTATTGCTGCCAAAACCGCAGATGCAAACTTTCAGTACCAGCTGTGCAGGCAGAAGACGGGGCTTGCGGTGGTGCCTGATTTTGCCGCGGAGCATTTCCGCATGGACCATATGAGGGCCATTCCCTTCCGGGAGAGGCTGAGATGGGAAGTGTACGGCGTTTATAAGGAGAATAACGGCTGGTATTCGGTGATCCGGGCGTTGGAGGATTTTCTGCGGAGCCAATACAGCGTTGCATAAGTTCCAGTGAATTCTGCACTCGCTATTCACGCCAGGACCACGCCCGCGAAGCTAACCGTAGGGTTCACTACGCCGTCGCTTCGCGGACGCACCCCTGACGCAAATATCAACCACACAATTCACCGAAACTTACGCAATGCTGTACTAGTCTGCGGATTTCCCGGAGGAATAAAAAAATTATTGACAGCCATCAAGCAATTGTTGATAGCGCCTGTCCTGTATGGAACGGTATAATATCGTTATAAAAATAACAGGAGGGTGCCATGAAGTACAAGAATCTGTTTACACCGGTCAAAATAGGATCGGTCACATTGAAAAACCGTTTTGCCCTGGCCCCCATGGGTCCGCTGGGACTGGCTGACGCCGAGGGCGGCTTTAATCAGAGGGGAATCGACTATTACACGGAACGCGCCAAGGGCGGCACAGGTCTGATCATCACGGGAGTAACCTTTTCGGACTGCGAGGTTGAGACCCAGAGTATGCCAAACTGCCCCAATTCCACGTACAATCCGGTTCATTTTATCCGGACGTCGAAGGAGATGACGGAGCGGGTTCATGCCTACGGAAGCAAGATATTTCTCATGATGTCGGCCGGCTTCGGAAGGGTGACAATACCGACGAATCTCGGAGAGTTTCCGCCGGTCGCTCCGTCCGCGATTCCGCACCGGTGGCTGGATAAAATCTGCAGGCCGCTTACGACGGAGGAGATCCACAGCATTGTAAAGTCATTCGGAGACGGGGCGTATCATGCGAAAAGGGGCGGTTTTGACGGCGTGGAGATTCATGCGGTTCACGAGGGCTATCTGCTGGACCAGTTTGCCATTTCCATGTTCAACTAGAGGACGGACGAGTATGGGGGATCACTGGAAAACAGGCTGCGGTTCGCCCGGGAAGTGGTGGAAGAGATCAAGTCCCGGTGCGGACAGGATTTTCCCGTGGTGCTGCGTTTCAGCTTAAAGAGTATGATTAAGGACTGGCGGGAAGGCGCTCTGCCGGGAGAAATATTTGAGGAGAAGGGCCGCGATATCGAGGAGGGCCTGGAGACTGCGAAGCTGTTGGTGCAGTACGGCTATGATGCACTGGACACAGATGTGGGAACGTATGACGCATGGTGGTGGAACCATCCGCCGATGTATCAGAAAAAGGGGCTTTTCCGTCCGTACTGCAAGATGGTGAAAGAGGCTGTGGATGTCCCGGTGCTGTGCGCAGGCCGTATGGACAATCCGGAGATGGCCTCCGAGGCTGTGGAGGCCGGAGAGTGCGACATCGTCAGCCTTGGCCGCCCGCTTCTGGCCGATCCCGACTATGTGAATAAGCTAAGGGCCGGAAAATGGGAACAGATCCGCCCGTGTATCTCCTGTCAGGAAGGCTGTATGGGCCGTGTTCAGGAATTTTCCATGATCAACTGCGCGGTGAACCCGCAGGCTGCCAGGGAGCGGGTGACCGCCTATGAACCCATCTTAAAGAGCAGACGGGTGATGGTGGTGGGCGGCGGCGCGGCAGGCTGTGAGGCCGCCAGAGTGCTGGCGGTGAGAGGCCATAAGCCGGAGCTGTTCGAAAAGGGCGACAGGCTGGGCGGCAACCTGATTCCAGGAGGAGCTCCTGACTTTAAGGAGGACGATCTCGCACTGGCGCACTGGTATGAGGTTCAGCTTCAGAACCTCAAAGTTCCGGTACATTTCCATACCTGTGTGGACCGGGACATGGTTCTGGCGGGAAATTATGATGCGGTTATCATTGCTGCCGGCTCCAGGCCTAAGGTATTTTCCCTGGGTGATGACGAGCGGGTATATCCTGCGGCTCAGGTCCTGACCGGGGAAAAGGACTGCGGAGATACCACCGTGGTCGTAGGCGGCGGTCTGGTCGGCTGTGAAACTGCGCTCTGGCTGGCAGAACAGGGGAAAAACGTGACGATCGTGGAAGTTCTCGACCGGCTGATGGCGGTCAACGGCCCCTTGTGCCATGCCAACAAGGACATGCTGGAACGCCTGCTTCCCTATCACGGAGTGAAGGCCATAACCTCCGCCAGAGTGACCGGGTATCGCGGCGGAATTCTGCATGCTTCCTGCGGCGGAAAAGAACGGGAAATCGCCTGTGACAGTGTAATTCTTGCAGTGGGGTATCAGGAGGAGGACTCTCTGTACCGCCAGCTGGAATTTGACGTACCGGAGCTGTATCTGCTGGGAGACGCAAGGAAGGTATCCAATATTATGTATGCGATATGGGATGCGTTTGAGGTGGCGAACCATATTGGCTGAGGAGTGGATGAACAGCGACCGTTATTCCAGAGAGCGGTGAGGCAGGTACTGTACCCGATCAAGCGGGGCAGGCTCTGCCTGCGGGGCGTTTAACCCTCACGGCATCGGAGCAGGACACACAGCAGAGAGATATGATATCATCTGCTGCTTCCTGCTTCGATGCCGTTTTTTTGTATAAAAATAATTGCCGGCGGACAGCGGAGAAATGAATAAACATGACATACAGATGACGTGATTAGTGTGGTATTGTAGTTACAGTTCGATTATATTCGATTTTGAAATGGAAATGGAAATGGAAATGGAAATGGAAATTAGGAGGAAACTGTATGCATGAAAAACAGGTAAAGTCGATTCTGTCTGCACAGAACGGCATGAATCTTTACAGAGGCTGCACGCACGGATGCATTTACTGCGACGCCAGAAGCACCTGTTATCAGATGGATCATGCGTTTGAAGATATTGAAGTAAAGTCCAACGCTGCAGAACTGTTGGAGAAGGCGCTTAAGAGCAAACGAAAGAAATGTATGATCGGAACAGGCGCCATGAGCGACCCCTATTTACATCTGGAAAAGCGGCTCTGTCTTACCAGGCGGAGTCTGGAACTGATCGATTACTATGGATTTGGCCTGTCCATCCAGACGAAATCGGATTTAATCCTGCGCGACCTGGATTTATTAAAAAGCATCAACCGGAAGACGAAGTGTGTGGTTTCCATGACGCTTACGACGTATGATGAGGCACTTTGCCGGATCATCGAGCCGAATGTCTGCACAACCGGACGCAGAGCGGAGGTGCTGCGGATTCTTAAGGAGGAGGGGATTCCAACCATCGTCTGGCTGTCTCCGATTCTTCCATTTATAAACGATACAGAGGAGAACATACGCGGCATTCTGTCATACTGCCGTGACGCGTCGGTATACGGGCTGATGCTCTTTGGCATCGGCGTGACGCTGCGGGATGGGGACAGGCAGTATTTCTATGCGCAGCTGGATCAGCATTTTCCGGGGATGAAGGAGCGCTATATCCGTACCTATGGAAACAGCTACGAGATCCCGTCGCCGGATACCAGGCGTCTGCTCGCCCTGGTAAAAGAAGAATGCCGTAATACGGGAATGGTCTGCAGCAGCAATCGGCTGTTTGAGTATATGCATACCTTTGAGGATAAACAGGCGGGGGTTCAGATGTCATTGTTTGAGTGAGAGTAGAGGGCAAGGGCATGGGCATGGGGCTTTATCGGGGTGTTTGTTAATAAGGATAAGGAGGTTCGATTTCATAGTGTACATCAAAAGCAGATAATTTCTCCAGCACTCCCTGTATCATACCGGCTTCCCCGCTTGTAAGCAAACACCGTTTGTGATTCAATTTTTCTCTTGCCTTAAGATAGTTGATATTCAGGACTTTGGCGCAGGCTTTTATCTCCTTGCGATTATTGCTGTCTTCGTCCAAAATCAGATATATATGGTATATCGTTTTGTCAAAAGACATTGGGCAGAAAGAAGTAGTCACTTCCGTAATATCTTCAAAACAAGAATCGAATGCTTGATCGCACAGCGTAACCCATTCCTCCTCCTCATCCATGACTTGCTGTGCATCAATGATATATTTGAATGCATAAATCTTTCCAACTGTAAAATGTCCGCTGGAAGGGAGCTGGCAGCAGGTACAGATCTGACTGCATGCTCTCTGAAATTGGGAGACTTGCTCTGTTCTGCCTTTTTGTTCATGCAGACCCTCTGTTTCATGCTTCATCGTATACCTCCATGCATAATGATCCATTTATTAGCCGCTGCTTTTTCCTGTTCTTCCATAAGTATTCAATAATATTTTCAAAGAAGAACAGTAAGAAAAAGATTACTTCAGGTATTCAGGTTATCTCATAAGGATTGTTGGATATAATTCCATAAATGACACAAAGCAGAGTAAAGCAAGCCGACATTACAAGTATTATTCTTTTTCTTTGACTTTCTTAATGACAGTTCCTATTATCACTCCAATAATCATTCCAAATAATAAGCCATAACACATTGTTATGCCTGCTCTTCCCTGTGCCAGGCCAACCGCACCACCGATGGCAAGCCCGATTGTCATACCGGAACACATACACGTAATAACCGGAATATTGTTTTTGTCCATTGTCCTTCCCTTCTGAATCCGTTTTGCTAAGACTTTATTTGTCTGATATAAAAGCATGATGTTATGGACAGTGTATAATATTACACGAAGCTTGTCAATCTGGAGCGGCCTTGATACAGCACGCATTTCAGGTTTGGCGGACATGCATGCCGGAACAGATACAGATCGAAACCTTTCATGAGGACTTTCGCGAATTTCGTGTTTATGATAGAATATAAAAATACATAGAAAAATGCAAGACAGCCAATCAGAAAAGGATGTGAGGCAAATGAACGCGGCTTACAACGAAGCCTACCTTCACTATCGGGAATCTTTCTCTTCCATATTCAATGAGGAACACAGAGAAGAGCAGAAGGGAATACCGGAAACAGCGGCTTTAGACGATGGCTTCTCTTTGTGCTCCCGATATTATACAGGAACGTTAAAGGGGAATATCCACGCGGTGATCCATGATCTTGTGGGAGAGGACGGAACCGTACTGTTAAGCTGGAGGAACCTGGATGATGACGGGGATTTCTGCCGGCTGATTCACCACCGGAATGGGAAGCGGTATCTGGTATTCCGGGAGGATTTATACGGATGCAGTATTTTCTGTGTGGAGACGGGAGAGGTGTTCCGTTATGTACCGGCATGTGTTTATCCGGATAAACAGGAAGACTTTCAGGAGAGTTTTATCTGGACAGATGCAGTATATGACAGTAAATCCGACCTTTTGGCAGTGACAGGCTGTTTCTGGGCCTGCCCATTTGATGTCATGATTCTCGACTTTGAGAATCCTTTTACAGAGCCGGAGGGAATAAATGGTCACGAACTAATGGATCGGGATTATGATATTTACGACGATATCGAGTTTTCCGATTTTCAGAATGGGAATATAATTTTAAAAGCATATAACACCAGAGATGAGAAACAGGAGATTTTGACTTATGATACCGAATATATAAAGGGACTGCTGAAGGAACGGTTTAAGGCCGTCAGAATGGAGGACACGCGATGATTGAACTGCCGGAGGCCATAAACCTGGCAAAACAGATGAGAGAGACAGTGAGAGGAAAGACGGTATCCGCGGTATATCCCCCTTCCTCACCCCACAAATTCTGCTGGTTTAACCATGAGCCGGAGGAGTATCAGGCGCTTCTGGCCGGTCATACGGTAACTGGCGCGGCTGGTTTTGGTATCTTTTCGGAACTGGAATTCGACGGCGGCGTCAGGCTGTGTTTCAATGACGGAGTAAATCCCCGTTTTATCCGGAAGGAAGAGGTCCGTCCGAAGAAATACCAGCTTCTCCTGGAATTTACGGATGGGTCCGCGATTGCATTTACAGTGGCCATGTATGGCAGTATTTCCTGCCATTCGGGAGATTATGACAATGAGTACTACAGAAAGAGTATCGAGAGCATTTCGCCGCTGACAGAGGAATTTGATGAAGGGTACTTTAAAGAACTGCTGGCTTCTGTGAAACCGGCCATGAGCGTCAAGGCATTTCTGGCTACGGAGCAGCGGATGCCGGGGCTTGGCAACGGCTGCCTTCAGGATATCCTGTTTCAGGCGGGAATTCATCCGAAACGCAAGGTTTCCAGCCTTTCAGACTGTGAAAAGAACGTTCTGTGGGCACAGGTAAAGACGGTGCTTCAAACCATGACGGAACAGGGCGGGCGCGATACCGAAAAAGATCTCTTCGGGAATCCAGGGGGCTATCAGACGTTGATGTCAAAGAATACATGGGCTTCCGGCTGTCCCGCATGCGGCGGAGAGATCGTCAAAGAAACTTATCTGGGCGGGGCGGTCTATTACTGTCCGTTGTGCCAAAAAATGGAGGAAGAGAAGAGATGAAGACAATCGGCCTGATCGGCGGAATGAGTTGGGAAAGCACCGTTACTTATTATCAGGTTATCAATGAGGCGGTGAAAGAGAGGCTGGGAGGTCTCCACTCCGCCAGATGCGTTCTTTACAGCGTGGATTTTCAGGAGATCGAAGAGTGCCAGGCCGCGGGAGAATGGGAGAGAAGCGGAGAAATACTGGGAGAGGCGGCCAAAAGCCTGCAGAAGGCGGGGGCTGATTTTATCGTAATCTGCACGAATACCATGCACAAGGTAGCGCCTCAGATTCAGAGTAAGATCGATATTCCCATTTTGCATATTGCGGAGGCGGCCGCTCTGAGGCTTAAGGCAGAGAACATGGACCGTGTGGGCCTTTTGGGAACGAAATATACCATGACTCAGGATTTCTATAAGGGAAAACTGGCAGAGTACGGCGTGGAGGTGCTCATTCCGGAGGCGGCAGAGATCGAAACCGTGAACCGGGTGATCTACGAGGAGCTGTGCCGGGGTATCGTGTCTGAGACATCAAAAGAGGCATATTTAACGATCATCGCCCATTTAAAAGAGAGGGGCGCCCAGGGAGTGATCCTTGGCTGTACAGAGATCGGCCTTCTGGTAAAGGACGGGGACACGGAGGTGCCGCTGTTTGATACGGCCCTGATTCATGCGGAGAAGGCGGCGGAGTTCTCGGTGTTGGGTAATGCAGACGAAGATGAAAGATATTGGACGAAAGAAACTAGATGCTAGATGAAAGATGAAAGATGAAAGATGAAAAGGAGGTGTTCCGAGTGGCTGTCAGAACATTTGGCTGGGTACAGGAGGCTTATAAGCTGGAAAATTTAAAAAATGTGGTATCGGTCTTTGTGCCGGGGTCTCCCGTCAACAGACGGTTAATAGAGGACAAACTGGTCCGGCTCATTTCAGATGAAGATGGCAAAGCGGAATTTATAGAGGAGCTGGAGGCTGATCCGGTCATCGTGCCGTACGCCCATCTGAAAGGGAAAGGGACACCGAAGGGATATACGAGAAGTAATGCACCGTGTTCTGGCATCATCCAGGCGGTGCTGCCCGGGCAGAGAAAAGAGTACCAGAGTGACTGGCCGGCGGATTCATTTCTGCGCTGGGCGGTCAGCATCGGTTTTTTGAATTATGACAGAAATGGCGATACCTGCTCACTGTCCGCTCTGGGACGTTCCTATGCGGAGGCGGAAGCAGGGAGCAAAGAAGAGGAGGAGGCGCTTACAACGGCATTTCTCTCCTATCCTCCTGTCTGCCGGGTGCTTTCGCTGCTGGCAGCGGGCGACCATCTGACAAAGTTTGAAATAGGAGCCAAACTGGGCTTTATCGGTGAGGCCGGTTTTACCTCGATTCCGCAGCATATGATCCTGCAGGGACTCTCCGAAACGGCGGAGGAGGACAGGGCAAAGCTTCTTCAGGATACAGAAGGAACCAGTGATAAATACGTCCGAACCATCTGCAGCTGGCTGAAACAGATGGGCTGGGTGGAACAGGCGGCGAAGACGGCGGCAGAGGATGCTGGAACCAGGCGGTATGAGGGAACCATACCCCAGTCCTACCGGCTTACGTTAAAGGGGAGAACCGTGTTCAAGCATACCACCGGTGTCTCGAAGTTTGCCCGGATACCGAAGCGGGTGATGTGGGATATGCTGGCAACGAAGGCAGCAGACCGGGATTACTTAAGGAACCGGAGGACCCGCATTATCCAGTACCTTCTGAAGGATTATCGTTCGCCGGAGCAGGTGAAGGCCTATCTGGAGACGGCGGGACTGGAAGAGACGGTGGAGACCATTAAGGATGATATCCGTGGTTTTGAGAACATCGGCTTAAATGTGAAGCGTACCGGAAAGACGTATAAGATCATGGACGATATCGTAGGCCTGGAGATTCCGGCGGACGATGCGGGCCGGATCTCCGTAAAATCCGATATGGCTGTCGTAAAGGACAGCGTCAGAGAGCGGCTGGCCCATGTAAGCCACGAGTATCTGCTTTTAATCGATCTGGGCTTCGATGGTACATCAGACCGCGACTATGAGATTCAGACGGCGGAGCTTCTCACCAGGGAACTGGATTTCCTGGGAGGAAGACTGGGAGATACCAGGAAGCCGGATGTCTGCATTTACTATGGAAAAGACGGCATGATTATCGACAATAAGGCGTATGGAAAAGGATACTCCCTTCCGATCAAGCAGGCGGACGAGATGTACCGCTATTTGGAGGAAAATAAGGAGCGGAACGAGAAGATCAATCCGAACCGCTGGTGGAAGGTATTTGATGAAGGCGTGACTGATTACCGGTTTGCTTTTGTGTCGGGTTCCTTTACCGGAGGCTTTAAAGATCGTCTGGAAAATATCCACATGCGCTCCGGACTCTGCGGCGGCGCGATAGACTCCGTGACACTTCTGCTGCTGGCAGAAGAATTAAAGGCGGGCCGTATGGAGTATTCCGAATTTTTCCGCCTGTTCGACTGCAACGACGAGGTCACTTTTCGGTAAAAGGTAATATAATGGATAGTGGAAGCAGAAAGAGGGAATGTTCATGGAGTTGGGAGAATACCTTCCATTTTGGAAAAAATTGACGGAAGCAGAGCGGAGGACACTGGCCGGAAGCGTGCAGAGACGCCGGTTTGAAAAAGGGCAGGTGCTTCACCACGGAGCGGATGAGTGTACCGGGCTGATTCTTACGCTGGACGGACAGCTGCGGGTCTATACCATATCGGAGGAGGGCAGGGAGCTGACACTGTACCGGCTGCTGGAACGGGATTTATGTATATTTTCAGCGCCCTGCATGGTGAAGAGCATCCTGTTCGATGTAATCGTGGAAGCAGAGCAGGACACGGAGATTCTTCATATCCCAGTCGATGTCTACAGAGATCTGATGGACAACAGCGCGGCGGTTGCCAATTTTACCAATGAGCTGATGGCGGCGCGTTTTTCCGATGTGATGTGGCTGATGGACCAGGTGCTGAACAAGAAGATCGACAGCCGTCTTGCGGCGTTTTTGCTGGAGGAGAGCGGGCTCGATGAGACCCGGAAGCTTTCTATCACCCACGACCAGATCGCCCGCCACATGGGGACGGCCAGGGAGGTTATCACCCGGATGCTGAAGGCATTTCAGGCAGATGGCCTGGTTAAGCTGACCCGCGGAGGAATCGAGCTTCTGAATGAGAAGAGGCTCACGGAGCTGGCGGCGGATAGTCTGCGGTAGCTGGCCGGAAATATATCGGTATGCACCCGGAACAAATTACGTGTGTAACAAAGTCACTGTAAAGCAGATCGTTTTCGTGTATTCTTATATCATCAATCAATGAATAAAAGGAGTACAAATAAAATGTCTGTATTTTCAATCACAAATAATAATTATCATGAGGAAGTCGTAACTTCAGGAAAGCCGGTGCTTCTCGATTTCTGGGCGCCATGGTGCGGGCCGTGTAAAAAGCTTTCCCCTGTTGTAGATAAAATTGCAGAGGAAAACCCCCATATCAAGGTGGGAAAGGTCAATGTGGAAGAGCAGAAGGAGCTGGCTGAGAAGTTTCATATTATGAGCATTCCGGCGCTGATTCTGATGAAGGAAGGAAAGGCGGTTGCCACCTCCGTGGGTGTGAAGCCCCAGGCCGCAATCGAGCAGATGTTCAACTCATGATGGAAGAGGTACCATGGATTTTTATGAGCGTGTCAGATTCGTCATGAATCATATTCCATATGGAAAAGCGGCCACCTATGGCCAGATCGCCCTGTTATGCGGGAAGCCAAGGAATTCGAGGCAGGTGGGGTATGCACTGAACCGCCGCCTGGGAGGAAAGGATCTGCCGGCACACCGCGTGGTGAACGCCTCCGGATATCTAAGCGGAGCGGCTTCCTTTCGAACTCCGGATACGCAGAAGAAGCTTCTGGAAGCGGAGGGCGTAATCGTTGACGACGAGAACCGGGTGGATTTGAAGCAGTTTGGGTGGCATCATACGCTGGAGGACGCACTGGAATTCCGGGAATGGTTTGAGCAGAACGGAATATGACGGTGCGGGCGGGGAGAGTTTATTTATACATGTTTACTGAGAAATATCAGAAACGGACTCGGAAAGGCAATTACGCTTTTCCGGGTCCTTATTTTTGTTGCTGGCAGGGATAAATATTGTCCTTGTTTCTGATTATATATAAATAAAAAAATACATTGGAATCAAAATATGCCTTTGAAATTATAAGGAATGAATACAGCTATTTAACCATTCATATATTGCTTATACACGCATACCGAAAATTAGACAAATATAAACAAAAACAAGAATAATCACGGATCAAACCCGCAATCATATTACAAAATGGGTAAAAATACATAAAATAAATATTAAAATAAATAAATATCTAACATAATACACAAAGACACATCGCAATTTATGTTGCATGAAAAGCAACATATGTAGAGAAAATCCCCTTTTACATATGGTAAAATGAATCCATCAAAAACGTTGCAGGCTTAGAGCGAATGAGCCTGCGAACCATGATCAAAGGAGGATTTACAATGAAAAAAATGATCGCTGGGTTATTGTGCGGCTGTATGATCGCGGCTTCCTTAACGGGCTGTGGAAAAGCGCCTGCTTCCGATGGTGGTGCGACAGAAAAGGCTGCCAGTGCGGAGACAGAAAAAGCAGCAGATAAAACTGCGGATAAAACCGAAGCTTCTTCCGATTCCGGTTCCAAGGTAATTAATGTCTGGTCGTTTACCGACGAAGTGCCAAAGATGATTGAAAAGTACAAAGAACTGCATCCGGATTTTGATTATGAGATTAAAACAACAATTATTGCGACTACCGATGGCGCGTACCAGCCGGCGCTGGATCAGGCACTGGCAGCAGGCGGCAGTGATGCGCCGGATATCTACTGTGCGGAAGCCGCATTTGTCCTGAAATATACGCAGGGTGACGCCAGCCGCTATGCCGCGCCATATGAAGATCTTGGAATTGACGCGGATGGTAAGATCAAATCCTCTGAGATCGCACAGTATGCAGTCGATATCGGAACGAATCCTGACGGTAAAGTGGTGGCGCTGGGCTACCAGGCAACCGGCGGAGCGTTTATCTATCGCCGTTCCATCGCCAAGGACACCTGGGGAACCGATGATCCGAAGGAGATTGGTGCAAAGCTTGGCGCAGGCACCAACGACTGGACGCAATTCTTTAACGCGGCAGAAGAGTTAAAGGGCAAGGGCTACGGCATTGTATCCGGCGACGGAGATATCTGGCACGCAGTGGAAAACAGCTCGGACAAAGGCTGGATTGTGGACGGAAAATTAAACATCGATCCAAAGAGAGAGGCGTTCCTGGATTTATCCAAAAAGTTAAAGGACAACGGCTATCACAATGACACGCAGGACTGGCAGGATGCATGGTTTGCCGATATGAAGGGAGAAGGCGCAAAACCGATTCTCGGCTTCTTCGGACCGGCGTGGCTGATCAACTACACCATGGCGCCAAACTGCGGCGGAACTGCAGTTGGCGAAGGAACATTTGGTGACTGGGCTGTCTGTGATTCCCCGATCGGCTTCTTTTGGGGCGGCACCTGGGTACTGGCTAATAAAGACACCAAAGTAAAAGACGCAGTTGCGGATATCGTCGAATGGATCACTCTGGACGATGCAGAAGACAGTCTTCAGTATATGTGGGCAAATGGAACCATGAATGACGCAGGTACGAAGGATGCGGTTGCTTCCGGTACCGTTATGAGCAAATCGGACGGTTCCGTAGATTTCTTAGGCGGTCAGAATATGTTTGAGGTCTTTGTTCCGGCCAACAAGTACGCCAATGGTACAAACTTAACCCAGTACGATGAGACCATCAACAACTACTGGCGCGGCCAGGTGCGTGAATACACTGCCGGTAATAAGAGCAGAGAGCAGGCGATCACGGACTTTAAACAGCAGGTAGCCGATAACCTGGATATCATCGTGGAGTAAGTACCAGAGACAGAACATCAGCAAGGGGAGGACGGCAGTTTCTGTCCTCCCCCATTTTACAGGGAGGTTATAACTATGAAACGCAAACGATTGAGATATGCGAAATGGGGTTACATATTCTGTGCTCCGTTTGTACTTGGATTTCTGATCTTTTCCCTGTATCCCATTATCTTTACCGGGGTGATCGGGTTTACGGATTTTAAGGGAATGGGCGCCGTGGATTTTAATTTCCTGGAGGACCCGTTTCAGAACTTTAAAACAGTGCTTTCCAATCCGTCATTTAAGAAGGCGTTCAGCAACACCATCCATATATGGCTGTTCAACTTTGTTCCCCAGATTGGTCTGGCGCTCCTGCTGACTGCGTGGTTTACCGATAAGCGGTATCACATCAGGGGGGAAGGGCTGTTTAAGGTGCTGTTCTACATGCCGAATATCATCACGGCTGCAACCATCGCCATTCTGTTTAACGCCCTGCTGGGATATCCGATGGGACCGGTCAACGATATCTTTATGCGCCTGGGAATTTCAAAGGAGCCCATCAACTTTCTGGTTGACAAGTCGGTGGCCCGCGGAACAGTGGAATTTATCCAGTTCTGGATGTGGTATGGCTACACAATGATTATTCTGATCTCCGGCGTCATGGGAATCAATCCGGAGCTTTTTGAATCCGCAGAGGTGGACGGAGCAAACCGGATTCAGACATTTTTCTATATTACCATTCCGAATTTAAAGACCATTCTGCTGTTCACACTGGTTACCAGCTTAATCGGCGGTCTGCAGATGTTCGATATTCCGAAGCTGTTTTTAATGGGCGGGCCGGACAATGCCACGCTTACCACCAGCGTCTTCATCTATAATCAGGCGTTCAGCGGCAGCTACATGTACAACCGCGCCGCCGCGGCCAGCATGATTATGTTTGTAATCATCTGCGCAGCTTCGGCTGTCCTGTTTTTCCTGATGCGGGATAAGGACGAGGTGCTTCTGAATAAACAGATGCGCAGACAGGAACGGGAATACAGAAAAGCGTTAAAAGAAGGGAGGAAAAGCTGATGAAATATAAGAAACGTACTTCGACCGCATTAAAAATCGTCATTTACGTTGTCTGCATCTGCCTTGCCATACTGAGCATCCTTCCTTTCTGGATCATGATCGTCAACGCCACGCGTTCAACGACACAGATTCAGCAGCATGCCATCTCGATGATCCCCTCCGGCTATATGATGCGCAACCTGTCCATTCTGCTGGGCAAGAGCTTTAACCCGATGGTGGGATTTATGAACTCGCTGATCATCTCGGCATTTTCCACGGGCTGCGCGGTGTATTTTTCCACCATGACTGCCTACGGGCTGGTGGTGTATGACTGGCGGCTGCGCAGACCATTTTTCAGCTTTATCATGGCGGTTATGATGATTCCGGCCCAGGTGACGATGATTGGTTTTTACCAGATGGTATACCGGATCCACATGACAAATCAGCTGTCGATGCTGATTCTGCCCGCGATCGCTTCCCCGGCCATGGTGTTCTTTATGAGGCAGTATATGCTGCCGTCTCTGTCCCTGGAAATCGTGCAGGCGGCCCGGATCGACGGGGCGGGAGAGTTCTATATCTTTAATAAGATCGCTATGCCGATCATGAAACCGGCGATTGCAACACAGGCCATATTCAGCTTTGTATCCAGCTGGAACAACCTGTTCACACCGCTGGTGCTCCTCACGAACAAAGACAAATACACAATGCCGATTATGGTAAGCCTTCTCCGGGGCGATATCTACAAGACGGAATACGGCTCTGTCTATCTGGGTTTGGCCCTGACGGTGCTTCCGCTGATCATCGTGTATTTACTGCTGTCAAAATACATCATTGCCGGCGTCGCCCTGGGCGGCGTAAAGGGATAAGTCAGTGACGAAATGGCCAGGGATAAAAGCGCTCTAGAAGACCGGAACATTCCCCGGCACGTCCTCGATGAATTTCGTGCGGTATTCGCTGGGGCTGTAATTCGTATACTTCTTAAAGCATCGTGTAAATGACGTCGAGTTGTTAAATCCCGTCTGAAATGCGATAGACGTGATCGAGGCGCCGGTCGTCAGAAGCGTCTGGGCTGCCTGGATCCGTTTGCGGCTTAAATAATCGTAAAAGGTTGAGTTCGTGTGCTGTTTGAACAGCCTGGTGAAGTGATATTTGGAAAATCCCGTGTAATCGGCCATATTCTCCAGCGTCAGCTGTTCGGCATAGTGATCGTTGATGTAGGCCAGCAGGCTGTTGAATTTCTGGTAATAATCGTAACTCTTCTCGGCGGTATTATCCGTGCCGGCAAAAAGGGTGTCGTAATGTTCCCGGCCGATCGTGGTCAGAATATCGATTAAATTGGCATAGATCGAGTATTCCCGGAAGGTGACGCCGGGAGAGAAATAGAGATTGCTGATCTCCATAAGCCTGGAATAGATATGTTCGTAGATTCCCGTGTTCGCCCGTTTCGTCAGAAGGCAGGGGTCCAGCAGCACCGGCTCCAGGGCGCTGTAATCGTGGAAACTGGTCAACGGGTCCATGTTGAACATAAAAAAGAAGCGCTCGCCCCAGTCCGGCTTTATGATCTCATGAAGAGTGAGCCCGGGAATAAAGAGGATATCGCCCGGCTCTAGATGGTATGTATTGTTGTTGACGATGATGGTGTATACGTTCTCGATCGGAACGAGAATCTCGATGGCGCTGTGCTGGTGCAGGGCATACCCTTCATTCTGGACATTGTGCCAGATGCGGATATTGGAATTTAAGTAGTAATCTACTTTTTCCACGTATCCTTCCAACTCCCTGCCGTGGTATTCATCCGGCAGTGTATAGTTTAAACGGCTCATACTGCATCCTCCTTTCACGGGAAACGGTGAAATCATGATGCAATTATACCGCAGCCATGCGGGCTTGAAAAGAAAAATCTAAGATAAGACTTTTGAATAAAGATAATTTGGAGGAACCTATGGACAGACAGAAAGCAAGGCAGAAAGCAGTGGAACTGGTGGAACAGATGACGGTGGAGGAGATGGCCTCCCAGATGCGCTACGACGCGCCCGCGATACCGAGGCTGCAGATATCGGCCTACAACTGGTGGAACGAGGGACTGCACGGCGTGGCCAGAGGCGGTACTGCTACCGTGTTTCCGCAGGCCATCGGGCTGGCGGCCATGTTTGACGAGGAGACGATGCGCAGTGTGGCGGATGCCGTATCGACAGAAGGCAGGGCAAAATACAATGAATTTCAGAAGGAAGGCGACACGGACATCTATAAGGGACTGACCTACTGGACTCCAAATGTGAATATCTTTCGGGATCCCAGATGGGGCAGAGGCCATGAGACCTACGGAGAGGACCCGTATCTGACTTCCCGCCTTGGCGTTGCTTTCGTAAAGGGCCTTCAGGGAGAGGGCGAACACTTAAAGACAGCCGCCTGTGCAAAGCATTTTGCCGTGCATTCCGGGCCGGAGGCGGTTCGCCATGAATTTAACGCCACCACAACGAAACGGGATTTATGGGAGACGTATCTGCCTGCATTTGAGGCCTGTGTGCAGGAAGGCGGCGTGGAATCCGTCATGGGGGCATACAACTGCTATGAGGGAGAGCCGTGCTGTGCCAGCACACTGCTGATTGAGGAGATTCTCCGTGGAAAATGGGGATTTGAGGGCCATTTCGTATCGGACTGCTGGGCCATCCGTGACTTCCATCAGAGCCACATGGTGACGGACAATGCAGAGGAATCGGCAGCTCTGGCCGTCTCAAAGGGCTGTGATTTAAACTGCGGAAATACGTATCTATACGTACTGAAGGCGTATGAGAAAGGGATGATTACGGAGGCGGAGATTAAACAGGCCGTTGTAAGGCTGTTTACGACCCGGTACCTGCTGGGCATGGGCGAGACGACAGAGTACGATGCAATTCCGTACGAGACGGTGGAATGTGAAGAGCACCGCAGACTGGCTGTGGAAGCGGCTGAAAAGAGCATGGTCTTACTGAAAAACGACGGAATACTGCCTTTGAATCCGGATACTGTAAAAAAGATCGCGGTGATCGGTCCCAACGCGGACAGCCGGATTGCGCTGATCGGAAATTACCACGGAACCTCGTCCCACTATACGACGATCCTGGAAGGGATTCAGAATGAAGCGGCGGAGGGAACCACGGTGCTGTACGCCCAGGGCTGCCATCTCTTTGAGGACCGGGTGGAACATTTAGGTCTTCCGGGAGACCGGCTGTCGGAGGCGAGAATTGCCGCGAGGCACAGCGATGTGGTGATTCTCTGCGTCGGGCTGGACGAAACGCTGGAGGGCGAGGAGGGCGATACCGGCAACAGCTATTCCTCCGGGGACAAAGAGGGACTGGAGCTTCCGGCCTCTCAGCGCAGGCTGATGGAAGAACTTCTGGCCCAGGACAAACCGGTGATCGTCTGCAATATGACGGGAAGCGCGATCGACCTATCGCTGGCCCAGGAAAAGGCCAAAGCGGTGATTCAGGCCTGGTATCCGGGAGCGGAAGGCGGCACAGCGTTTGCACGTCTGATCTTCGGTAAGAGTGCTCCGGGGGGGAAGCTTCCTGTGACTTTTTATAAGGACTTATCCGCTTTGCCGGCGTTTGAGGATTATTCCATGGAGGGCAGAACGTACCGTTACATCCGGGAAGAGCCGCTGTATCCATTTGGTTTTGGATTAACCTACGGGAAGACGGAGCTGTCTGACGGAGTGGTGGACGGAAGGAAAGCGTATGTCACAGCGCGAAACACCGGAGACCGGCGCGCGCGTGAGGTGATCGAGGTCTATGTCAATCCCGTGGATTCGCCGGACCGGGCAGAGCACTGGAGTCTGTGCGGCTTTCAGCGGGTAGATCTGGAACCGGGAGAAGAAAAGCGGGTAGAACTGGATCTGGGAGCCCATACGTATGAGTGCGTAAACGCCGAAGGCGAATATGTGGAAAATGCGTCAGTCTATGAATTCAGTATCGGAACGAGCCAGCCGGATGCCAGGAGCAGACAGTTAGGAGCGGCGGAGCCGGTTACTGTGATCTGCCGGAGAGGGGAGTGAGACGGGGGATTTGTGGGTAAAGATACGCGGACTTTTGCGCGGGGGATTGAGGAAAAGGGAGAGCGGGCGGCAGGGAGGGAAAGGTTCAGGGATTCCGAGGGGGTG
>ERZ781272.128-NODE-128-length-102022-cov-5.054459_pt1 | contig 102022 bp, 92 predicted proteins | sample MGYA00375850_ERZ781272 | MGnify/ENA primary metagenome ERZ781272 (study PRJEB29790, sample SAMN06051246) | human gut metagenome | host: Homo sapiens | place: USA: Cincinnati, Ohio | collected 2013-06-21 | study: EMG produced TPA metagenomics assembly of the Gut...
ATTTATTTTAATCCAATTGGCATAACAATATCAATGGAAATTACTACCATATTTTATAGTAATGCAATCAATGTAGCCTTGATATATAATATTGGTAATTAATTCGCCATTGGCGTTTTAATAAAATACAAAACGAAAGAAGGAAAGAACATGAAAAAGGATGTTATTGAAGTAAGCGAAAAAGAACTGTGTAAATGCAAAACGCACTGGAGTGCACTGCTGTGGCCCGCACTTTTAGGGATTTTCTTTTTTCTTTTATTTATTTCATCTCTCGGTAACAAAGATGAAATTGGATATGCGTTTGTTTTTTTATTTGTTGCTATTATAACTTTTGGGATACCATTCTTAAGAATCAAAACCAACAATCTTGTTCTAACAGACAAAAAAATTTACGGTAAAACCGGTATACTCAAGACACAATCATTGACGGCTCCTATCTCAAAAATACAAACGGTAAATATCAATACTGGATTATTAGGAAAAATACTTGGGTATAGTGACTTAGAAATACACTGTATCACAGGCGTATATTGTTTCAAAAAACAATCAAATGCAAAGGAAATGCAGAACGCAATTATAAACTCAATTAAATAAAATAAAAACCGCCCCCTGCGCCAACAGGGAACGGCTTTACGAATATTTTTATCAAAATATATTATCCTCTATAAAGAAAGGACGTGATACCATGCCAATACCAAAAGAAAAATCCTACGCCATTGAAGATATCTATGCCCTCCCTGACGGAGAACGAGCGGAGCTGATCGGCGGCCAGCTCTATGCTATGTCGCCGCCAAGCAGAATCCACCAGAAGCTTGTTATGGAGCTGTCTGCCACATTTAGGAATCACATTCGCTCACAGAAAGGCTCCTGTGAGGTCTATCCTGCCCCATTTGCCGTTTTTATCATGAATGACGATAAAAACTACGTAGAGCCTGACATCAGTGTTATTTGTGACAAAAACAAACTCTCAGACCGCGGATGCGAAGGGGCTCCGGACTTTATTATTGAGCTTGTTTCTCCCGGCAGTCGCCGGATGGATTATAATACCAAAAATAGCCTTTATGCCAATGCTGGTGTCCGGGAATACTGGATCGTAGACCCCGCCAAAGAACGCACTACGGTTTACCGTTACGAAGAAGATGCTGCACCAACTATTATTTCATTTGACCAACCCGTTACGGTTGGAATTTATAGTAACCTTCAAATTGTAATTTCTGATTTACTGAAATAATGCAAAAACCGCCCCGGTGTTACCAGCACCGGAGCGGCCACATATCCGAAGATATGCGTATTACTTAGCAATTAATATTGTATCATCTTCGGTGACAGGTGGCAAGAGACTGCCTGTTATTTTTGTACCCATTTTTTCATAAAATTAAAGAGGTGATGTCATGAATCAAGAACGCATCCAACGTGCAGCTATCTACATAAGAGTTTCTACTTTCGAACAGAAAATGCACGGACATTCCTTGCAAGCGCAAAAAGAATGTCTTGAAAATTATGCAGAATCTCACAACATGAAAGTTGTTGGTGTCTATGCAGATGAAGGCCAAACAGCCCGTAAAGAATTGAAGAAAAGAAAAGCTATCCACTCTCTTATAAAATCCGTAGAGCGTGATGAGGTGGATGTTATTTTGTTCTGGAAAATGGATCGCTGGTTCCGTAATGTTGCTGACTTTTACAAAATACAAGAAACTTTAGATAAGCATCAGGTGACCTGGGTAGCTGTCGCAGAGCCAAATATCAACATGGAAACCCGGGACGGACGCCTGAGTTTAAATCTCATTCTTTCCATAGGTCAGAATGAAGTTGATACCACTTCCGAGAGAATCAAGTTTACAGTAGATAGCATGATACAAAACGGTCGTCTGGTGTGGGGTGAACTAAACACTCCATTTGGTTATACAATAACAGAAGTGGACGGACAAAGAAAAATGGTAAAAGATGAAGAAACAGCTCCAATGGTGGAGGAATTCTTTCGCTTCTTCCGTGCGTCTCATGCCAAAAAGCGCACTGTCGTACACATGCAGGAAACATTTGGTATTGATTTTTCTTATTCTATGCTCCGGACAATGTTATCCAGTGAATTCTATGTAGGAAAATACCGCAATAATACAAGCTACTGTCCGGCTTACCTGACTACCGAAGAATGGGCTGAAATTCAGCGCATTTCGAAAGCCAATATCCGGCGCCCCCGTTCCGGAAGAATTTATTTATTTTCCGGTCTTATCCGCTGCCCTCTTTGCAATCAGAAATTAGTTGGGATAGGTCAGAATTCTATCATCAACAGGAAAACCGGCGAAAAAAGGACTTATCATTATTATCGTTGCAACCGTGCCCTCATTGATAATATATGTGCCAACCATCGTCGGTTAAGTCAAAATCTCATTGAAGAGTACCTTCTGGAAAATTTAGAGTTGGAATTCAGGAAATATCAGGTTCACTGCAGTAAAATACAAGAGAAGAAAAAGGCGGAAAAGAAACGCCGCTCTCCCGATAATGTAAAAAAGGAACAGGAACGTCTGAATATCCTGTTTCAGAAAGGACGTATTGAATACGATTACTACGAAACCGAATATGCGAAATTAGAAAATGAACTTTCGGAAATCACTTCCCTCATTCCTGTGCCCAAAAAGGATTTTTCCCGCCTTGAAACTATTCTTCACAGTGATTTTCGTTCTATGTATCGTGAGCTTTCCGCTGAAAATAAACAAAGTTTCTGGCATCAAATTATTGAAGAGATACATTTAACTACCGACTACAATGTAGATTATGTCGTTTTTTTATAATTTGTTTTGTACTTATTTATTAACTCCATTTGGCGCAGACAAAACAATGACCGCTGTGCTTTCCGGAGAAGCAGATATCGGCTTTATGGGAGCTGAAGCATCTGTTTACGCTTACCAGGAGGGGGCCAATGACCCGGTTGTCAACTTTGCCCAGTTAACTCAGCGCGCCGGTAACTTTCTGGTAGCCCGTGAGGAAATGCCTGCCTTTACCTGGGGAGATTTAAAAGGCAGCAAAGTTCTTGGCGGCAGAAAAGGCGGAATGCCGGAAATGGTATTTGAATATATTCTGAAGGAAAACGGCATTGATCCGGAAAAGGATCTTGAAATTGACCAGAGTATTGATTTCGGATCCACTGCAGCAGCCTTTTCCGGTGGTTTGGGGGATTTCAGCGTGGAATTCGAACCCTCCGCGACAGCCCTGGAAAAAGAAGGTGCAGGCTATGTAGTGGCATCTCTTGGTGTGGACTCCGGCTACGTCCCATACACCTCCTACAGTGCCAAAACCAGTTTTATGAACGAAAACCCGGAAATTATCCGGAAATTTACCAATGCCCTGCAAAAAGGTATGGATTATGTACAGAATCACACTCCGGAAGAAATTGCAAAGGTAATCGAACCACAGTTTACGGAGACAGACTTAGATACGATCACAACAATCGTCAAACGTTATTATGAGCAGGATACCTGGAAAGACAATCTGATTTTTGAAAGAGAAAGCTTTGACCTTCTTCAGGATATCCTGGAAGGAGCAGGGGAGCTGCAGGAGCGGGTGGCATATGAAAATCTGGTGACAAGGGAATATGCAGAGGCGGCTGTAAAATAATCGTATAGACTCTCTGCAAAACAGATTATTATGATACAACGTGCGCCGGAAAGCGCCCAACTCCCAAATGCCGTAGAGTCCCCTCTGCGGCATTGTCAAATTATAATGATTACGATTGACATGAACTTATGTTCTGTCTATAATAAAGAATATAAGGCGTTGGTTTCAGAATATAAGGAGTAGGTTTCAGAATATAAAAGTTCCAGGCCCGATTACGGAAAATAAATACTAAATTATGTTTGCGGACGCGGCAGAAAGCTATTTTGAAACTGCTCATGGCGATGACCGGAAATGAAAGGATTGCTCCTGCCGCCACGGATATTAAAACATGGAGTCAGAACCCGGAACGAAGAATGGAGAAATACACATGGAACAAATCTTAATTATAGAAGACGATACAGGATTAAATCAGGGCTTATGCCAGTCTTTGAAATCAGAGAACCGTCAGGTCATTTCCTGCCTGAACCTAAAAGCTGCACGGGAACAGTTATTATGCGGCAGCGTATCGCTGGTGCTGCTGGACATCAATCTGCCAGATGGAAGCGGACTGGACTTTTTGCGTGAGCTGAAAGCAACTGACCCGGTGCGCCCGGTCATTCTGCTTACTGCCAACGACACGGATATGGATATTGTTGCCGGACTGGAACAGGGAGCGGACGATTATATCACCAAGCCCTTTTCTCTGTCTGTTTTACGGGCAAGGGTCAATATGCATCTGCGGAAAAACATTGCACGCGGCAATGGAAAGCCTTATCTCATTGACCGCTTTGTGTTCGACTTTGAACGGATGCAGTTTCTGGCAGACGGCGTGACCATCGAACTGAGTAAAACTGAACAGAAGCTCCTTCGCCTGCTGGTAGAGAATCAGGGCAGAGTCATGGGGCGCGGCAGTCTGATTGACCGTATCTGGACAGATGGTGCGGATTATGTGGATGAAAATGCCCTCTCGGTGACTGTCAAGAGGCTTCGGGACAAGCTGCGAGCGCAGGATTATATTCAAACGGTCTACGGAATCGGATATATTTGGGTGAACAAACATGAATAATTGGATTTTGATACTGGCATTGTCATGCAGTCTGATTGCAGCATTTGTAACTTACAGTAACCGCCTCCGTACCAAAAAGACGTTGGACACCATTGAGCAGATGCTGGATACAGCAATGCAAGGCACTTACTCAGAAACAAATTTCGACGAAAGCCGCCTGTCTGCGCTGGAAACCAAATTCGCCCACTATCTTTCTTCATCTGCCATTTCTGCCCAAAACGTAACCATTGAGAAAGATAAAATCAAGACGCTGATTGCGGACATCTCTCATCAGACCAAAACGCCCATTGCCAACCTGTTACTATACAGCGAACTGATTGCGGAAGAAGATTTATCAGACAAAATGCGCTCCAATGTAGATGCTGTTCAGCAGCAGACAGAAAAGCTGCGGTTTTTGATTGATTCGCTTGTGAAACTTTCCCGGTTGGAAAATGGAATTTTAACATTGTCTCCACGTCAGGAACCGGTACAACCCATGTTTGATAATATTGGGGGACAATACGCTTCCAAGGCCCACAGCAAAGGCCTGGAGCTCCAGATAACACCTACCGGGGCTGCTGCTGATTTTGACCCCAAATGGACGGTGGAGGCACTGGGGAATCTGGTGGATAATGCTATCAAGTACACCCCCTCCGGCAGTGTAGCGATTTCAGTGGTTGAATATGAATTATTTACACGCATCGATGTGTCAGATACGGGCATTGGTGTTGAGGAAGCAGAACAGGCAAGGATTTTCTCACGATTCTATCGCTCGGAAGCCGTGCGGAATAATGAGGGTGTCGGCATTGGTCTTTATCTGGCGCGGGAAATCATTTCCAGTGAAGGGGGTTACATCAAACTCACTTCCGAACCAGGCAATGGTTCCACATTCTCTGTGTTTTTACCAAGACAGTCTGAAATCTTTCAAAACTGTTAGAATTGAATACCTTTCTGAAAGATTGTGGAAAGAATTATATGAGATAATCTGTATGTAAAGATCATTCATCTGTCTTTACATACAGATTTTTTTATGGAGGTACAAGTATATGAATATTTTACAGGCAAATGACCTGACAAAAATTTACGGCTCCGGAGAAAACGCAGTTCATGCATTGGATGGTGTGAATTTTTCCGTAAAGAAAGGCGAGTTTGTTGCTGTTGTGGGCACATCCGGCTCCGGCAAGTCCACTCTGCTTCATATGCTGGGCGGGCTGGACAGACCCACATCCGGCAGTGTATCCATAGACGGCAAGGAGATTTTTTCTCTGAAGGACGAAGCCCTGACCATTTTCCGCCGCCGAAAGATCGGTTTTGTGTTCCAGAATTATAATCTGGTTCCTGTCCTGAATGTGCATGAAAACATCGTCCTTCCGGTACAGTTGGACGGTAAAGCACCGGACACCCCATATATTGACAGCATCATTGAAACATTAGGACTCGGCAGCAAGCTTTTGAATCTCCCAAACAACCTCTCCGGCGGCCAGCAGCAGCGAGTAGCCATCGCACGGGCCTTAGCCTCTAAACCAGCTATCATTCTTGCGGACGAACCGACCGGAAATCTGGATTCCAAAACCAGTCAGGATGTGCTGGGCCTGCTGAAGGTTACCGGCCAGAAGTATGCCCAGACCATTGTTATGATTACCCACAATGAAGAAATCGCCCAGCTCGCAAACCGTACCATCCGCATTGAGGACGGAAAAATCGTTGAGCATCGGTAAGGAGGGGGAGCTATGAATGTAAAAAACAAACGCTGTATACGGAATCTGAGCATCAAACGGCTCAAGGCAGTGAAGACCAGAAACATGATCGCTGTTTTTGCTATCGCTCTGACTGCATTGCTGTTCACCTCGTTATTCACCGTCGCCATGTCCATAAGTGAGGGCTTTCAGCAGTCCAATTTTCGTATGGCAGGGGGATACAGCCATGGCGGCTTCAAGCGCCTGACACAGGAACAGTTTGATGAGCTGAAAACGGATTCGCTCATTCGGGAATGGGGCCTGCGCCGATTTGTGGGCATGCCTTCAGAGACGCCCTTCAATAAGTCCCATGTGGAGGTTGGATATTCCGACGCTACGCAGGCCCACTGGATGTACTGTGACCCAAGCGAAGGCCATCTGCCAAAGGAGGGCAGCAATGAGGCTGCAACCGACACTCATGTACTGGAGCTTCTGGGTGTGACGCCGGAGCTTGGCGCTGAGTTCACAATGACCTTTGAGGTGGATGGACATAAAACTACCCAGACATTTACCCTTTGCGGCTGGTGGGAGTACGACGAGGCCATTACGGCAAACCATGTTCTGATTCCCCAAAGCCGCGCAGAGGCCATTTTTGATGAAGTGGGCCTTGTTCCCGGCAAAGCAGAAGATGGCATGACTGGTACATGGAATCTGGATGTCATGTTCAAAAATTCCCTGCACATTCAACGTGACATAGAGCAGGTATTAAAGTCCCATGGCTATCAGCACGAGAGCCGGGCTGCTGAGGATACTTACATTTCTATCGGTGTCAACTGGGGATATACGGGTGCGCAGCTATCGGACAGCATGGACCCGGCTACCGTACTGGCTATTGCCGCTGTGCTGGTTCTCATCATTTTCACCGGGTATCTCGTCATCTATAATGTGTTTCAGATTTCCGTTACCAACGATATTTGGTTCTACGGCTTGCTGAAAACCATCGGCACGACACCCCGCCAGCTGCGGCGTATCATCCGTCATCAGGCGATGCTGCTGAGTGCTGCGGGAATCCCTCTGGGACTGCTTGGCGGCTGGCTTGTAGGCAGCGCCCTGACACCGGTTATTACCGCCCAGCTTACCGGTATTATCAATGTTGTGTCCGCAAACCCATTCATCTTCCTTGCCTCCGGTCTGTTTGCCCTGTTCACGGTGCTATTGTCCTGCCGTCGTCCCGGTAAACTGGCCGGGAAGGTATCGCCGGTGGAAGCAATGCGTTACACCGAAGGTGCGAATATGAAGCAGAAGACCAGGAAATCTGCCGGATCTGTATCGTTATTTTCTATGGCAAAGGCCAATTTGGGCCGCAGCCGCGGTAAGACGATTGTGACCGTGATTTCTCTGTCACTGGCAGTAGTGCTTTTGAACCTGACCGTTACCTTTACCAACGGTTTTGACATGGACAAATACCTGTCCAATCATGTGGTGTCCGATTTCATTCTGGCGGATGCCGGCTACTTTCAGGTAGGCGGCGGAATCTACAACGCATATATGTCGTTGCCCCAGGAGGTTATCGATGAAGTGGCCGTTCTGGGAGATGTCACTGAGGGCGGCAAGGTTTATGGCCTCACATCCGCCGTTCAGGAATTCATTTCGGAGGACTATTACCGCCGGATTTGGGCAGGCTGGAATGATGCTGAAACACTGGATCAGTTGATAAAAATGAAGGAGAGGAACGAAAAAGGCCTTTTGGCAGACAATGCACGGCTTTTCGGCATGGAGACCTTTGCTCTGGACCAGCTTACGGTAATTGAGGGCGACCTGAGCCAAATCCGTGAGCCGGGCAGCCGGGCCATCGCCGCTGTCTATGGGGTGGATGACTACGGCAATCCCCAAATGGACTCTCACTGGGCGAAAATCGGAGACACGGTTACTCTGCGGTATGTGGAAGAATTTGAGTATTTCGATCCCGTCACTGGCGAGACCTATCCGGACGGCGTGGATTTGGATACCGTGCTATCCTGGGCTCAGCGTGCCAGGACATACCGGGATATTGATTATACCGTAACCGCTCTGGTAGCCGTCCCCAGTGCCATCAGCTACCGCTATTATGGCTCCGACGAATTTGTGCTGAATGATCAAACTTTCATTCAGGACACCGGAACGAAAAGTGTGATGCTCTATGCCTTCAACACGACGGAAGAAAGCAGTCCCTCCATGGAGTCCCTCTTGGCGGACTACACGGAAAACGTGAATCCGGAATTTGATTATGAGAGCAAAGCTACCTATGCGGGAGAGTTCGAGAGTTTCCGCTCTAGGTTCCTGCTGCTTGGCGGGGTACTCAGCTTTATCGTAGGGCTGGTGGGCGTGTTGAACTTCTTTAACGCCATCCTGACAGGTATCATCACCCGAAAGCGTGAGTTTGCCGTACTTCAGTCCATCGGCATGACGGGAAAACAGCTCAAAACCATGCTGGTCTGTGAAGGCCTGTTATATGCTCTGGGTGCAGGCCTGTTATCCCTGATTCTGTCGGTCATTCTGGGGCCTTTTGCCGGGGCTGCTGTAGAAAATGTATTTTGGTTCTTTACCTATCATTTTACTGTGACTCCTATTCTGCTCCTGCTGCCCGTGTTCGCTCTGCTGGGCGCGCTGACACCCCTGGCAGTTTACCGCTCCGTGGCACATTTGACTATCGTGGAGCGTTTGAGAGAAACAAACTGATTTGCAATTTCCTTGGAATGTCCGGATAAATTTAGTAATGAGCTACGGTGCAATTACAAGATTGACTTAAAAGTCTGCCTGAGATAAAATAGAGGCATATAAAGGAAACAATGTATACGGCGGAGTAACCGGGAAGTGTTCTCTAAAGCTCGGGGCTTTATAGTAGTTACAAAAACTGCCGAGAGCCGGGGCAAATGGGTACAGCCGAAAGGACATTCGAATTCACAGATTCTATGGCGAAGCTCCGGAAAGTTCATTGTTTCCATGAAGGTAATACAAGATTTGAGGAAGATTGTGCCGGATGCATTCGGCAATTTACAGTATTACTTTGTTTTTAGCATCCGTAACAGAGAGGAAATATCATGCGTTTAAATCCATTCTGCATGTGTTGTGCAGTAAATAAACAAGAGCAAAAGCTCCGTACCTTTTCCGATACAGAGAAAAAGACGGAGTATATGAAAAGGGTTATGGGACTTATGGCATCTGCCGGTCCTGAGCACTGTGGCCCCAGCCTTTCGATTGAGCTCAAAAAGCTATTCGCCCAATACTGGGGCCAAAAAGAAGATTATACAGAAATCAAGCACGAATTCAACCGTCTCATGCTGGAGCTGGAACCGCGCCTGGAAAAAAATATCCGCCAGTCGGGTGACCCGCTGGAAACCGCCCTTCTCTATGCCCGTATCGGCAATTATATTGATTTTGCCGCCTTGTCCCATGTAGATAAAAAGGAAATGCTCTCCTTAATCGAAGAAGAAAACAAAGCTCCTCTTGAGCCTTCGGAATATGCAAATTTCCTGAGAGAGCTTTCCGATGCATCCTCCCTTGTTTATCTGACAGATAACTGCGGCGAAATCGTCATGGACAAGCTTGCCATCAAGCTCCTGAAGGAACAGTATCCGGAGCTTTCCATTACTGTAATTGTCCGTGGATTTCCGGTCGTCAATGATGCCACTATGGAAGATGCCGAAGAGGTCGGCCTTACCTCCCTTGTCAAAGTCATCGGAAATGGAAGTGACGTGGGCGGAACATGGCTGCCCGGAATCAATCAGGAAACCCGGGAGCTTCTTAAGCATGCGGATATCATACTGGCCAAGGGACAGGGGAATTTCGAGACGTTAAACGGCTGCGGCCGGAACATCTATTATCTGTTCCTCTGCAAATGTGAATGGTTTGAAATGCTCTTTCACGCAGATCATCTCCAGGGAATGTTTGTCAATGAAAGAAGAGTGAACCCTGACCGCTAAAATCACGAATCCCGGAATGTTTTTCGTCATTCTGTCAAGAAACTCCAAAAAACTTTGTACGATTCTGCCCTAGTCCTTACCCGTGGTTTTCGTTATACTTGGTTACAGATGAAAACAACGCAGTGAAATACATAATTATTATTGGAGGAAAAAACAATGGCAAGTTTATCATTACAGCACATTTGCAAATCCTACCCGAACGGCTTTCAGGCTGTTAAGGATTTCAACCTGGAAATCGCAGACAAGGAGTTCATTATTTTCGTAGGACCATCCGGATGTGGAAAATCTACAACCCTTCGTATGGTAGCCGGTCTGGAAGAAATCACCAGCGGTACCTTAAAGATCGGTGACAAGGTTATGAACGATGTAGAGCCAAAAGACCGTGATATCGCAATGGTATTCCAGAACTACGCTCTGTATCCTCATATGACCGTTTATGATAACATGGCATTTGGTCTGAAGCTTCGTAAAGTTCCAAAAGACGAAATCGACAAAGCAGTAAAAGAAGCTGCAAGAATCCTTGACCTGGACAAGCTTCTGGATCGCAAACCAAAAGCTCTTTCCGGTGGTCAGAGACAGCGTGTTGCTATGGGTCGTGCTATCGTTCGTAATCCTAAGGTATTCCTCATGGATGAGCCGCTGTCCAACCTGGATGCTAAGCTTCGTGTACAGATGCGTATCGAAATTTCCAAGATTCATCAGAGACTGGGCGCTACTATCATCTATGTAACCCATGACCAGACAGAGGCTATGACACTTGGTACCAGAATCGTAGTTATGAAAGATGGTATCGTTCAGCAGGTAGATACTCCTCAGAACCTGTATCAGAAACCAGGCAATCTGTTTGTTGCCGGATTCATGGGATCTCCGCAGATGAACTTCCTGGATGCAGAAATCAAAGAAAAAGGCAATGGCCTTGTTGCTAAGATTGGTAAATATGAAGTTGCAATCCCGGCTGCAAAAGCAAAAGCTCTGAAAGACGGCGGTTATGTTGGAAAAACTGTTGTTATGGGTATCCGTCCGGAAGATATTGCTGATTCCGCAAACGGTTCCATGGATTCTGTTGTTAAGGTTTATGAGCTTCTTGGTGCAGAAGTATTCTTATACTTCGACGTAAACGGAACACAGGTTACCGCACGTGTTGACCCACGTACGACTGCTAAGACCGGAGATGCAATCAAATTTGACTTTGATATGGAAAAATCTCACTTCTTCGACAAAGAAACAGAGCTGGTAATCACCAACTGATTTAAAATAAAAAATCCGCAGACCCGGGGCATTCCCCGGGTCTTTGTGTAATAAGCATATTAAGGAAAGGATGTACTTCAATGGCCATACAGCAAATACTGAAGAAAAGTCTGGATGACTGGAAAGAAATCAGCCGCTTGGATTTTTGTCTGGTTGACGCAAACGAACAGGTATATATCTCTACCTGCCGCAAAAAACTGCCTGCCGCTTCAAAACTGCAGGCATTCCGCGAAAACACGGCCCTCAGCATGGCCAATACCAGTTGCTGTCTGTATAAAATCATGAACAGCAGCGAACTGTTATATCTCCTGGTTGTCTGGGGCAGCGGCGAATCCGTTCCTACTATCGGAGAACTTGCAGTCTGCCAGGTTCAGAGTCTGCTTACTGCATATGCAGAAAAAAATGACAAAAACACATTCATGCAGAATCTGCTTCTGGACAGTTATTCAGAGGTTGAGGCTTTTAACCGTGCAAAGAAGCTACATATCACAACCTCTGCCAGACGTGCGGTCTTTCTCGTAGAAACAAAGCAGAGCCAAGATGAAAATGCCCTGGCAACCATAAGAAATATTTTCTCCGCACGCACCAAAGATTTTATTACCTCCGTTGACGATACAGGAATTATCATCATCCGGGAGCTGCAGTCAACCGAAACCTACGAAGATTTAAAAAATACTGCCTTTATGCTGGTGGATATGCTCAATACGGAAGCTATGACCTCCGCATGGGTATCATACAGCAATATTGCAGACGATCTTATGCACCTTTCCTCAGCTTATAAAGAGGCCCGTATCGCCCTGGAGGTAGGCAAGATTTTTTATGCGGAAAAAAACGTATTCGGCTACAGCCGTCTTGGGATCGGAAGATTAATTTATCAGCTTCCCGTTTCTATCTGCCAAATGTTTATAGATGAAATTTTTCGGGAAGATACCCTGGATTCCATTGACGAGGAGACTCTGATCACTATCCGCACCTTCTTCGAGAATAACCTGAATCTATCCGAGACTTCCAGACAGCTTTATGTCCACCGCAACACCCTGGTGTATCGCTTTGAAAAGCTTCAAAAAAAATTCGGTCTGGATATACGCGCCTTTGAAGATGCACTGACCTTTAAGCTTGCCATGATGGTCGTTGACTATATCAAATATAAAAAAGAATCCTGCTGAACAGGATTCTCCGCCTTCGGCGGACCGCATCAGCGGCGTAATTCCTCTCCGCCGCAGTGCAATCCTATCCGAAGGGCTTTTCTTTCATATTTTTATTTCAGCAGCATCAAATGCTCCGGAGGCAGGTACAAATATGCAGGCAATGACTCCTTCGGTTCTGCGCGGAAGCTGGCCTTCGGACGCATCCACCAAAGCGTCGAGCTGCTGTCTGATTTTTGATTTCTTACAAGATACTGCTGTTCAAATGTTGTTTCCATATATTCTGTCATATGAAAAGGAATCCTGTTTTCTCCGCCTTCGGATGCGGGAAGCATCCAATGTCCACGGATTGCAACATGTGTGACTTCCTTGTCCACCTTTTGGGCGGTTCTCAGTCTGACATCCCAATCCAGCGCCAAAATATGGTACTCATCCAGTCTCTCAATCCTTGAAAAATTCTTGCACCCGGTTAAACGTGCCGCTTCTAAAAGCCCCGGCTGCTCAAACAGACCTTTGGTTCCTCCGGATACCAATGTTTTTCCTTCCTTCAAAAGAATCAACTGCTTACAGAATTTAAAAGCCTCATCACGGCTGTGCGTCACCAGTATCATATCCCCGCCGTATTCTTCCAGAAATTCCTGCATATCATGCTGCAGCACATCCTTCAGATGTCCATCCAACGCAGAAAAAGGCTCATCCAGAAGAATCATCTCCGGTTCTCCGATCATCATTCTTGCCAGTGCCACTCTCTGCTGCTGTCCGCCGGATAATTGGGAGGGATAACGCTTCTCCAACCCCTCCAGACGGTAGCGGTGCACGTAATCCTGTATTTTTTCTGCCTTATCCGTGCGCTCTCCCCGGAAACCGCAGCCAATATTCTCCTGCACGTTCATGGTAGGAAAAAGAGCATAATTCTGAAATAAATAACCGATTCGACGCTCCTGAGGCTTCACGTTAATGCCTTGTTCGGAATCAAATATGGTTTTGCCGTTCATCACGATCTTTCCGCTGTCAGGCGTCTCTATCCCTGCAATACAGCGCAGGGTCATGCTCTTGCCGCTGCCGGATGCTCCCAGAATCCCCATGGAGGAAGAAGCACTTTCAAATGCTGTCTTCAAACGGAATCCCCGGAAATTTTTCTCTATATTTACACTTACCGCCATTCAGATCCACCTTCTTGCCTTCATTCCCCTGCCGGAAATCATATTGATCGCAGCAACCACAACAAAGGAAATCGCTACAATGACAACAACCCAAAAACCTGCCGTGCCATAATTACCGGCTGCAGTCTCTGAAGCAATTGCTACGGAAACGGTCCGCGTCTTTCCCAATATGTTTCCTGCCAGCATAGAAGTCGCTCCATATTCTCCGATAGCCCTTGCAAAGGCCAGGACCGTGCCGGAGGCAATCCCTGGTGCCGCAACAGGAATGACTACCCGCCGGAAAATACTCCATTCACTCATTCCAAGTGTTCTTCCAGCCTCAATCAGACTTACGTCTACCTGTTCAAAAGCCGCTCTGGCATTACGATACATCAATGGAAAGGCAATCACGGCCGCTGCAATCACACATCCCTTCCAGGTCTGCACGATCTTAATATCAAAATTTTCCATTAAAAAGCTTCCGAACGGCCTTTTCAGACTGAAAAGAAGCAGCAGAAAAAAACCTGCAACAGTCGGCGGAAGCACCAACGGCATAGTCAGAATCCCATCCAGAAGTCCTCTTGCCGCCGGCTTCAGCTTCATTGCCCTTCTTGCACAAAAAATCCCCAGAAAAAAGGCAATGATCGTAGCCACAACACCTGTTTTTAAAGATATCCACAGCGGACTCCAGCTTACCTCCTGCAAAAATCCGCTCATTCTGCCGTTTCTTCTGCAGCCTCTTCTTTTGTCTCTTCAGAAGCCTCCTGTGTATCATCTGCGGTGTTCGGGGTAAATCCATATTCCTCAAATACCGCAAGCGCTTCTTCACTCTGAAGATATGTAAGGAATTCTTCAGCCGCTGCCCTTTCCTCTTCGGAAGCCTCCTGATCCTCAATCATACCAACCGGATACAACACCGGAGTCTGAAGGCTTTCTGCCGGAGCCTCTGCAATAATCTCTACGCTGTCTGCCACGGATGCTGCATCTGTGGCATAAACCACACCTGCCTCGTTGCTGCCCTCACTGACCGCCGCAAGAACCTCTGTGACATTTTTGCCCTCATTAATTTCCATGCCTTCTACCTCTTCCATGATGCCCATGTTGGTGAAGATCTCACGCGCATACTGTCCTACCGGAACGCTGTCGCCTGCAAGTGCCAGGTTCTTGGCATCCGTAATATTCTCAAAACCTGTAACTGCTGTGTCTCCATCCTTCGGCTTAATCAAAACCACTTTATTTTCCAGAAGGTCGACAACGGTTCCTTCATCTGCCAGCCCCTCTTCTACCAATGCATCCATCTGTTTCGTCGCTGCCGAAAAGAAAATATCACATCTGGAGCCTTCCTCAATCTGTGTCTGCAGGGTACCTGAGCTGTCCGCATTGTAAAGGATTTCTACATCCGGATACTGCTCATTAAAATTCTTCTGGATTTCCTCCATAGCATTACTTAAGCTTGCAGCAATAAATACATATACTTCACCGGAAAGCTCCTTCCCTTCCGTATCCTGCTCTGCCGCCTGCACGCTTCCTGCAAGCATCCCCGTTGTCATCCCTGCCGCCAACAAAGCTGCCAAACATTTTTTCTTCATAATTCTTCCTCCGTTTCATTTACTTTTGTTTTCTTTTATCCTGTTTTGTTCGGTTTTATATATTCTATCCAATTATTATAGCCTTGTCAATTCCTTTTACACATGTTACGATAAAAGAAATAAACAGAAAATGAGGTTAATAAAAAATGAAATTAAGTGCACGAAATCAGTTAAAAGGAAAAGTGACAGGCATCAATAAAGGAGCTGTAAATTCCATTGTGTCCATTGACATCGGCGGCGGTAATATCATCGTAGCTACGATCTCCTGCGCGGCCGTTGAGGAACTGAATCTGGAAGTCGGCTCCGATGCCTATGCGGTTATCAAAGCAACAAACGTTATGGTGGGAATCGATGAATAAGCTTTATACCGCTCAGGAAGTGGCCGAAAAGCTCAAGATCAGGAAAACTACGGTTTACGAATTAATTAAAAGAGGAGAATTGAATTCCTCCAAAATCGGCAAACAGCTCCGCATCAGCGACGACCAGCTCATGCAGTACCTGCATGGCTCCAGAACAGATGCGGCAATGCCGCTCCGCCTGCCGGATGCCCAGCCGGAAAGCTCTCTTCTGAAGAGAGACTATCTTCTGTATTCCAGCGGACTGATTCTAAGCGGTCAGACCTCTCCTGCCCTGGAGCTGCTCTGCACACAGATGTCTATTCACCCCCAGGGAATGCCTGTGCTTCAATCCCATATGAATACATATAACGGTTTGTATTCTTTGTATTTTGACAAGGCACATGTGGCTGCTGCAAGCCTTCCTCCGGAAAATCTGAAAATTCTCATCCCGGGTATTTCGGTTGCCGCGGTTTGTCTTTATGAATATCCTGTGGGCTTTTTTGTGCTGAAGGGAAATCCCAAAAATATACTTACTTTCCGGGATCTCACCCGCGCGGACGTTATACTGGCAAACCGCGAAAAAGGCAGTACCCGCCGGATTTATCTGGATGGAGAGCTAAAAAAAGCAGGAATTTCTCCTGCAGATATTTCCGGTTATCGAAAAGAACTGGTCTCCGACCTTTCCACTGCCGCTGCCGTGATCAACCATAAGGCAGACACCGCGTTAGGAGAGGAATACATTTCCCGTCAATCTCCGGAACTTGAATTTATTCCGCTGAATCGGCTTCCCATGTTTTTGGTCATGGAAACCTCCTCCCTTCAAAAGCCGGGAATTCCGGCCATGATCGATATCATACGTTCGGAAGACTTCAAAACAAGCCTCCATAACCAAACCGGATATGATATCAGCCGCACAGGTGAAATTTTATATCTATGAATTTCACCTGTGCCGAAAGATCAGCAGGAGCCGGTGCATTTGCGCCGGCTCCTGCTTCCTTCCATGAGAAAAAGAATCTCTTATTCTTCGCTCCACTCTCCGTTTTCATCCCAGACAACCCCGCTATCATAACTTTCATCATAGTCGGAATCCTCTTCTTCTACATAATCCTCCCCATCATCATAGTCCTCTTCATAGCCATAGTCATCTTCATCGTAGTCATTTCCCCCACCTTCGTATTCTTCCTCAGCATCATAATCATTGTCATAATCATTGTCATAATCATTGTTCTCATCATAGTCTTCATCAGAACCGTTTCCGGAATCGTGACCAGAATCATCGCTGTTATCGGATTCATCCCTGCCAACAGACTTAACGCTGTCATCAGAGCTCTGTGAGGTGTCCTTTGTATTCTTCTCTTTTTTTTCCGAAATACTCATATACTTCAAAAATGCAGCATCACCCTCCGTGGCAAGAGTCGCCTTCTCCATGTCCTCCAGCTCTAAGCTGTACATCTCATAGGAAGCTCCATCTGCCGTTACAACCTTCATATCATAGGAAGCCTCTTCTTTAGAATCCGCCGGTGTATAGAACATCTGAACCTGCTCCGCAGTCTTTACAGAGGCTTCTGCCGATACCATATTTTTTCCCCAATCTTCACTTCCGTTTGTTTTGACATAAATCTCGCGCAATACGGAGCCTGTGCTGTTTGTGAGGTAAATAAATTTAGACTGTGTTGTTTTCACACCGATCACTCTCGGTGCCGGTGTGGAAGTAGGCGCGGGTGTTGCCGTAGGCGGAGCAACTGTTGGTGTTGCTGTAGGTGCCGGTGTCGGCGTAATCTCGACTTTTTCTTCCTTTTTTCCACAGCCTGATGCCGTCAGCATCAACGCTGCACATACCGTTAACATTACTTTTACTGATTTATTCATATTTTCCTCCTAACGCTGTCTCCGGGACAGCAAACTTATTCCTGCATTATTCTTCTCTGGCCCACCCAAAGGTACAACGCACGGCCTTTTTCCAGCCCTTCAGAAGCTCCTGCCTGTATTCTTTTGTAACAGAAGGAGTAAATTCCCGCTCTTTCCTCCAATTCAGCTTGACTTCCTGCACATCCTTCCAGAATCCTGTCGCAAGTCCTGCAAGATACGCCGCACCCAAAGCCGTTGTCTCAATACAGCTCGGACGCACAACCTCTGCGTCCAGTATATCTGCCTGGAACTGCATCAGGAAGTTATTCGCACTCGCCCCACCGTCCACACGCAGAGAATTCAGCTTCACACCTGCATCCATCTGCATAGCCGTAATCACATCCTGCACCTGATATGCAAGGGATTCTACAGTTGCACGGATCAGGTGTGCTTTTCCTGCACCTCTGGTCAGCCCCAGAACCGCTCCCCTTGCATATTGATCCCAATAAGGAGCTCCAAGCCCGGTAAATGCGGGCACTACATAAACACCGTTCGTATCCGGCACAGACAAACAGTACCGCTCTGATTCCGGCGCATTCTCCAAAATCTCTACCTCGTCCCTCAGCCACTGGATCGCAGCTCCCGCAACAAACACACTGCCCTCAAGCGCATAGCCCGGCGTACCATCCGAATTGACTGCAATCGTAGTCAAAAGCCCATTTTCTGATCTGACCGCCTTATTTCCGGTATGCATCAAAAGAAAGCAGCCGGTTCCGTATGTATTTTTTACATCGCCTGCGTTGAAACAGCACTGCCCGAACAGTGCGGACTGCTGGTCTCCGGCGGCCCCGGCAATCGGTATTCTGCCCCCGATCAGGTTTTCATTTGTATAGCCGTAAATACAACTGCTCGGTTTTACCTCCGGCAGCATACACTTCGGAATCTTAAGCTTTTCCAGGATTTCATCATCCCACTGCTTTTTGCGGATATCAAACAGCATGGTACGTGACGCATTCGTGTAGTCTGTCACATGAACCTCGCCCTTCGTCAGCTTCCAGATCAGCCAGGTATCCACAGTTCCAAAAAGCATCTCGCCCCTCTCGGCAGCCTCCCGTGCACCATGCACATAATCCAGTATCCATTTCACCTTTGTTGCGGAAAAATACGCATCTGGAATCAATCCGGTCTTCTCACGGATTTTTTCCGTATAGCCCTCCCTTTCCAATTGCTCGATCATGTCTGCAGTGCGGCGGCACTGCCATACAATTGCCGGATAAACAGGATTCCCTGTTCTTTTGTCCCATACGATTGTTGTTTCCCTTTGATTGGTAATACCTATAGCTTCTATGTCTCCTGCATCTGCGCCAATCTTACCCATAGCTTCAATAGCAACCGCCATCTGAGATGACCAGATTTCATGCGGATCATGCTCAACCCAGCCGGGCTGCGGATAATACTGGGTAAACTCCTTCTGTGCCACACTGCACATGTTTCCCTGTTTGTCAAACAGAATACACCTCGAGCTGGTAGTCCCCTGATCCAGCGCCATCACATATTTCCCCATGACCCATTCCTCCGTTCTCTATTTCCTGTGCTTTTATGCCCCACACCTAACCCAGGAAGTTTTTGCCGATGAAATATCCCAGAACCAAAATGCCAAGGATAATTCTGTACCAGCCAAAAACTTTAAAATCATGCCTTTTAATATAACCCATCAGAAATTTAATAGCAAATACAGAAACCACAAAAGCTACTACAATTCCAGCTACCAATATCATAACTTCGCCACTTGTAAAAGTAAATCCAAACTTCAATAATTTCAGCAGACTCGCTCCGAACATGACCGGGATTGCCAAAAAGAAGGTAAATTCCGCCGCCACCGTACGGGAAACTCCTGCCAGAATCCCACCGATTATGGTAGAACCGGAACGGGAGGTTCCCGGCACTACAGAAAGCACCTGGAACAGACCGATCAAAAATGCGGTTTTGAAGCTCATATCCTTTAAGGATGTGCAGACGGGCTTTCTTCTCTTATTGTAATTCTCAATTAAAATAAACAACACACCATAAACAATCAGTGCAACCGCCACCACTACATAATTATTGAATTTCTCCTCGATCACATCATTGAACGGCAGGGCTATGAGGATCGTAGGCACGCAAGCCACAAAAATCTTAAACCAGAGAATCCATTTCTCTTTGTCGCAGAACCGTTCCACAAAGGTCAGAATCCCTCTGGACACTGCCGGTTGTTTGGCAAGTGCCGCTTGTGTCCTCTTCGGAATCTCCCTGATATAAAAAGGCCACAATTTATTCCAGTACAATACCACAACCGCCAGAATTGCACCAAGCTGAATCACAACCAGAAAAAAATCTTTGAAGTCCTGACTCATATTCAGTTTGATAAACTCATCCACCAGAATCATATGTCCGGTGCTGCTGATGGGCAGCCATTCGGTGATACCCTCTACAATACCCAGGATAACCACCTTGATCAATTCCAAAATATCCATAAAACCTCCTCTTACTTCCAATCTGTATTCCTTTTAAATTATATCAAAGAATACTCCTTAATTCACCCTTTTTTGTAATCTTTATATTATGAAACAGGAAAGGACCAGCCGCCCTCGCATGTCAGGCGTCCTGGTCCCTGTTCATCTCCTTCTTGTCTGCAGGCGCAGGCAATTTAAAACCGGCTGCTGTCCACAATCTGACATCTGTGAATAATAACGAAAACCTACCTGTTATCAATCGTCGCAATATCAATCAGCGTCAAATTATTCAAATCCGTATTCTCAAGACTCGTCACCAGCGCTTCCGCAGTGTCCAGAGAGGTCAGCACATTCACGCCTGTTTCAATCGCGTTTCTTCGAATCACAAAACCATCCTTCTGATGCTCTACGCCCTGCGGCGGTGTGTCGATAACGACGTCGATCTTATGACCCAGAATCAAATCCATGAGATTCGGTGCCGGCTGCTCCAGTTTATTGGTGCGGATTACTTTAATACCGTTCTCCTTCAGAACCCTGGCTGTGCCTCTGGTCGCATAAATACGGTAGCCCTGGGCTTCGAACCTTCTGGCAACCGGAATAATTTCCTGCTTATCTTCATCCTTTACCGTAATGATCATATTTCTATGCTTCGGAAGCCTGATTCCTGCTCCGAGGAATGCCTTATACAGTGCCTCATTAAAGGTTTCCGCAATGCCGAGACACTCACCTGTGGATTTCATCTCCGGTCCAAGGCTGATATCTGCTCCGCGAATCTTCTCAAAGGAAAATACCGGCATTTTAATTGCTATATACTTTGCCTCCGGCTGCAAGCCCGGCTCATAGCCCAGTTCCTTCAGTTTATGCCCCAGAATTACCTTCGTTGCCAGCGGAACGATCGGAATTCCGGTTACCTTGCTGATATACGGTACGGTACGGCTGGATCGCGGGTTTACCTCAATCACATAAACCTCTTCCTCACATACAATAAACTGAATGTTGATCATGCCGATGACATGAAGGGCTTTTGCCAGCCTACGGGTATATTCTGCAATCGTTTCTTTTGCCTTTGCACTGATAGTCCGGGCAGGATATACGGAAATACTGTCACCGGAGTGAATACCCGCACGCTCAATATGCTCCATAACCCCCGGAATCAGAATATCCTCACCGTCACAAACAGCATCTACCTCAATTTCCTTGCCCATCAAATATTTGTCAACCAGAATCGGATGTTCCTGTGCAATCTGATTGATGATACCGATGTATTCTTCCACATCCTCGTCACTGACTGCAATACGCATACCCTGTCCGCCAAGCACATAGGAAGGACGCACCAGAACCGGATAGCCAAGCTCCCCGGCAGCCTTCTTTGCTTCCTCAGCGGTAAATACCGTATGTCCCTTCGGACGCGGAATCCGACACTGTTCCAGAATGCCGTCAAACAGCTCACGGTCCTCCGCGGCATCGACATTTTCTGCGGAGGTTCCAAGTATCTTTACACCCATTTTCATGAGGGCTTCCGTCAGTTTAATTGCCGTCTGTCCGCCGAACTGCACAACCGCACCGTCCGGCTTCTCGATATTCACAATATTCTCCACATCTTCCGGTGTCAGAGGCTCAAAATAAAGCTTGTCTGCAATATCAAAGTCCGTACTTACAGTCTCAGGATTGTTGTTGATGATGATCGTTTCATAGCCTTCCTTTGCAAATGCCCAGGTACAGTGCACAGAACAGAAGTCAAACTCAATTCCCTGTCCGATGCGGATTGGACCGGAGCCAAGCACCAACACCTTTTTCTTGTCCGGTGTCTGGAAAGCTTCATTCTCCGTCTCCTGATTGCCGTATACGGAATAGTAATATGGGGTTGCCGCCGCAAATTCCGCAGCACACGTGTCAACCATTTTATAGGCCGCACAGATTCCATAACACTTACGCAGCTCTTTGATCTCTGCTTCTGTCTTCCTGCACAAAGCTGCAATGACATAGTCAGGGAATTCCAGACGCTTCGCTTCAAGAAGAAGCTCTTCAGTCAGCTCCTGCGTTTTCAGCGACTCTTCCATTTCTACTAGAATGGCAATCTTATCAATAAACCAAAGGTCGATCTTCGTAATTTTATGCAGCAGCTCCTGAGAAATCCCCCTGCGGATTGCCTCCGCAATTTTCCAGATTCTGCGGTCATCCACAATTTTCAGCTCATCCAGCAGCTCTTCTTCAGAAAGATCGCTGAAATCATAGGACATCAGGCTGTCCACATGCTGCTCCAGAGAACGGATTGCCTTCATCAGCGCCCCTTCAAAATTGTGACAGATACTCATAACCTCTCCGGTCGCCTTCATCTGTGTAGTCAGTGTCCTCTTAGCAGTAATAAATTTGTCAAACGGCAGACGCGGAATTTTAACCACACAGTAATCCAGCATCGGCTCAAAGCTTGCATAGGTTTTTCCGGTGATCGCATTCGGAATTTCATCTAAGGTATATCCAAGGGCAATCTTCGCTGCCACCTTGGCAATCGGATATCCGGTGGCCTTACTTGCCAGCGCAGAGGAACGGCGGCCACGCGGATCCCCCTCAATCACACGGTATTCAAAGCTCTCCGGATGAAGGGCATACTGTACGTTGCATCCGCCGGTAATACCAAGCTCAGTAATAATATTCAGCGCAGAGGTACGAAGCATCTGATATTCTTTGTCACCCAGCGTCTGAGAAGGTGCCACTACAATGGAATCTCCGGTATGCACACCTACCGGGTCAATGTTCTCCATATTACATACAGTAATACAGTTGCCTGCACTGTCCCGCATAACCTCATATTCGATTTCCTTCCAGCCTGCAATACAGCGTTCTACCAGAACCTCACCTACACGGGAAAGACGCAGGCCGTTTTCCAGGATTTCACGCAGCTCGTATTCGTTATTTGCAATACCTCCGCCGCTTCCGCCCAAAGTATAAGCCGGACGAAGTACAACCGGATAGCCGATTGTATTCGTGAACGCCAGGCCCTCTTCAACAGTGGTCACTACCCTGGAGGCCGCCACCGGCTCACCGATTTTTTCCATGGTATCCTTAAATTCCTGACGGTCCTCGGCCTTCTTAATGGTTTCCGCGGTTGTACCGATCAGACGCACCTTGTGTTCCTTCAGAAAGCCTTTTTCTTCCAGTTCCATGGCAAGATTCAGACCTGCCTGTCCGCCAAGGGTCGGAAGAACGCTGTCCGGCTTTTCCTTCAGGATCAACTGTTCCACAACTTCTACAGTCAGAGGCTCAATATAAACTCTGTCTGCGATATCCTTATCTGTCATGATGGTCGCCGGATTGGAGTTCAGAAGAACAACCTCCATACCTTCTTCCTTCAGGGAACGGCATGCCTGTGTACCTGCATAATCAAACTCTGCGGCCTGCCCGATAATGATCGGACCGGAACCGATGACCAGGACTTTTTTAATATCTGTATTTCTCGGCATTATCTGTTCCCTCCCATCATTTCCATAAACCTGTCAAATAAGTAACCGGAATCCTGCGGTCCCGGGCATGCCTCAGGATGGAACTGCACGGTGAAGATATTCCTGCCTTCATAAGTCATGCCTTCATTCGTACCATCATTGACATTCACAAACGCAGGCTTTGCGATTTTTTTCTCTTCCAGTCCCCGGGCATCCACAACATAGCCGTGATTCTGAGAGGAAATGTAAACTCTTCCTGTTGCAAGGTCCTTCACCGGATGGTTGCCGCCTCTGTGACCGTATTTCATCCTATGGGTATCTCCGCCTGTAGCCAATGCCATAAGCTGGTGTCCCAGACAGATTGCAAAGATCGGCACATCAGAGTCATATAATTTTTTAATTTCCTGAATGATAGAGGTACATTCCTTCGGGTCTCCGGGGCCGTTGCTCAGCATAATGCCATCCGGTGCATCCTTCAGGATTTCCTCTGCCTTAGTAAGCGCCGGATAAATCGTTACCTGACATCCCCTTTCATTAAGAGATTTCGCAATATTGCGTTTTGCGCCAAAATCCATAAGCGCTACCTTCGGTCCCTTTCCCTTCAGGACTTCCTTTTCACGGCAGGTAACCCTTTCTACTACTTTTCCTGTTGTATATGCTTTTAAACGGGGGATAATTGCATCTAAATCATAATTTTCATTGACAGTGATCATGCCGTTCATCGTACCCTTTTCGCGAAGGATCTTCGTCAATGCTCTGGTATCAATTCCGGCAATACCTGGTATATCATGTTTGGTTAAGAAATGCTGGATAGTATCCACGCTTCTGAAATTGCTCGGGATACGGGATAATTCTCGGACGATAAAGCCATCAATCCATGGCTTCCTGGATTCCTGGTCATCATAACAAATTCCGTAATTTCCAATTAGTGGATAGGTCATACAAACCGCTTGTCCGGCATAAGACGGATCCGTCATTACTTCCAGATAACCCGTCATAGACGTATTAAAGACGATTTCACTGATGACTTCTCGTGTGGAGCCAATACTGGTTCCTGTAAAAACATGGCCATCTTCCAATATCAGAAATGCTTTCATACAATCTCCCTTTCTCTCATTTTATCCTAAATCTTCAAGATTGTATCACAAGAACTCCTCTTTTTCAACAGAATCCGTCACTAAAAATAATTCTGTCCTACCCAAAATCTTTCTGTGGTCTTTAGAAAAAAATTAAAATTTTTTTATTTTTTCTATTGACATTTTCTTCTAAGTGGGGTATTATAGTCAAGCAGTCGCGAGTGAGCGATTGAACAGAGAAATGCAGGAGTGGCGGAATTGGCAGACGCGCAGGCTTCAGGTGCCTGTGGTCGCAAGATCGTGTGGGTTCAAGTCCCATCTCCTGCACTTTTTATTTTTAACAGAAAATCTACAATAGGCTAAACAGCCTTGTTTTAGCGGATTTTTAATAGGGTAGGAATTTGTATTCATATGAGTAAAATTCCTGTCCTTTTTTTACCCCTCGGTTTTATATGGATTTCTTCCTAATTATTATAAGCAATAACAAACACTTTTATTAGAACCATTATTATTTTATATTTCTATGCAATTAAAACAGCAACGCCGACCACTCTGTTGATCGCTTCGGTCTTTGTCATGGTTTACTCCTTTTTGATGCGTTTGCATAGTCTTTATAAAACACATCCATATCCACATTCCCGGAAATCCCGGATACCCTGCCTTTGCCGGAATATTGCCAGCCAAAACTCGTATCCTTTGCAATCTGTGGGGAGCACATTGTTAAACCAGTCTACATTGCAGTAAACGCCAAACTTAATATTTTCCTCCATTCAAAAAGGAGAGCCGAAGCCCCCTGAGATTTTACTTGCATATTATTTTGAACGATGTTATATTATAGGTGAAAAGGAACAACCGCCCACAAGGGGTTGACCCCATTATTTAGACTAACATAGAAAATGCCACCCTAAACCGGTCAAAGTTTATGAGGGTGGTTTTTCTATGCCTTAAAGCATCAGTGACAAATCAAATAAATAAATGTCAGTAATGCCAGAATGAACATTCCAAAGGACATTAAATCTTTGAAATCAAAGAAATTTTTATCTTTCCTGTTCATCAGCACCACCCCCATTCTATGTAGAATAGAGGTCAGCCACCCTGCAACACGATTGTCCCTGCCGGTATCATAGCATACCAGCATTCTTTATTTCAATATCATTCTTCTTTTTTCCCGTCTTTGTCCAGTAAGCTCCGCATCATCTCATACAACCCTGTAGATGCCAGTCCCGAAATCATGCCGCCCTGAATCACCACCGCATTGATTCCCATCCAGTTGATCAGGATATTGATGATTGCGTCCCCAGGACCAGCATAAACAACGGTATGTACTGGTTCCCCAGCCAGTCAAACAGCTTTGCGTATTTCAGTGCAAATCCTGCGCACAGGCAGGTTCCAAGGGTTACTACGTTGATATTGCGCTGCCGCAGTTCCTGTAAAAAATCCACTACAGGCCCTTCTCTATCAGCCCGGAATCTCTGTCTGTTTTTTTCTTATACCCTTCCTTTGCATAATTTCGCGAGGAAGCCCTCAGCTGCAGGACCGAGTCTCTGTAAATGCACTCCGGCTTCAGCCTTACCCTCGTTGGATAATCACAGTAATCTCCGTTCATTCTGCGCAGAAGGAGCTCACAGGCAACATCTGCCAGCTCCTGAAGCGGCTGACGTACAACAGTCAGTTTCGGTCTTACCATTACCGAAAACTCAAAATCATCAAACATAACAACGGAAAGCTCTTCCGGCACCTTAATTCCCAGCTCGTAAACAGCCTCCATTGCTCCCATACACATATTGTAATTTGCAATAAAGACCGCAGTTGGACGGTCCTTTAGCTGCCATAGCTTTTTTATTCCTTCGTAGCCGCTTTTATATCCATAGTCACCTGCAATAAGATACTCCGGCTTAACCGGAATCTCATAATCCTCCATGACCCTGAGATACCCTCTTTTTCTTTCCCTCGCCGTTAGCTTGTAATCTTCCGGTCCGTTAATAACAGCTATTTCTCTATGTCCGACAGCAATCAGATATTCCACCATTTCATATGCCCCGCCAGCACAGTTTACCTGAACGCAGTCAGTATCTACCTTAGTATAGCACTCTTCCAAAGCAACGACAGGGATTTTCATTTCCCGCGCACGCTGTAGATAATCTGATTTTTTTCCATAGGAAGTGACAATTATCCCGTCTACTCCATGATCCACCATATAATCCACATACTTTTTGATACGTTCCATATTATCTTCATGACTCAGAAATAAAAGAGAATACCCCTGCACCCTGAGATTCCTCTCAATCTCATTGAGAATTTTGGCAGTATGAGGGCTGTTTCCCGTACCCATCATCAAACCCACGCGATACGTCTTGGAGGTTCTCAAGCCCCTTGCCGTACTGTTCGGTGAATAATTTAATTTACGGATAGCATTTTCTATAATTTCTTCATTTTTCTTTCGGACCTTCCCGCCATTCATATACTTTGAAATCGTGGAAATTGCAAGATTTGTCTCTCGTGCTACGTCTTTAATGGTTACACCCATACTATCCCCGCCTTCATATTAGACTTTTTGTTCTCCCACGCCGGCAGAAAACAAAATTTATCGGTCCAGTCACTTCATATTGTTTTCTGACAGGGCGCATTAGAGAAAAAATGTCCCAGCGGGACTTTTCTCTCCGCTGAGACAATTATATCCAATAATTTCTGCAAAATCAACTATACCTGCACTTCCACTTATTGACCTGGCTGTCTTTACTTTCCTCCGGTCATCCCTTGATTGCACCTGTAAGCATCCCCTCCTGAACCTTTTCATGAAAGGCAATATAAATTACAATCATAGGAATAACCGCAACAATAATACAGGAAAAAATCGGTCCCAGCGAAACCTTGTATCCGCCTGTAAAGGTCAGCATTGCCCTTGCAACCGTATATTTACTCTGGTCAGACATCAGGGTCATACCAAAAATCAGCTCGCCGTATCCTGCAATAAATGCCAAAATTGCTTCTGTGGAAATAATTGGGGTACAAACAGGAAGCAAAACTCTGAATAATATCTGCACATCATTACATCCGTCAATACGGGCAGCCTCATCAAGCTCCTTACTTACTCCGTTCAAATAACCTGTAAACAGGAAAATCGCCTGGGACAAAGCAAACGCAGTATAGACCAGAATCAGATACCAGAATTCATTTTTTCCCTTCAATGCAGTTCCCATAGAAGAGATGGGAATAATTGTGCAATGGACCGGTACCATTACGCCAATTAGGAACATAGTGAAAATAAATTTTGAGCCCAAAAATTTCTTTCTTGACAATATATATGCAGCTAAAATTCCCACAAATATGGTAAGAACTGTAGATGTAATTGCCAAAAACAGAGAGTTTGCCACAGCCTGCAAAATATGAGCGTTTTCAAAAGCGCGGATATAATTTTCCCACAAAATTTTCTTTGGCAGATGAAACATCCCCATCGTAATTTCCGCATTGTCTTTCACAGAACAAAACAAGGTTATAAAGAGAGGAAAGATTGTGATAACTGCCCAGAAAGCAGCAAAGATATATATGATAGTTTTACTGATTTTCCCCTTCATTCTAATCTTCCTCCCTTCTTAAAATTGCATTTACCAGAATACTCAGGGTTATTCCCAAAACCAGAAGCAGTACACCTATGGCACTGGATTTGCCGAAATTTTTAAAGGTAAACGCTTCGTTATACAGTAATGACGCCGGCACCTCTGAGGTATGGTTAGGCCCGCCCTTTGTCATTGCCCATATAAGGTCAAACGTCTTCAGGCAGCCGGTTACACACAGAATTGAAAAAATCTTAAAGGACTCTTTGGAAAGAGGAATAGAAATATACCGCAATTTCTTCCATCCTGTACATCCGTCCAGTTTGGCCGCCTCATAAACATCATCGGGAATAGAGACAAGGCCCGCTGCAAAGATCAACATGTTATATCCCGCATACATCCATTCATTTACAAGAACAACGCACCAGATATTTAAAGTCGGTGTGGAAAGCCATTTGGGTCCCTCCACTCCAAATACTCCAAGAAGCTGGTTCACTGCGCCAAAGGACGGATTCAAAATATACACCCACATAAGCGCTACTGCCGTAGTAGACAACATGACCGGCATGAAATAAGCTGTCTTCATAATTTTTGTACCACGCAGCTTAGAAGTAATCAGAAGCGCCAGTCCAAAAGAAAGGGGCATCAGAACCACAAATCCGCCGATCATAAAATATACAGAATTTAAAAGAGAATACCAGAAGGTACCGTCTCCAATTACTCTTATGAAATTATTAAGCCCCACCCATTTCACAGGAGAACCGTAAATCCCCTTCCAACTGTGGAATGACAAATAAATTGTATTACACACAGGATAAAGAATAAACATACCAAACAAAATTAAGGCCGGTGCCAGAAACAGAATTATCGTCATTTGGGATGAAAATTTTTTCTTCAATCAGCCTACCTCCTTATTAAGAAAAGCTCCTTTGCAGGAGCCTTCCGTACTTTCATTCTTTCCATCTATTCACCGTATTCTGCCATGCGGTCCATGATATTCTGTGCACACTGGTCAGCGGAATCTCCCATCGCAAGCCCCTGCAGTGAAGATCGAACCGTATCCAGCATATGTGATGCAGGATCATAATTCTGGACATCTGTTCTTACATCTGTCAAAGCCGCCTGAACCGCAATAACCTCATCCAGCAGCGGATTTTCAGAAAAATTCTCGGACTTTTCAAATTTCACCGGAACAACTGTCTGTGCCACCTCATCTAGCTGCTGATAATATTGGGGAGAAGTGATATACTTTGCAAATTCGACGGATGCAGCAATCTCTTCCTCAGACTTATTCAATTTTGAAACAAAGAACAGATCCGAAGCTCCCCCCTGAGCGTAATCTGCACAGGATTCATCACCATACGGAAATGCCACAGCGCCTACATGATCGTAGAAATCCGTTCCATAAAGATCATTTGCAACAAACCATGAGCCATCCCATTTCATAGCTACTTTGCCGGATTTGAAGGTTTCATTTTCCGTAGGTGAATCGGTATCCAGGATATTTTCTCCAAAGTATCCTTTTTCAACCATATCTGCCATGATCTGATAGGTCGCCTTCATCTCATCGCTGTCATAAGCAAGCTCTCTGCCTGCAAGCTTATCAACCGCTTCAACGCCCAATGTTTTGATAATCAGGTTATTGTTAAAATGTCCAAAACGATAATTGTCTTTTTCTCCCGCCTGGAAAGGAAGATATCCCATCTCCTGGAATTTCGCACAATCTTTCAGCATTTCATCGATTGTAACCGGCGGCTTTAATCCTGCTTCCTCGAAAATATCCTTATTATAAAAGAGTACTACAATATAGCTCTTAAAAGGCAGTGCATAGATTCCATCATAACCTTCGTAAACACTTTGTCCCCACATGGATTCATAAAAACTATTGTACCATTCTCCATCGTTTTCCATTAGGTATGGCTTCAAATCCAGCAAAGCGTCAGCCTCCAGATAGTCCAAGGCACGGCTCCCGCCGTATTCAAGAAATACGTTTGGCGTATCGCCATTTGCAAAAGAGGTTCTCAGCTTATCAAGATAATCCGCTTCTGTTGAAATATTATCCATCTCTACAGTAATGCCGTTGTCTAACGCATTAAATTCTTCCACCTTCTGACGGTAAAAATTCTCGTCAGGATTGTCGTTGGAATATCTGGTTGCAACGGTAATGACAACATCATCCTCTGCATATGCCGGTGTACTTATTCCCAGCATACTGCCAAGTGCCATTGCAGCAGTTAAAATTGTTATTAGTGCTCTTTTCTTCATATTCTCTTCTCCTCTCATATGTCGGAGTCATTCCCGTATTCTACCGGGCGATGCTTTCTGACAGAATAACTTTTTTCTGTTGTAACCAAGTTTTATGGACTGACATTTGAAATGTAAGTCGTGCTTTTCAAAAAGTATAACGTTTCGTTTTTTTGTTAAGTCAATAATAGTCTTTATATATCGTAATGTCAACATTTTATCGGCATTTTATACTATTTTTGTGAATTTATCACAGATTTTATTAGTGTTTTTTGTTGTATTTTATAGGTAAACGTTTCACTATTTTGTATGTAATTACAAGATTTTATCTTTGATCTCATATTTAAACGTTTCGTTTTCTGCACTTGTTAATCCGGAATTTTCGTGATAAAATAATGCTTAAAATAGAAATAACAAATTTTAGGATAGGGCTGCGTATGAATATTACAATCAAAGATATTGCCAGAGAAACCGGATTATCTACGGCAACAATATCTAAATTCCTGAACCACAAAAAAATCCGGGAGGAGAACCGTGTTCTTATCCAGGATACCATCGAGCGTCTTGACTATAAGCCTAACCGAACTGCACAGATTCTGCGTTCAAAAAAAACCATGACCATCGGCATTCTGATTTCTGAATTGGGTAACTATTTCTGGGGTTCCCTGTTCAGTACAATTACACAATTTTTTATGCAATACAATTACACGGTTATTACCAGCTCCTATTACTTCAGTCCCAAAGGGGAATCTGATGTCATCCAGGACTTGATTTCCCAGAATCTCGATGGCATCATCATGCTTCCCAGAAACAACCAGGATACCTTATACCGCCTTTTTCAGGAAGCAGGAATTCCGGTTGTAATCCTTGACCAGATTCCGACTTCCCTGGACGAATACCCTGTAGACTGTGTCCTTTCCGACAATTATGGGGGCGGCGCTATGCTTGCACAGGATTTGCTGGAAAAAGGCCATAAAAACATTTATATTCTTGAACGTTCAGAGCATTCTCACACAATAGAGCAGAGAATCAGAGGCTTTACTGATGTGTTCAAAAGGAACAACTATGACACCTCTGTTTTCCGGCCTGCTTATGACCCGATTCCATTTGGGGAAACCCAAAGCGTTATAGACAGCGGAAAGCAGCGATTCCGGCAGGTTATGTGTTCTCCCGATCCACCTACCGCAATCTTTTTTACCAATTATATTGTTGCAATGGGGGGATTGGTCGCAGCCAACTCTGCCCGTTACTCCATACCGGAGGATATTTCCCTTGTATGCTTTGATGACGACCCCCTTTTCAAAGCCATGCACACCTCCATGACATGCGTGGCACAGGATTTAGCTCAAATGGGAGAAAAAGCATCCGAGATACTTATGCGGCGGATTCATGGGGACGATCTGGATTTTCCCAAAACAGCCATCATTGACGTCCATTTCCGTCCGAGAAAATCTGTCAGGGATCTCACGAAGCCGTAATTTTCACCGGCATATACCCACACATAAAAAACAGAGCATTACTGCCTCCTGCCATTTGGCATAAGCTGTAAATGCTCTGTTTTTTATTTCGGTATATCAGCCTTTGATCGGCTCAAAAACAGGACCCGCCTCTTCCATTTCCAGACAGATGCTGTAATTCTTCTTATCATGATAATCCTTGGGAATTTTCACTTCAATCATACTGCAGCCTTCACAGGTAATACTGGTTTCAAAGGGAAGCTCTCTCTTATCCGGCACAAGATAAGCACCTGTAATTTTGTTGCCAATATTCAGAAGCTCCACTCTGATTCTGGGCTTAAATACATGGACATATAATTTATAATCTTTCCTTGTAATCATACCCCAATCAAGCTCATATGCATAAACCCCTACAGGTTTTGTTCCAAAAAGCGCTTCAGCATTGGCATTTACATAGGTACCCACCTCATCCAGTATTTTAATGCTTTCTTCCGGTATCTCACCGGTAGATTTCGGCCCGATATTCAGCAGATAATTACCGCCTCTGCTGTTAATTTTGACCAAAAGATGAATGATTTCCTCCGGGCTCTTCCAATTCTGGTCGTACTTATTATACCCCCAGTTGTCATTGAGGGTCGCCGGCACTTCCCAGTCTCCCTCATAAGGAAGGCTTGGAATAAAGTTGTCACCCGTTGTCATATATTCACCGAGGCCGTTTCCGATACGTCCGCTGACAATACAGTCGCGCTGCAGACTCTTCACAAGTTCAACCATCTCACGGCTCTCTTCCGCTGTTGTTCCCATTGGCGTATCAAACCAAATCAGCGCCACATCCCCGTACTCTGTAAGCAATTCACGGAGCTGCGGAAAGCAAATACGCTCCAGATATGCACGGTAATTCTTCTGCGAATTATCTTTTGTATACATATAGCCGTCCGGGTCATGCCAGTCCTGTGCCTGGGAATAATAAAAGCCCAACTTCATGCCGTATTTATCACAGGCATTGCGCAGTTGTCTTACAATATCTTTTCCATATGGAGTGGCCTTTACCACATTGTAATCACTGCATTTGGAGTCCCACATGGCAAACCCTTCGTGATGCTTTGCTGTAAATACGATATATTTCATGCCCCAATCTTTTGCTTTTTTTACAATCGCATCTGCATCGAACTCTACGGGATTAAACTGACCAGCAAGCTTCTCATATTCCTCAACCGGAATATTAAGATGATTCATAATCCATTCCGCAATCCTATCTGTTCTCTTTCCTTTATACTCTCCTGCAAGAACTGAATATAACCCCCAATGAATGAACAGACCAAACTTCGCATCCTTAAACCATTGCTGTTTTGTGTCCTGCATTTTTACTTCTCCTTATCGTTTTTTCAAAAAAACGAAACGATTTACCTTTTGAATATAGGTATTATTGCACAGTTTTTCTATAAAGTCAATACGAAAACGTGAAAATCATTTTCAGGTTCCGCTTTCTATTCTTCCTCCTCAGCCTCTTCCACAGCTTCCATTGTTTCTTCTACAGTCTCTGCCGCATCTTCTGCCGCGGGGGAAGCTTCCTCCATCTTCTCTTCCGGAGCCTCCACAACCTCCCCTGCATCCTCCTCCGGTTCTGAAGTCGGGCATGCCGCTCCACAGTGGGGACAGAAGGAAACCGTCTTATCTACTGCTTCCTGGCAGGAAGGACAGATTTTCCTGCCCCTTAAATTTGCCAATGCTTCCTTATATTTTGCGATCTGTTCAAAATGCTGGTCGATCTGCACGCACAGAGCTTTCTGGTTCTCTTCCGGCTCTGCGCCCGAAACATAGCTCTTATACAAGATATTTCCCAGGTCTGCCATGATCTTGTCAATCACTCTGTCTTCACTTGAAATTTTGTTTCGCAGCTTCTGTGACTCATAAATCAGCTCTGCACGTTCACCTAACCCTTTAGCCGTTCTGGTAAGGGTTTCACCTAACTCGTCAAAAAATTCAGTTCCCATAATTCCTACCTCTCATTCTTTTATATTTTCTGCAACACGTTTTGTACCCTTCAGGCTCTTTACGTGAAACAATCCATTTATCAAACACCTTCTAAAAGCGGCATTTCCTGTCCGCGCAGAAGGATTCTCGGACCTCCGTTGCCTTCGATATACGCCCGCGTAATAATGACTTCACCAATGCTGTCATCCTTAGGGATTTCATACATAATATCCAGCATAAATTCCTCCAGGATCGCACGGAGCGCTCTGGCTCCGGTCTTCTTCTCCATAGCTTTGGCTGCAATGGCATGAAGCGCCCCCTCCTCGAATTCCAGCTTCACCTCATCCAGCGCAAGCAGCTTCTGATACTGTTTCAAAATTGCGTTCTTAGGTTCTTTCAAAATCTTCACCAGCATATCCTCTGACAAGCCATTCAAAGTAAAGATAATCGGAAGGCGGCCGATAAACTCAGGAATCATACCGAAATTTCGAATATCCTCTACTGCCACCTTTTCCAGAAGATGCGGATCATTGTCGTATTTGTCCTTCAAATCCGCATAAAATCCAATAGATGCCTGTTTATTCAGGCGTTCCTTGATGATATTCTCCAAATCCGGGAAAGCACCGCCGCAGATAAACAGAATATTTCTGGTATTTACCGTTGTCAGAGGCACCATTGCATTCTTGCTGTTTGCCCCTACCGGAACCTCCACCTCGCTGCCCTCTAAAAGCTTCAGCATTCCCTGCTGCACTGCCTCGCCGCTGACATCCCTTTGATTTGTATTTTTCTTTTTGGCAATCTTGTCGATTTCATCAATAAAAATAATTCCGTGTTCTGCCTTCTCCACATCATTATCCGCAGCAGCCAGCAGCTTAGATACTACACTCTCAATGTCATCCCCGATATACCCCGCCTCTGTCAGCGATGTCGCATCCGCTATGGCAAGAGGCACATCCAAAAGCTTTGCCAGCGTCTTAACAAGATATGTTTTACCGCAGCCTGTAGGTCCTATCATCAGCATATTGGACTTTTCAATATCGATTTCATCCATAGTATCCGTAGCTACCCGTTTATAATGATTGTACACCGCTACGGACATAACCTTCTTAGCATGTTCCTGACCGATCACGTACTCATCCAGAGTCGCCTTGATCTTATGAGGCGCCGGAATGTTTTTCAGATCGAGTGCCGGTTTCTTTTCTGCTTTTTTCTTTTTTATTTTCTTGGGTTGATTCAGCGGATTCTGAAAACTGCTCAGGTCTATCATGCTGATATTCGGCATATTCATCAAATCGGAATAATTGATCTTCCCATTACTCATCTGCTGATTCATCGTGTCAAAGCTCTTCTGCATACATTCCGAACAGATATGTATTTGATTCGGGAGCTCTATCATTTTTCCTGTCTGGCTTTCCGGTCTGCGGCAGAGAAAACAGAATTTTTCGTAATCAGAATCATCCTCCTGCTCCTCATACACCCTGCTTTCCTCCTCTGCGGCCTCATCTCTATTGTCAAATTCGTCTGTCATAATGACTCCTTTCCACTCTATCAAACTATACTGATACTAAAAATTATATCACGAATTTCCATTGTATTAAACTAAACTTTTTATAAAATTACGACAGCAAATATGATTACTCACGTTATCCAAAAAGAGAGCCCGGAAATTCCGAACTCTCTTTTGCCTCTGTTTATTTATTATGATGCAGGACGGGAACCAAGCACTACGTTCATGGTCTGTTCCTGATATTCTCCGCTGTTTGCCCTTGAAATGATGACTTCCACGGTTTCTCCCGCTGCATAATACTTCAGCTTTTCTTCCAGGTCATCTTTTCCGCTGACCTTCTGTCCATCCAGCTTCACAATGATATCGCCCTTCTGTATTCCCGCATCCTGCGCTGCCTCTCCGGTATTTGCTTCAATAACAAAAGCACCTGCAGGCATATTGTACATCTGAATAGCCTCGGCTGACAAATCTGCTACCTGAACCCCCAAATAAGATGCTTTGTCTTCATCCACCTTATCCCGGGTCTCCCGATTCATCAGTTCCTGAAGAATCGGCTCTGCTTTGGAAATCGGAATGGCATATCCCATTCCCTCCACGGCATTGTCTGCATATTTCGCAGAGTTGATGCCGATCAGTTCTCCCTTCATATTCAAAAGTGCTCCGCCGCTGTTTCCGGGATTAATTGCCGCATCAGTCTGAATCAGCTCAGAACTGCTGCCGTCCTCCATGGTAATGCCTCTGTTCAGGGCGCTTACCCAGCCGGAAGTCACGGACTGTCCATATCCCAATGCATTCCCAATTGCAACTACCTGCTCACCTACGACCAGATTATCCGAATTCCCAAGCTGTGCAATTTTGATCTGGCTCATAGTATCATCCGGAATGTCCTTTTTCTTTACTGCAACAACTGCCAAATCGTTATCCGGGTCTGTTCCTTTGATCTTCGCACTTACCGCATCCTCAACATTGATGTCGCCGTCCCCGCCTGCAAGATTCTGTGTTTCTTCCTCTGCATTTACCACATCATTTCCGATGAAGCATACGCTTAATGTGGTGGCGCCCTCAACAACATGATTGTTTGTGGCTATCAGAAGCTCATCATCATTTTCTCCTACAATGATACCGGAGCCGCTTCCGGTACTTGCATATTCTTCCATTCCGTATCCGAATCTATATATACCGAAAATCTGCGGAATTTCCTGTATGCTTACGGAAGTAATCGCTACTACGGAAGGCATGGCTGCCTGAGAAACTCCGGCCACCGTTCCGCTCTGTGCGATCAGGTTTTGAATATCCTCACCTGCCGCATCCTGTACAGTCCCGATTTCGCTGTCAGGCAGAGTTTCCGTCATGCTTAGCGGTTCCTGCTGTTCCATACCAAAATATTCCCTTGCTGCATAATTCACTCCCTGAAATACCAGACCCGCAACCAGGCCAAATACAACCGCAAGGGCAACGGTTGCCGCAAACCTCTTCCCGAACCCGCCTTTTCTTTTTTTCGGCTTTTGGTGAGGGCCCCGGACAGGCTGTCCCATATTCTGATTTATCTGATAATGTGTATATCTAGGCTCGGAAGACTCCCTCGGAGACTTCTGCTCCCATTCCATCTCATCGCTCATATTGTCTGCTCCCTTCCAGCGTTTATTGGATTTATCCTCTTTTGTATAAGCACTTTTCTTATTTTATAAAAAGAGTTTATCAGGCAATTGTGTTCAAATTGTGATAACTATTTTAAAAAATAGTGACCGGCTTTATTTCCAATAATCTTTATTCATCGTACAAAAGAGCACGATCTTTTTCGGAAGCTTTTGATATCTTTTTCCGAGAAAATATCCTGCATATTTGCATCCGCTTTTCAGGATCAATTCCGGTATCAGCCAGATACGCCCCCTCCTGCAAAGCTCAATAAAAGTGCTTTTGACCAGACGAATTCCCTCCCCTTCCGAAGGCACATCTGCAAAAACCTCGGGATGCGCGGCCTGAGATACTCCAAGATCAAAATTCCGGTGAAACTGCTGCATACAGGAATAATTATGGGAATGGATCACCCGGGCATCCGCCGCATAAGCAATTCCATAATCATGCCGGATCAGTGCTCCTGCATAGATCATGTCTTCATTAAAAACTGCCCTCTCCGCAAAGCCTCCCAATTCTTCAAAAACATCCCTGGAATATGCTGCACAGACATTCGAGCAGAAGAAGGTCTTAATTCCGCAAACAGGCAGATCCTCTTTCCTCTTAACGGAAGATTCCTCCGGATAATTAAAGGATCTGGTGTATCGTTCCAAAAAACGGCATTCCTTATTGGGGAGCTGACGGGCATACGCTGCCCCGATTCTCTCCCCCTGCAATAAAGGCCGGATCAGATTTTCAATCAGCTCCTTATCTGCCGGAATCGCATCCTGCGTCATAAAAACCATAATCTCCGCATCCGACAGCTCAGCAGCACGCTTTCTGGTTCCGCCGTGGTCAAATTCTGTTTTTTTCAGATGGTGAACTTCTACAAGAGGAAATTCAGTTTCCCAGACCCTGTTCCAATAGGCCTCCTCCGTATTCATCACTAATATTTTATGAATGGGGTACTTCTGCCTGTGCAGACGCTCCAGCAAGCGGGAAAACTCCTTTCCCGGATGATAAGTTGGAATCAGAACATCAATTTTTTTATTATCCATGTTTACCTCTCTATTACAAAAACCATCCCTGTATAGAAACTCCTATACGGGGATGGTTTATTTGCCGCCGTGCAGTCCGCCGCCGGCGCTGAACCCTGCCGGGCAGGATTCTTATTATGCCGCCTCCGATGCTTCCGCCGACGGTTCCGAAGCGCCCTCTTCACCGCCGCCTTCTACAGGCTCCTGATAACCCGGGTCTGGGTCAGGCTCCTGATAGCCCGGGTCTGGGTCAGGCTCCTGATAACCCGGGTCTGGGTCAGGCTCCTGATAACCCGGGTCTGGATCAGGCTCCTGATAGCCCGGGTCTGGATCAGGCTCCTGATAGCCCGGGTCTGGATCAGGCTCCTGATAACCCGGGTCTGGGTCCTGATAGCCCGGGTCCGGGTCCGTATAATTTCCGCTGACATCATTCCAGCCTCCGTCATCATTTTCCTGCCACAGAATTGTATCATTTGCAGTATTTTCATCATCCGGATTCACTGTCTGGGTATCCTCCAGTTGTCCCTCACCGCCGACAATCTCCAGAATCTTCTGACTGTTGGCCACTACCTGTTCGGAGGGTGTATAAGCCTCATCCCCATACAGGAATTTATGAAGCTCTACCACATTGCTCTCAAGAGATGTGGGAACAATGATGCTTCCCTTAATATTCGAGAATTTGTAATCATGCGGAAATCCTGTCGTATCATCCAGACTGTAGCCGATCATTGCAGGAATCAACTGCAGAATCTGCGTTTTGTTCAAAGAGGTGGTTACCATTGGGAACACCTCGTCCATAATTTTGAAAATCGTGGTAAGACCTGCTGTCTTCGCCTTATTCACGATCATCTGAATAACCATACGCTGACGCTCCGTGCGCCCCATATCCAGGCTTGCCGTATAACGGATACGGCAGTAAGAGGTAGCCTGTACACCATTCAGATGATAGGTACCGATAATCGCCTCCTGATCCTCCGGCTGTGGCTCAGGCAGCTCAATCGGTGTGTAATCCTTATCTGTTTCCTCGGAAGTCTCTACACAATAGTTATTCATGTGTACGATTTCCGCATAGGACATTGGCACATCCAGTCCGCCGAGCAGATCGATAATAGTCACCAATGCATTAAAATCTACAGTTGCATAATCGGTAATATTCAAATCCAGGTTTGTATTCAGCATTGTAATCGCCTGTTCCGGACCGCCGTATGCATAAGCTGCATTTGCTTTGGAATAGGTGCCGTCACCCAGATTCAAAAGCGTATCCCTGTACACGGATACCAGCTTCACATCCTTGGTGTCATTGTTCACGCTTGCGATAATCATCGTATCACTGTTTTCGGAGCCCAGCGCCGCGTTCTTATCTCTGTGGTCAATACCGAACAGCGCATAGGTAGTATACCCGGTCATACCGGATGACTCTGCGTCGATTCCCGCAACCTCAGGATTCACCTTAATCTTGTCCTCCTGCAGCACAGGCTGATCGATCTTTTCCAGCTTCGCATTCAGTTGTCCATAGACATAAAGTCCGCCTATAAACAGCAAAAGTACGACGATTTCAATCACAAACAACACTTTTTTCTTTTTCTTTCTTGGTTTTGCCATGATTCTTCCCCTTGTCCTTAATATGCATTTTTATTAACAAAGCCCTTAAATATTGTCAGAAACAATATTTTAATATCAAACCCTATGGTCCAGTTCTCAATATAATATAAATCACAGTCGATTCGTTTGCGGATAGAGGTATCTCCCCTGTATCCGTTCACCTGTGCCCAGCCTGTCAAGCCCGGACGCACCTGATGCTTTACCATATATCGGGGAATTTCTTCCCGGAACTTTTCCACAAAAAACGGACGCTCCGGCCTTGGTCCCACGAGGCTCATATTACCTTTTAATATATTGAATAGCTGCGGAAGCTCATCAATGCTGGTTCGCCGCATGAACCTGCCGATTCCTGTAACCCTGGGATCGTTTTTAACTGTCCATGCCTTTTTTTCTTCGGATTCCGGCTGTATCTCCATAGAGCGGAATTTATACATCCAGAACGTTTTATTGTGAAGTCCCACCCGTTCCTGCTTATAAATCAGCGGCCCGGGAGAAGTCAGCTTAATCAGAATACACATCAGAAGCATAATCGGTAAAGACACGATAATGCCGAAAACCGAACCTACAATATCCATTATCCGCTTAATCAGCGCATTGAAGGTATTATTTAAAGGAACATACCGGATATTGATCACCGGCAATCCCAAAATATCCTCCGTATACGGCTTCGTGGGAATAATTTTATTGTAGTCCGGAATAAACTTGGTATGCACTCCGGATTTCTCACATAATGCAACAATCTCTTCAAGCCTGTAATACTCACTCAGGCCCAGAGTAATCGCGATTTCATCCAGTCTGTTCGCCGGAAGAATAACCATAAGGTTCGCAATCCTTCCAATCACCTTGACACCATTATAAACGGTACCTGACGGAACATTGTCATCCAGGATTCCCCGGATAACGTATCCCCACTGAGGATTCTGCCGGACTCTGTCAATATATTCTTCAGCCGCACGGCTGTATCCCACTAATATCATCTGCTTCTGGTTCAGTCCTCTTTTGCGCATATCCCGCAAAAGACAGAAGATCATCATCCGGACGCCCCACTCCAGACAGATATTGACAAAATAGAAAATGTAAAATGTCAGTCGGGAATAATGTTCCTCACCGGCCATATACAAAGCAAAGATAATCAGCAGCAGTCCAAGGGTATTGGCCTTGATCACACTTGAAAGCACAAGGCGGCGCCCCTGCATACGCAGTGGCTCATATAAACTGAACGCCTGATATAAGATCAGATATCCCGGCAGAATAAAGGCCAGAAGAAGCATATATTCCTGAAAGCTCTTAGCTCTGACCGCCGTATCTGCAAAAGGGCCTATAAACCTGATTACCCATGCACAAACATATGAAATCGTAATTACAAAGATATCGATGAGCATATGGAGACGACTGAAATTTTTCTGGTTGTCCTTAATCAATCTCTGCCACCTCAATCCATTTCATTGCTACTATCTTATAATAGATAGTCTTTAAAAGCAACAAAATCTTATCCTTTATTTTATAAAAATTCTATGAAAACTACGGTAAACCGCCGTTTCATGCGAAAAAACGGCGGAGCATATTCCACCAAAGCTCCAATTGAATCTTCAGATAAAATGGTATATGTGAAGGATGAAACGGTACTTTTCTGCCCTTTTTGCTGATTTCAAATCCGTTTTTTATGCCTGCCAGGTACTCTTTCCCCATGCCTTTTACAGCAAAAAACAACAGCTTTGTGCCAAATCCTGCCGCCAGAAACGGCAAATTCAAAATAATCTGCAGAAGCGGCATATTTTTATAAATCAGATAAATATTATTTCTGGAGGAATACCTTGTCTTAAACTGATTATATCTGGAGCCGCTGGTTCCGCTGCCCACATGATAGACCACAGCCTTCGGCGCATACCAGTTCTGGAAACCGTAGATTCTCGCCCGATAGCCCACATCTGTGTCTTCCAGATAAGCAAAATGCTCTTCATCAAAATAACCGATCTTTTCAAATATTTTCTTTCTGTAGATGGCGGCACCTGCGCAGGCTGCGAATATCTTCTCTTCCTTTTCATAGGAAAGAATGTCCCTGCCTTTTCCCCTGGCATAGGACCAGCCCAACGCACAGTAATAATTGCCTGCATCATCCAGCTTTTCCCTGTCATGGTACTGCACCATTTTGGATGCACAGGAAAACGCCCTCTTATGGCGGCGGATCGCTGCTACCATTTCCTCCAGGAAATGTTCTTCCGCCTCCGTATCATTATTTAAAAGCAGCACATACGGTGCCCTTGCAGCATGAATCCCTTCATTGACAGCTCTGCAAAAGCCGAAATTATCCGGCAGCTCTATGATATGGACCCATGGATAATTCGCTGCCGCAAAGGAACAGCTTCCATCTGAGGAACCGTTATCCACAAGAATGACCTCATAATTTTTCAATGTCTGGCGCTCCAGGCTGCTAAGTACGCCATCCAAAAATGCAATTCCGTTAAAATTCGGAATTATGACCGATACTTCCTGCATTGTTTCTCCTTATTTCTCTTTCTTTCCCATTCCAGGCAAAGGCCGCAGGGAATAGTTCCACTTCGTCAGGGAAAGATTCTTATTGTAATTCGGGTCGCCGTTTTTCAGTATATCCATCCAGTGGCACCTCATATATTCGATCTCCCTCTGGAAACGGCGGACTTTATCCTTGCTGTCCTCTGCCCCTCTTGTCCTGGATTCCATATGATAGAGCTGCACATAGGGGTCATAAACGATCAGATAACCATTTCTCACGGTCTTCAGGCAGAGGTCCACATCATTAAAAGCCACTGCCAGTTCCTCCGTAAAGCCTCCGGCCTTCTCAAACGCCTCTTTTTTCATCATCATACATGCAGCCGTAACAGCCGTCATATCCTGAAGAACAGACGCTTTGTGCAGATACCCGGTTCTGTTTGCAGGCATATCCACAAACAGGTGGCCTGCAATGCCTCCCATACCAACCACACAGCCTGCATGCTGGATCGTATCATCCGGATAGATCAGCTTCACACCCACTGCGCCGACTTCCCGGCGCTGGCAGACACCCAGCATTTCACCTAGCCAATTTTCTGTAATCACAGTCACATCGTTATTCAAAAAAAGAAGATAGTCTCCCTTTGCATGACGGGCGCCGTAATTGTTAATAGCTGAATAGTTAAACTCCTTATTCCAGCGAAGCAGACGTATCCCCGGAGTCTCGGACAATTCTTTATAATACCGGAAAATTTCATCTGTAGTACTATTATTCTCAATGATGAGAATTTCATAATTCTGATATGAAGTTTTTTCTTTTATAGATTCCAGACATGCCTGCAGGGATTCCTTTTCATCCTTATTGGGAATGATAATCGATACCAGCGGTTCACCCCGGACAGGATACTGTACCCTGTAAAATCCCAAATCCGGTGTATGGCTGACCCTGCCTTCCACACCCGTACGCTTCAGATGTTCCTCGATCGCACGCTTTCCTGCCTCAAACGCATACATTTTGCTGGCAGGATTATCCGCGGTAGATGCCTTATGCGTACGCCAATGATAAAGAATTTCCGGCACATGGCCCACCTTCCCCGCCTCTTCCACACAGCGGAAAATAAAATCATGATCCTGTGCACCCTCAAATTCCCTTCGGAAGCCTCCGACCTTTTCCACAATGGAACGTCTGACTGCAAAAAAATGACAGATATAATTATTGGAACGAAGCAGATCCAGATTGAAATCCGGTTTCAGATGCGGCTGAAAATGCTCCTCCAGCTCCGTTGTCACCTTATCTTCATCCGTATATACGGCATCCAGCTCCCTGTCTGCTTCCAGAGCACGTGCAATTTCATAGAGTGCATTTGGGGCGAGCAGATCATCATGATCCAGCAGCCCCACAAACTCGCCCCCTGCCATAGCCAGTGCCTCGTTTGTATTCTCCGCAATTCCAAGATTCTTCTCCAGATTCCGGTAATGGATGCGGGAATCCTTTTTTGTATAAGCCCTGAGAATCTTCTGCATTTCCTCATCTCCGGGGCTTCCGTTCGCAATGCACAGCTCCCAGTTTCCATATGTCTGGTTCACCAGAGAGTCCAGCATCTGCCGCAGAAATACAGGCGGGGTTTTATATGCCGGCACCGCCACGCTGATCAGCGGAGCATAGGTGAATCTGTAATTCCTTTGTTTTTCCAGAGTTTCCTTATCCGGCACATAAGCCTCATACCATGGTCCGTAAGGAACCTCCTCCGGTTCAAACCGTTCATGCAGGCGGATCCAGAATTCCTTCGGTCCATAATGCTTCAGATAACGGAAGCCTTTTTGTATCGTATAGGGATTCAGTTTTTTCACAAGCCTTCCCCATTGAATCCTGCCGCCCTGGTTTTGTTCTTTGCTCATAAATTTAACCTCTGATTGTTCTTTTCTGCCGCACTCTGCATTGGCTGTATGCGTGTAAAGTACAGATTACGGGAAAATGATGAATTTATTTTAACATTGTACTATATTTTTTGCAAGAAAGTGTGTGAATGTGTTATACTATCTTTGTTATGAATATTTACCAGAAACAGGAGAATCTATTTATTATGAAAATCAAAAAATTATATACAGGCCTGCTGGCGTTTGGAATATCTGCATCCCTTATTTTCCAGACGCCGGTCATGGCCGCAGAAGAAACGGCATCTGAAGATCCTTCTGCCGCATCAGCAATTTCAACAAACGCAATTTCCGGCTGGCCGCAGGGACCGGAGATCACCTCCACTGCCGCCGTCGTTATGGAGAATTCCACCAATACGATCCTCTATGCCAAAAATATGGATCAGACCCTGTATCCAGGCAGTGCAGTCAAAATCATGACGATTCTCATGGCACTGGAAAACAGCAGTCCACAGGATCAGGTTACTATGACAGAAACCGGAGTTTCCGGGGCGACGGATGGAGGGGCCAATATAGCTGCACAGCTCGGGGAGGTCTTTACTATGGAGCAGTGTCTGTACGCGATTATGCTGGCCTCCGCCAACGACATTGCCATGCAGGTGGCTGAACATATCAGCGGCTCCATAGAAGCCTTTGCAGAAAAAATGAACGCCCGCGCACAGGAGCTTGGCTGTACGAATACCGTTTTTACAAATCCCACCGGACTGACTGACGAAAATCAGCATATCACCGCCCATGACATGGCATTGATCATGCAGGCCGCATTAAATAACAGCACCTTCCGTACGATCGCCTCTGCTGCCTCTTATACCATTCCGGCAACCAACGTTTCCGGGGGAGAACGCGTACTGACAAACAATTTCGCACTGCTCAACGCTTCCGACGCCTCCTATTACCAGGGCTGTCTGGGCGGTAAGGAGGGCTACACAGACGCTTCCGCAAGTACGCTTACCTGTGCGGCAGAACGAAATGGCATGACCCTGATCGCAGTCGTCCTTCAGGGAGCTTCCGGGCAGACCGCTCCGGAGGCCATTACCATTATGGACTACGGCTTCGGCAATTTCCAGAAGCTGACTCTCGGAGAAAACGATTTTAACCTGGCCTCCGGCGGCGAAGTCATCGTCCCTGCAGGTGCCGGGGAAGACAGCCTGACTACCGAGGATACTCCTGCCGACAACCAGATCAACCGCCAATATCTGTTCAGCGGTACTCCCGTGGGAACTGCCGTTATGCTTGCAACACAGGAACAGGATAATAGCATTTTTGTGAACAGCGAAAAAAATATGAAGGCCGCACAGGATTTCACTGCCGGAAAATCCATAATCCCTTATTATCTGATCGGCGGAGCCGGCGTACTGCTCTTCATCCTGCTGATCCTTTGGATGCGTAAAATCATCAAAGCCTAAGCATCGCCCATCCGGCGGAAGAATGATGAATACCTCATGAAAAGACGGGTCTGACGCAATACGCCAGGCCCGTCTTTATTTTATGAACCACTGACAAAAGCTCTGATACTAAAGGGTACATCCCTATACTCCGGCCAGATTACTCCAAAAAATACATAGAGTGCCAGACCGATCAAAGCGATACAGGTACACACATACACACCCTTTTGCCTGCTTTCTTTTTCTACCAGCACATCAAACAAATTTCCATACCCCATGATCATAAAATAAGTCATGGGAACCACCATCGGCAGACTGTAGCGTCCCTGAGGCTGATAATCCGAGCAGTACGAATAGTATGCATTCAGGATATTCGGTATAATCACAGCGATCAGCATACACCAATGGAAAATCCCTGTTTTGCTCCACCTTCCCTTGCATCTCAATGCAAAGGTCTTTACCGGATGCAGGAATATCAACAAAAAGCCTGCCTTGATAAAATCCATATAATTGTTTTCCAGCCACTTGGGCATAAACACATCCATCATGCCGAATCTTCCGACAAAGCTTCTGGACACCAGCTCTACCCAGGAAAATCCTTCATCCGGATACCCGATATTCAGCATATCCAAAAATGTATAGCCCGCCATCTGCGGTGTTACTCTGTCCGATGGTTTATAGCCTGGTTTTGCATATTTTTCCGCACAGACCGCAGATGCGCTTCTTCCGAGAAAATCCCCATCATAAAGCACCGCATTGCGCACAAACCACCAGCCTGTCAGGACCAGAACCAATACGCAGACGAAGGCGCCCTTTTTCACAAAGCTTTTACAGCTTCCCTCTTCCTTTGCCTCCATAAGCAGAGAGGCACCAAACAAAAGGATGCTGCACAGGACAAAGCCATATGCATTATAATAGGACAATCCGCATACTCCGAGCCCGACGGCCAGCACCGTACAATTCTGATAGCTCCAGCCCTCCTGTATACCGCACACCCACGCATACACAATCACTGCCGTAGAAAATAACGCCAGTGCATCGCTGTTTACATAAGTGAACACAAAGAGCGAACCGGGCATAAGGCTGATGAACGCAGTAAACAGCCATGCCTTATGAAGGGAAAACAGCCGTTTTCCGATACGGAGTGCAACAAAGGCAGTCCCAATTCCAAGCAAAACGTTTACAAACCTTGCTGCCATCAAAAGCGCAAACGGCGCCGTAGTCACAAAGCTTATAAGCTTCATCAGCACAGCCCCAAGCATATAATCCAGAACCGGAAAGAATGCATAGGAAATTCCCCACACAGAATTGCGGACTGCCGGGTCATCCCCTACCGGAAGCGCTCCATTCTGATAAATGTACTCCGCAATCTGATAGCGCATCTGCTCATCCGGTGCCGCACCCATTGGCTGAACTCTTGCCCACATCAGGTAAAAACCGAAAAGAAACAGGAAAAACAGCCCTTCTATCCAGGTTTCCTTCCTGACATTCCTGATTTTATTCATTACATTTCCTCTCCCTTTTTCAGTATCTCCAGATACCTTCCAAGTGCATCCTGCCAGACCGGCAGACGGTCAAACCCATGCTCATCCAGCTTCTTTTTTTCCATACGGCTGTTGGAGGGGCGCTTTGCCTTTGCCTGATATTCCTCCGCACTGACCGGAACCACATTTACATCCATACCTGCCTGACGGAAGATTTCCTTTGCAAAATCATACCAGGAAATATAGCCTCCCTCATTGGTCACATGATATTTTCCGTATTCCTCTTTTTCCAGCATATCTACCAAAAGCCTTGCAAGATCGTAGGTATAGGTCGGTGTCCCGATCTGATCGTTGACAACTGTAATGGTATCATGAGTTTTGCCCAGATTCAGCATGGTCTTGATAAAGTTCTTCCCATTTACCCCGAATACCCAGGCAATGCGGACGATATAGTATGCATCCAGATATTTTTCTACTGCCTGTTCACCCTCATACTTGGTCTGTCCGTAGACATTCAGCGGGGTAACCACCGGATCATCCGGCTCCCACGGACGGGTTCCTTCTCCGTCAAACACATAATCTGTGCTTAAATAGATCATCGGGAGCTTCAGCTCTCTGCACATTTTTGCAATATTTTCTGTACCCAGGGCATTGACCCTCCGGCAGGCTTCTACCTGATCTTCTGCCGCATCCACAGCCGTCCATGCCGCACAGTGAACAACCTTATCTGCTTTTGACGCCTCCATTACACGCCTGACGGCGGACCAGTCTGTAATATCCATTTCTTCCACATCCACACCGATGCCCTCATAGCCTCTCTTCGCAAGCTCATTCATGACATCGTGTCCAAGCTGGCCCTTTACGCCTGTTACAAAAACTCTCATGCTTCGTCCTCCTTATTCTCCGATACAGCCGTTTCTGCTATATACGTCTCAATGAAAAATCCTGGCTCTTTAATGTCAGGTTGGGATTATAATACGGATCCCCATCTCTCAGAATTTCCGGCCAGCGTTTTTCGAATATTGCAATCTCTTTATTAAAACGCGCAATTTTCTCAGGCGTGTCCTCCAATCCTCTGGACTTGGATTCATAGTGATACAATTCCGCATAGGGATTGTATACGATCAGATATCCTGCCCTCCGCAGCTTCATACAAAAATCAATATCATTAAAGGCCACCTGAAGCTCCTCGCTTAAGCCCCCCACCTCTTCAAAGGCAGCTTTCCTGACCATCATACATGCGGCAGTCACGGCACTGTAATCCTGCGCACAGATAATTCTGTGACAGTAGCCGGTCGTCCCCCTTGGCTGAAGCACAAAGCAATGTCCTGCAATTCCGCCGAAGCCGATTACAACACCAGCGTGCTGTATGGTATCATCCTCATAATACATTCTGGCTCCCACGGCCCCCACATCACTGCGCATACAGTAACCCAGCAGCTCTTCCAGACAATCCGGATTGATGATCTCCGTGTCATTGTTCAGAAGCAGCAGATACTCGCCCTTTGCAAAAGAGGCCCCGTAATTATTGATGGCAGAATAATTGAATACGCTGTCCCAGTATACGACCTTTACCTTCGGATTCTCCGCTTCCAGCTTCTTGTAGTACGCAAAGGTTTCCTCCTCTGTACTATTGTTCTCCACGATGATATATTCATAATTCTGATAGGCAGAGTTCCGGTCAATGGAATCCATGCACCGTTTCAAATCATCAATATGATCCTTATTCGGTATAATAATGGAGATCAGCGGATCATAAGGCCGTATAAAACGGGTCCTGTATAGACCCAGAAATTCTCCCCGGAAGACCTCCGCCCGAATTCCTGTTCTCTCGTAATGCGCCTCAATGGCACGTTTTCCTGCCTCAAAGGCATAGGTCTTGCTCTCCGGATTCTCTGCTGTGGAATCCTCGTGGCAGCGCCAGTGATAGAGGATTTTCGGAATATGGTAAATCTCCTCCTCTTTAACAGCCTCCACACAGCGGAAAATAAAATCGTAATCCTGCGCGCCGTCAAATTCCTTCCGAAGCATTCCGACAGCATCAATCACCTTCCTGCTCACAACGAACAGGTGGCAGATATAATTCACCGTACACAGCAGATCCGGGTTATAGTCCGGTTTAAAATGGGGCTGAAAGAACTTGTGTCCATCCATGGACATTTTGTCCTCATCCGAATACAGAAGCTGAACCCCCGGCCGCTCATTCAGCGCCTTGACGCACTCAAACAATGCATGGGGCGTCAATTCATCATCATGATCTGCAAACGCAATGAAATCACCGGCAGAAGCCGCAATGCCCGCATTGGTGTTTTCTGAAATCTGCAGCGGCTCCCCATGGGAGATCACCTTGATCCGTTTGTCTGCTGATGCACATTTTCTCAATATTTTCTCAATAGGAGAATTTTTCCCGCTTCCATCCGAAAGGCACAGCTCCCAGTTTGTATAAGTCTGCGCCTGCACAGATTCGATCAGCCTAAAGAGATATTTTTCCGGCGTTTTGTAGAGTGGAACAACAATGGAAATCTTCGGCTGATAGTCGAATTTTGTCTTTCTCTGTTTCTCCAGTTCTCTTGGACCGGGCAGATGCTTCTCTATCCATTTAGGATAGGGAATTTCCCTGGTAGACACGGTTTTTACCTTGGAAACCACCTTGCCCGCCAGTGCGGCGCCGCCCTGCGCCCTCCAGTAGCGCAATCCTTTTTTGGCATATTTCTGAAGCTTTCTTTTGACGATCACCGCTCTCTGCAGATGTACCACATGAACAGATTTTTTACTGCCTGCGCAGAACACCATATAAAGAAGCTTCCCACCTGTCTGTGTAAGCTCCACAAAAAATCCGTTCTTATCCGGCTCTTTCATTTCCTCATACAACTGCTCCACATCCACTCGCTCTGTACGCAGTATCTCTGCCTGTATCTGCTGTTTATTCTCATCATAAATCCGAATGCGCACAGGCTCATCGGCAGCAGCCCAGCCGCGGATGCGCACAAAGCCCTGCTGCACCTTTTCTTCCTCAATATAGAACTGCGGCTTCCCTCTTTTCTTTTCCAGCTCTTTTGCGGAAACAGAAAACCAGCACACCTTTTTATCCGGCATATCCGCATAGATCACCAGCTTCCGATACCCCTCTAAAGATTCCGGAAGTTCAACCGCAGCCGTAATCTGTTCCCCGCGAATCAGGTCCGGGTCCTTAAACCGCTCCATAGCACTGACAATTTCCAGTTTCCGAATCTCTGCCTTAAGCTCCGTCTGGTCCAGACAGGCGCGCATCCCGGCTTCCTTCGGCCAGGTTCCCTGGAGAATATATAAGCAGGGATTCTGTAAGTGAAATCTCTCTCTCGTTACTTCAAAAATTTCCTTAGACATGTCTATCCTCATTTCCTTAGTCTTCCCTCAGGGAGCAGTCTCCTTCTGTCACAGACAGATTCGGACTGTAATAAGGGTCTCCCTTGGCCAGCTTGACCGCCCATTTTTCTTCAAACCTTTTCACTTCTTTATCAAAACGAAACTGCTTTTCCGGAGTGTCCTCCATGCCTCTGGATTTTGACTCATAATGATACAGTTCGGCATAAGGCGTAAATACAATCTTTTTCTTTTTTGCACGTACCTTCATACAAAGATCAATATCATTAAATGCCACACAGAATGTCTCATCAAAGCCTTCCACATCAAAAAATGTCTGTGTCTTTATCATCATACAGGCGGCTGTCACGGCGCTGATCTCCTGGACACTGACCATTCTTCCCATATATCCCGCATCCTCCCTGGAAGCCCGGCACATAATATGCCCTGCAATACCGCCAAGTCCCAATACCACGCCTGCATGCTGGATGGTATTGTCCGGATAATACAGCTTCGCACCAACCATTCCTACCTGCTCCTGCTGGCAGAGCTGCAGCATTTCCTCCAGCCACCGGGGAGTAATGATCTCCACATCGTTGTTCAGGAACAGAAGATACTCACCCTTCGCCTGCTCTGCCGCAAAATTGTTGATCGCCGCAAAATTAAATTCCTTTTTCCAGGTAAGCACCTGCAGCCGGGGATATTTCCCGGAAATCTCTTCGTAATATGCAAACGTCTCCGGTTTTTCACTGTTATTTTCTACGATCAGAATCTCAAAATTCTGATACGTACTCTTCTCATAAATAGAAGAAAGACACAGATTCAAATCCCCGGTATGGTCCTTGTTGGGAATGATAATGGAAACCATAGGCTTTCCCTGTATTTTTACCCGGCTTCTGTACCATCCCGGACGCTCTGTCAGCTCCACCTCTGCCGGAATCCCCATTCTCTCATAATGCTCTTCGACCGCTCTCCGTCCTGCCTCATAGGCGTACCTCTTACTTTCCGGGTCTGCTGCCGTTGACTCCATATGGCAGCGCCAATGATAGAGCACCTTCGGTATATGAACGATCCGCTCTGCCTTTTCGCAGCAGCGGAAAATCAGGTCATAATCCTGCGCACCGTCAAATTCCGGCCGAAACAGTCCGGCCTTTTCCAAAAGCTCTCTTTTCACTGCAAAGATATGGCAGATATAATTGTTTTCCCGAAAGCGGAACAGATTAAAATCCGGCTTAAAATTCGGCTCGAAATAATGCTGCCCATCCATACTTACCTTATCCTCGTCCGTGTATACCACATCTGCACGGCGATTTTTATTGAGTGCTTTTACAATTTCAAAAAGGGCATCTGCAGTCACAATATCATCATGGTCACAGAGCATAATGTACTCGCCCCTTGCCATATGGACAGCAGCATTTGTATTTCCGGAAATTCCTCCGTTTTTTTTCAGTTTTTTATAATACAGACGTCTTTCCCGCCCATAATTCTTCTTTAAATACTCTCTGATTTCCTCCCCTTCGCTTCCATCTGCCAGACAAAGCTGCCAGTTCGCGTAGGTCTGTTTCCTGATAGAATCTATAAGCTCTTTTAAATAGGGAAGCGGCGTATTGTAAAGCGGAACCACGATGCTGATGAGCGGCGCGTATGGAAATACGGTTCTTCGCTGTCTCATCGCTTCCCGCAAATTTACCGCATGCCTTTTAAACCATGCCTCATAGTTCCTGGTATCCGCATTGGAGAATCCGGTCAGACGTCCCCAAAACACCCGGGATTTATTTTCCCTCCGCAGCTTTTTGATATCGGTTTCATGACTCTTTTCCAGATTTTCTCCACGGAAACGGAGTATCACCTTTTTTCCCGCAATATCTTCCAGCCTTGCAGACACCCGAAATCCGATTTCCTGCCCCTGATAACAGGCATCCAGGTTTCTCCGCTCCACCACATCCGGCCGGCGCCCGCGGCTTAATCTGCAGGCAAAAGCGGCTCCGGACTCATCCACTGCTGAAACCTCCGCTATTCCACGCTGATCAAGCACCCAGCCTTCGATTTCCAGCATGGTATCATACAGAACCTCTTCTCTGTCTATATGATATTCTATCAGGCATTCCTCGCAAAAACGGCGCAGCTCACCGGATTCCATTTTCCATATGGATATCTTCTCCCTGCCGTATTCCAGAAAAAGCTCCAATACCTGATGCCTCCCCGCAAGCTCCCAGGCATCCGCAATCTTAACCGTAAAGCCGGGCCGGCGGATATCTGCAAACTGTTCCAGTGCCTTCGCAACATCGGGCCGTTCATACCGTGCAAAGACCGGAAGTACCTCCGCCACCTCATCGCAGTACAAAACAAATGTATAATCCCTGCCCTCGGGGTCCGCATACCACCCATCCAAAATCAGCGTGTGTGAATCCCTGTCATCATATTTCTGTTCATCCACACTCCAGCGCAATTCTTCCATTCGTTATCCCCATTCGTCTCGTCTATTTCTTTACCTTCCGATACATCTTCCAGACCCTGGTGTTCTCCATATCGTGGATCACCTTTTTCAGCTGACGTATCTGAGCATCCTTCTCCCCGGATACCTGAGCAAATTTCTGCCAGAATTCTTCTCTTGCTTCCTGCTCCTTCAATATTTCCAGCTCTATGGACAGTGCTTCTGCATCCTCCGGAATTCTTTCCAAAATCAACTGAGGGTCTCCCCCTCCAAAGTAATACCTGCCCTCTCCTAACGGAAATCCATTGGTCGTAAAGCCTGCCCTTTCCTGACCTTTAAAGCGGAGGCGGCGGACACGCAGGCCGCCTGCGGACTCACCCGGGTCCAAACGGATACGCCGTACCCCCTTAGGAATCGGAAGCTCCGTGGAAATCCCCTGCCTGCTCATAGGATACAGACAGGAATCCTTCTCCTGAAAGTCCTCGCCCCTATCATAGAAAACCTGCAGATTCTTCTCTGCTATAGCCAGCCGGAGCTGCTCATAATACGGAAGAACCTCTGCCTTTCCGGGGGAAACCTCCTCATACATCGCAAGAAGCGGGATATGTGCTCCCTGCATGTATCTTTGGAATGCAGCCTCCATACGGCCATAAATCCTCTGCTCCTGTACAGTAATCCCTGCCTTTCCGTAAAAATCCCGTTCCTTCAGTACGCGCCGCTTGCCATCACTTTCCAGATAATAATGGATCATACGATACATAATGAAGTGTGCCGGAATCGGAAAAGCAAACGTCCATTCATAATCAATGACAGAAACCTTTTCGTTTCCGATCAGAATATTTCCGGCAACCAGATCAATATTGGAAATACTGCCGCACTGAAGACCTCCCTCCAGGGCAGCATCCCCGAATACCTGAACAAATTCCGGTGTTTTCTGAAAAAGACTTCCTTTATGAATCCGGCGGATTTTTTCCAAATACGTAAAAAGAAGGTCCTCCAGCTCCCGGTATTTCCCCTGGTCCAAAAGGCCGTCCAGTTTTTCCTCCAGAGTCACGCCCTCCAGATATTCCAGCCTTGCACCGTAATCCTCCATAGTGCAGGCATTCATCTTCAGTCCTTCTTTTGCATAGGAGGCTTCTAATTCCGACGCAATCTTTGGAAGCCTTTCTATATGCTCTGCCGCAGAGCTGTCCGCAGGGACTTTTTTTACAAAACGTTTCTTATCCGCATCCACGCAGATATCTGTGCGGATATCAAATCTTCTGTCCCTCTCATTCGAAAATTTCGCATAGATGGTCTCCTGCCGCACCTCTTCCCTTCCGATCAGAAGAAGAAAGGAATTGGAAAACTGGGGAAACAAATCATTGTCCAGCAGAGAATCATAAACCGGTGATTCCTGAAAAAGCTGAAGTCTCAGACGGTCAAAATTCGTCTCCATACGGTTCAGCTCGCCCTTGACAGGCAGACGTTCTTCTGAATATATCGTCATCGGAAGCTTATAATCCGGGAACGGAAAATACCATTTCGCCTTCAGGTTTCCGGCCTTCTTCAAAATGCCTGTCAATTCCTTTTTCGTAAAGGTCTTTACGCCGTTTGTCACCGGATATCCCTCCAGGCCTTCAAACAGCGTGCCGAAATGATCCTCCGTGCATCCCGCCCAGTATTTCAGCCCGAAACGGTTTTCAATTGCCATAACAATCTTTCCATTTGGCTTCAGATGCCCGGCAATGATCTTCAAAAAGTCCACATACGGCGTTTTGCTCTGTATATAAGACTCCCCGTATTCAAAAACCCCAATCAGAGTTATATAGTCATATTTTTCTGTCAGCGACTTTTCGATTGCCTGGAAGTTCCCCATAAGGATGGTCAGATTCCCGCACTCCTTATGCCTGAGCGCATTGATCTCGCTTCTCTTTCTGGATAGCTCAATACAGGTTACTTCTTTTGCACTTCGGCAGAGTGCGCCTGTGATGGCTCCGCAGCCGGAGCCGATCTCCAGCACCTTTTCCTCTCCTGTAAAAGGAAGCCAGCTCACAATATTCTCGCGGATATGCGAAAAATGATAGAGCACAGGCCAGCTTTTTTTCTCTGCAATGACCTGATTCAATTCCTCTTGCGGATACTCTCCGGCAATCTTCAGCATCTCATCCTCAATGGCTCCATCCGTATACAAATCTTTCCCCGGATAATACGTATCATCCAGCGTTACCTGACCGATCTTTTCTCTCATTTTTCTACTCCACAGTGGATTTCCACCTTTGAATCCATATCATAAAATCCTACGGTGTTTTTATCGGAAACCACCGTAATGCTGCATGCGTCATAAAGCCTGTGAAAAACAGTAAACTCCCCATCCTTATAGCCTGTGCAGCCAAAGGATAAAAGATACTCTCCTCCCTGTAAAAACATATCCTGCGTGAAAGTGACGGTACACTGGCTGCCTGCTTCGGAATTCTCCACATGGGCTTTTTCAAACATGGTATTGGTTCCTGTGATCTCCGTCCCCCTGATATCCTTAAAGGTATACGCCATGATCGGCTCCTGAATGCTCTCGTGGAACTTCACCCTCATCCTGATCTGAAAGGTATCGCCTTTTTCAATGGTATTCGTATACCGCCCCCTGGAATCGGCCACCACAAAATCGATAATTTCCGCCAGCTTACTTCCATATTCCAAAAGATCGGGATTAATCTGGAAGCTTTCGTGCCAGGGCTGTTCTTCATCCGCCGCAGCCTCCGTAGCAGTCCCTTCTGCTTCCTCACCCCGGTCAGTCCTGGCTGGCTCCTGTCCCACCAAAAGCTGCTTATACATATCGACCATTTGCTTTGGAGAGCCTTCGTCGAGCTTGACTCCCTTATTCAGTAAAATGACTCTGTCACAGTAATGGGAAATGCTGCTCAGGTCATGGCTGACAAACAGAATCGTTCTCCCCATTTCTTTAAATTCTTCAAATTTCCGGTAGCACTTTGCCTGGAAAAATACATCTCCCACAGACAATGCCTCATCTACGATCAGGATTTCCGGGTCAATATTGATCGCCACAGCAAAGGCCAGCCGCACAAACATACCGCTGGAATAAGATTTTACGGGCTGGTATACAAAATCCCCGATATCCGCAAAATCCAGGATATCCCGGAGCCTTGCATCCACCTCTTCTTTGGAAAAGCCCATCATGGTTCCGTTGAGGTAGACATTTTCCACACCGGAATACTCCGGATTAAAGCCTGCTCCCAGCTCCAGAAGCGCAGAAATGCGTCCATCCACCTCTGCACTGCCTCCGGTAGGATTCAATACACCGGTAATGATCTTCAGAATGGTGGATTTCCCCGATCCATTGGTCCCGATGATTCCAACGGTTTCTCCTCTTTTTACATCAAAGCTCACATCATTCAGCGCATAATGCTCTTTCACCTGCACCTTGATTCCAAGCGCCTCCCTGAGGCGGTCAGAGGGTTTATTATATAGTTTATACATTTTGCTCAGGTGTTTTACCTGAATTGCCAAATCATTCATCTTGTTCTCCATTGTTCCGTTCTACAGTACATCCGCAAAATGCACCTGCAGCTTCTTAAACATTCTGGTTCCCAGGAAAAACAGAACCAGGGTGAAGACCCAGAAATAAAGGGTCAGAACCGGATGCTCCCAGACACCCACCTTATTGATCAGGGAATCCCGGTATCCCTGTACAATATAAAAAACAGGATTCAGCTTCAAAAGCTGCTTCAGGATTCCCGTCAGCCCCAAATCACTGAAATCCCACATAATAGGTGTGACCCATACTCCTACCTGAAGCGCGATATTGATGATCTGACTCAGATCACGGAAAAATACCACCACAGCACCGGTCAGATACGTCATCGCCAGAATCAGCATAAAAATGCAGAAGCTGTAGTAAATAAGCTGCAGCACATACAGATCCGGCGGATATCCCATAAAGGTATAGATCACCAGAACGATCACCACAAAAAAGCAGTGCACAAACGCTGCGGAAAAAATCTTTACCACCGGCAGGATTCGGATGTTGAACACTACTTTTTTGACCAGGTAATTATACTCCAGCAGAGCATTGGTTCCGCCGGTCAGCCCTTCCTGAAGGAAAAACCATGGAACCAGCCCTGCGATCAGCCATAGCACAAAGGGAACGCCCTTATCCGAGCCGCTGCGAAGCGCCAGCCCGAACACAAACCAGTAGACACAAATCGTTACGATCGGCTGGACAAACGCCCATACAGTTCCGAAATAGGAGCCCGCATACTTTGTTTTAAAATCATTTTTTGCCAGAGTGAGTACCATTTTGCGGTTCTGGTAAACCTCCTTCGGCAGCCATACTTCTTTTTTCAATCTTCCTTGCTCCTATTTGCCGCAGTATTCCCGGAAGCCGCCCCATTTCTGGTCCTTCTCTGAAATTATCAGCTCCATGCCCTCCGGAATCGGCCACTCTATGCCGATTTCCGAATCATTCCAGGCCAGTCCGCCCTCGTCATTCGGGTGATAAAAATCCGTGCATTTATATGCAAATTCTGCTGAATCCGAGAGTACAAGGAAGCCATGCGCAAAATTCTTCGGGATAAAGAACTGTTTTTTATTTTCTGCAGAAAGAAGAACGCCATACCACTTCCCAAAGGTGGAGGAGCCCTCCCGCAGATCCACGACAACATCAAACACCTCACCGCTGACTACACGAACCAGCTTATCCTGCGGATAGTTGATCTGGAAATGCAGACCGCGCAGCACGCCTTTCCTGGAGCTGGACTGGTTATCCTGTACAAACTCCATATCAATTCCTGCCGCTTTATAATCATGATAATTATAGGTTTCCATAAAATAGCCGCGCTCATCCCCGTAAACGGCAGGAGTAATCACCTTTAAGCCTTCAATCTCACATGTTTCCACTGTTATCTTACCCAATTTTATGTCCTCCATTTCGTGCGCATTTCCTGCGCAATTTGGTTTGCCGTCAATTATAAGCCTTCCGCTACCTCAATCATATATTTGCCGTAGGCAGTTTTCAGTAACGGCTGTGCCAGCCTTACAAGCTGTTCCTTTGTAATAAATCCGCGTTTATACGCAATCTCTTCAATACAGGAAATATATAAGCCCTGGCGTTTCTGGAATGCGGATACAAAATCAGCCGCATCCAGCAGAGAGTCATGATTTCCCGTATCCAGCCAGGCAAAGCCCCGGCCCAGAGTTTCCACCCTCAGGGCACCGCGCCTTAAATACTCATTGTTTACGCTTGTGATCTCGATTTCCCCTCTTGCGGAAGGCTTCACATTTTTGGCGATCTCTACAACCTCATTGTCATAGAAATACAGTCCGGGTACTGCATAATTGGACTTCGGATGCTCCGGCTTCTCTTCGATAGAAAGAGCTTTGCCGTTTTCGTCAAACTCCACAACGCCATACTCTCTCGGATCCCTGACGTAGTATCCGAAGATCGTTGCCCCCTTCTCGTTTTCCGTACGCCTGTAAGCATTCAAAAGCACTCTGGAAAAGCTCTGACCATAGAAAATATTATCTCCCAGTACAAGAGCTGCCGCATCCTTTCCGATAAATTCTTCTCCAATGATAAAAGCGTCTGCAAGTCCTCTCGGTTCCTCCTGAACGGCATAGGCAAACCTCATGCCCAACTGGCTTCCATCTCCCAAAAGCTCTTCAAATACCGGAAGGTCCCGCGGAGTAGAAATGATCAAAATCTCTCTGATACCGGACAGCATCAGCGTGGACAGCGGATAATAGATCATCGGCTTGTCATATACCGGCATGATCTGTTTGGAAATTGCCTTTGTCAGCGGATATAAACGGGTTCCGGAACCGCCTGCTAAAATAATACCTTTCATGGAAAATCCTCCTTATTTCACCCTACGTCTTCTTTTTTTGTTTTTTATTTTCAATGCGGCCAATAATACCATCAGCACGGCAAGCATGCAGCCCATGATAATGAGCAGGAGCTTTGCCGTATCCGAAAGCCCCTTCGGCTCCCCTTCGCCCTCCTGCTCCTCTGTCTCTCTCAGAAGCTCAAAAACCGAAGGTTTGTCCTCCCCATTCTGTCCGGTCTGTTCCAGGGATGCTTCCGTAGTCGGCACAGGCGTTGGTACGCCGATTCTGCCAACGCCTACATATTGCCCGTGATAAAAATACTGCCGCAGCCTTTCCCCATCCTTTTCTGTGTCATTCGTCTCCACTTCATCCACAGTCACACCCTTCGGCACAGTCAGGATTCCCTGCTCATTCGCCTGTATCTGCTCAAAATTTGCAAAGCCGTAATCGAAAAGGTCCCTGCTGTCTGAACAGTTCAGACCCAGATCCGGAGTGCGCATGGTAACTGCAATGTAAGTTATGCCATCCCGTTCCGCTGCTACTACCATTGTATTCATGGCTTCCTGTGTATATCCGGTCTTTCCCCCGATGCACCCATTATAAAATAATGGAGACTCTCCGGCAAGCATAGGAACATGTGTATGCAGAACACGTTTATCACTCATATTCGTAGCCGGAATGGAATAATTTACTTTGCCTATAATTTTGCGGAAGTTTTTATTTTTCAGACCCTCCCGCATGATTTTGGCCATATCATGAGCAGTCGTATAATGATTTTCATCCGGAAGACCGCTGGCATTGGCAAAATGTGTATTCCTGCAGCCGATCTCCACTGCCCTCTGATTCATCATTTCAACAAACCTCTCCTCAGAGCCGCCTACATACTCCGCAACCTGCGCACATACCTCATTGGCGGACTGAATAATTGCCGCATTCAGGCAGTCCTTCATGCTGAGGACCTCTCCCACCTGCATACCGATATTCGAGCTGTCGGCCTTCACATCCCGGACGCCGGTCTCCGTAAACGTCACCTGATCCTTTAAGGAGCTGTTCTCCAACGCGACCAGTAACGTCATAATTTTCGTAATACTTGCAGGATAACGGATTTCATCCTTGCCCTTATCATATACGACGCCGCCTGTTCTGGCATCCAACAGAACGGCTGTCTCAGAATTGATTGCAGGCGCTTTGGGCCAGCCTTCCACCTGATCGGTTGCAACGGCTGCCTGGGTCCCGTTATTCACGGCCGCAGCCTGTACAGTCACAGATGAAGCCAAAAGAGCCGCTGTCAAAAAGCCCATGATACGGCTTCTCAGTTTATTCATAGTCCTCTCCTCCGCTAAAATGAAAATTGCAAAATTTTCTCCGTAATGTACTCCACATCAGACATTGAAAGATTATAAAACATCGGCAAACGCAGAAGACGTTCGCTTTCTCTTGTGGTATACACATCCTCTCCGGAAAATCTCCCGAACTTCTTCCCTGCCGGAGAGCTGTGAAGGGGAATGTAATGAAAGGCACTGTAAACGCCATTCTCCCTGAGATATGAGATCAAACGGCTCCTGGTCTTTAAATCCTTCACCTTCAGATAATACATATGTGCATTGTGCTGCATCCCCTCCGGTACAAAGGGACGTTCGATCTTGCCCTCATCCTCCAGAATCTTCAGGCTCTGATGATAATAATCATAAATCTGATGACGCTTATGATTAATTTTCTGGCTCTGCTCCAACTGCGCATACAGATATGCCGCATTCATCTCACTCGGAAGATACGAGGAGCCATAATCAATCCAGCGGTATTTGTCAATCTGCCCACGGAAAAATTTACTGCGGTCCGTGCCCTTCTCCCGCAGAATTTCCGCCCTCTCCTGGTAGGCATCATCCCGGAACAGGAGCGCACCGCCTTCTCCCATAGTATAATTCTTCGTCTCATGAAAGCTGTAGCAGCCGAAATCTCCGATCGTCCCAAGTGCCTGTCCGTGATAATACGCCTCCACTCCCTGTGCCGCATCCTCTACGACCTTCAGCCGGTATTTCCCGGCCAGCCGCATGATCTCATTCATTTCACAGCCAACGCCTGCGTAATGCACCGGAACAATGGCCTTCGTCCGCGGTGAAATCGCCTGTTCGATTAACTTTTCATCGATATTCATCGTATCCGGACGGATATCCACAAATACAATCCTCGCTCCGAGCAGCACAAAGGCATCCGCCGTAGATACAAACGTATACGACGGCATGATCACCTCATCCCCGGTCTCTATATCACAAAGAAAGGCTGCCATTTCCAGAGCGTGTGTACAGGAGGTGGTCAAAAACACCTGATTAACAGAAAACCGTTCTTTCATCCAGGCAGAACAGTTTTTTGTGTATTGCCCATCTCCGCAGAGCATCCCCTGATCTATGGCATCCTTGATGTATTCTAATTCTTTCCCGACAAAAGCGGGTTTATTAAATGGAATTTTTTTCTTTTCCATCTTTTGATTCATAATTTCTCCATCTTCTCTATCGAAATTTCTCTAAAGCATTCATTATTTGTCGGCTTTTCGCCCAATATCTTTCCTATAATATTTTATTTTCTCATACTCATGCAGTAAATTCAATCTTTATTTTTAAAATCACTTCCAAAGGAAGTATTTACACTCCCAAATCAAGATGTTATAATTGGCAGAGCAAACAATAAAGCCAAAATCCGCAAAATAAAAAGGAGGATTTGTATGAGCCTGTATTCTATTGTCGTTCCGGTCTATAACTCCGAACATACTCTGGAGGAATTATACAACAGAATCAAAAATGTTTTTGCCGGCACCCTCCGTGAGGAATTCGAGATCATTCTGGTAGATGACAGCTCCCGGGACAACTCCTTTTCCGTTATGGAAAAGCTGCACCGCATGGACTCCCGTGTAAAGATCATCCAGCTTGCCAAAAATTTCGGCCAGCATCCGGCGCTTCTCTGCGGTTTTGCCCATGTATCCGGCGATTTTGTCATTACTCTGGATGATGACCTGCAGCATCCGCCTGAAGAGATTCCCAAAATGGTTCAGGCTATGAATGAACACGATGATGTTGATGTTATCATTGCCAAATATGAAGGACGCAAGCACAATTTTATCCGCCGTCTGGGAACCAGGATTTCTGTATACGCCACTTCCAAAATGCTGAATAAGGACCCGAATCTTGAAATTACCAGCTTTCGGCTGATGCGCCGCTTCATTGTGGATGCCATTTTAAATACAAACACTCATCTGCCCCAGATCGGCAATCTTCTTGTTCAGACCTCCGGACATATTATCAATGTCCCGGTTTCACATGATGCCCGAAAGTACGGCAGAAGCAATTATACGTTCCGTCATCTTGTCAACAGCCTGATCTATGATATCACGACACATTCCGCCTTTCCTCTGATCGTGGTCCGGAACATCGGAATCGTCAGCTTTATCCTCAGCATTATTCTGGCTGTTTTTTATCTGGTCAGGTATTTTACCTTCGGTATTTCCGTCAAGGGCTTCACTACACTTGTCCTGCTTACACTGGGATATAACGGACTGATTCTTCTTGGTATCGGCATACTCGGACAATATCTGATGCATGTACTGGACGAATCAAAAAAAATGCCGAACTATGTCATCCGCAAAAAAGAGCTTTGAGCAGGAAAGGGATACTTGTATGAAAGAAATCGGCGGTTATTTCCAACTGGAGCAGCTTTCCGGCAATGAATATTATCCGGATCTGCTCCCTTTGAATTTAGGAAGGACTGCGTTATTATACGCACTGGAACAGCTCCATGCAAAAAAGCTGTATATACCGGACTTCATCTGTGATTCCGTATCAGATGCTCTGACTCACTGGGAAGGGAATGCCGCTGTCTATCCGGTAGATAAAAATTTACTCCCTTCACAGGAATTCTTCAGCTCTGATGCAGGTATCAGAGAACCAGAAAGCTATCTCTATGTCATTAATTATTATGGACAGCTCACGGATGAAATACTTAAGAAACTGCATACGCAGTATGGGAATCTCATTGTGGACAATACACACAGCTTTTTCCAGCGTCCGCTTCCCGGAATCCCCACGCTTTATTCCTGCCGGAAATATTTCGGGCTTCCGGATGGCGCATACCTCTCCCTTCCTGAAAAGCCTGAGAATTTTTCTGCGCTTCCCTTGGATTATTCCGGCCGGAGAATGGAGCATATTCTGGGCCGCTTTGAGCACTCTGCCTCCATATATTACAGAAGGATGCTGCAAACCGCTCACAGCTTTTACGAAGAACCTGTGAAACAGATGTCCGCACTTACCCGGAATCTTCTCCGGGGAATTGACTACTGCAAAAGCGCCGAACAGAGAGAACAGAATTTTCGGATTCTGGACGAAGCTCTCGGGAAATATCAGTCCCGGCATTTTTTAATGCCGAAGGGCCCATTTGCATATCCCTTTTATTCTCCGGATGCTCCAATGCTGAAGAAAAAGCTTGCGGAAAACAGGATTTTTGTCCCCACCTACTGGAACAACGTAATCGGGGAAGCACCAAAAGACAGCGCTGCTTATGATCTGGCCGCTCACATTCTCCCGCTTCCCATTGACCAGCGGTATCAGAAGGAGGATATGGAGCAGTTAATCTCCGCTTTTACAAATTTATTGAAGCAAGGAGGCACACCATGACACATCGTCTGTTGATTCTCGGTTCCCTCATGGAATTTGTACAGCTTATAGAAATGGCAAAATCCAGAGGAATCTACACCATAGTCTGTGATGGATATCCGGACAGCCCGGGCAAACGTCATGCAGATAAAGCTTACGATATCCCTCCCGGAGACATTGACCGTATCGCAAAACTCTGCAGGGAGGAAAAAGCAGACGGAATCATCACCTCTTTTTCTGATTACCTGTTTGAATGTATGGTCAGGATTGCGGCCAAAGCAAATTTAAAATGCTATTTCCAGCCGGATAAACTGGAATTATACCGCAATAAGGCCGCAATGAAACAGATGCTCCGTCATCTGTCTGTCCCTACTTCCAGGTCTGTTGTTTTAAACAGGGATTTTACGGATACCCTGCTTCACCATATTCATTTTCCGGTTGCTGCAAAGCCATTGGACAAATACGGTTCCCGCGGTGTTCTTATTCTGAACTCTCCTGAAGAGATACGGCAGGAATTCGATCATATCTGTGAAACCTCTGATATCAAACAGGTACTGATCGAAGAATACAACGACGGTTATGAATTCAATATGATGACATGGATACTGGATGGACAGGTACATGTTCTCAGCATTGCGGACCGTGAAAAAACATACGCAGATGCCAAAAGCATCCCCATCAGCACCCGTAATGTCTATCCTTCCCGTCTGATGGCGCATGTATATGACGAAGCTAAGGATATTCTCCAGAGGGTTGCCGATTATACCGGTCAAAAGGAGGGGATTCTGTCCATGCAGTTTTTCTGGAAACCGGGAGCCCCTGTTTCCGTTTGTGAGGTAGCCGGACGGTTCTTCGGGTATGAGCATGAATTAGTGGAATATTGCAGCGGACTTGCATTGGAACAACTGCTTCTGGATTATGTTTATAATGAGTCTGCACTCAGAAAAGCATTGGAGAAGCATTCTCCTTTTTTTCAAAAGCAAAGTGCAGTCCTATACTTCCATGGTAAAAACGGCATGACCGTAGCAGATCAGACAAAGGCACGCAGACTTGCCGGTCTCCCGCAGGTGTGCAGCTTCTGTGCTTTTTATCAGGAGGGAGAACGCATCGTCCCTCACGGGCCGAATCCCTATGTACTGCGATATTATCTCACTGCCCGGACCCGCCCGGAGGCGGATGCCCTGACTGCCCGAATCTTTCTGGAAGCGGATGTCACTGATGAGCATGGACACTCCGTTATTTACCGAAATCAAATACCGGAGTATCCCGGAGAAATCCCAACATAGGGAGCCCATTTCTTCTATTTGGCGCACTTGCTGCGCCGGTAGTGGTATGCCTGTGTCCCGCAGCCATGCATAAAAATGTACCAGCCATCCTGTCACGGAAGCTGGTACATTTTATTTTCTTCAGTTCATCCAAGGGTATAAACAAATACCCCCGCCATAATAATCAGATTTCCGATCACACGCCGTCTCGTCATCCGCTCTTTGAGAATAAAATACGATAGAAGCATCACAAAAACATAACCGAATGTATCGATCACCGCTCCATACTTCATATCCACTCTCGTATAGGCGTACGTATTCAACAACAGCACTCCCACAAAAATGGTATAGGCAACGATCACCCTCCAATTCAGATACTCAAATATCGGATGCCGGTACTCCTGATTTGCACTTTGCTTCAAAAGCAACTGTGAAACACTGGAGAAAAACGTTCCTGCCAGCATTAACAGCATAAATTTATTCATAATCCTGCACCACCAATACCCCGGCTAATACCAGGATTAGCCCGATTATGTTTTCTGCGGTCAGGACTTCATGAAAAATCAGGACCGCCCATAGCTGAGACCAGATCAGATATACGCTCTTATTGGCATAGGCAACATTCAGGTCAAACCTCTTAATTACCTTCTGCCATACAAGCGCATAAATGAAACAGTTCAAAAGCATCAAAAACAGAAAAATATATAAGCCGATTCCATAAATGCCGTGTTTATTAAACTCATTGGAAGCCATTTTCATAAACACAGAGGTCAGTGAAAACACCAGAATACTCAGATGCAGGAATACGTAATTCCTGATTTTCCCTTTTGTCATTTTGTCTTATACATTTCTTCGTAATATTTCTGGTAATCACCGCTGGTAACATGCTTCATCCAGTCTTCATGCTCAAAGAACCACTGAATCGTCAGGCGGATGCCATCCTCAAAGCAGGTCTCCGGATACCAGCCGATCTCAGCCTTGATCTTATCCGGCGCAATGGCATAACGGCGGTCATGGCCTTTTCGGTCTTCCACATAGGTAATCAGCTCTTCGCTTACCAATTCCCTGCGCGGATCTCCCTCCGGCAGCATTTCCTTCAGCGTATCCAAAATGATATGAATGATCTGGATATTCTGTTTTTCATTATGTCCGCCGATATTATAGGTTTCGAATAAGCGTCCCTGCTCCTGCACCATATCGATACCCTTCGCATGGTCCATGACATACAGCCAGTCGCGGACATTCCTGCCATCTCCGTATACGGGAAGCTTCCTGCCCTGCAGTGCATTGTTGATGATCAGCGGAATCAATTTTTCCGGGAACTGGTACGGCCCGTAGTTGTTGCTGCAGTTCGTGATATTGGCCGGAAACTTATAGGTGTCCATATAGGATTTTACCAGCATGTCCGAAGATGCTTTGCTTGCAGAATACGGACTGTGCGGATCATACGGCGTCGTCTCATAGAAAAATTCTCCCTCTTCCTCCAACGAACCATATACCTCATCAGTAGAAACATGCAGGAATTTCTTATCCGGCTGAAAGCTTCCATCCGGCAGTTCCCAGGCAGCCTTAGCAGCATTCAGCATGACAAGTGTACCCAAAACATTTGTCTTCACAAAGACCTCCGGATTTTTGATGCTTCTGTCCACATGACTCTCTGCTGCGAAATGCACAACACGGTCAATGTCGTTCTCTTCAAAAATCTTCATAATCGTATCACTGTCACAGATATCCGCTTTCACAAATGTATAGTTATCCCTATCCTCAATATCCTTCAGATTCTCCAGATTTCCGGCATAGGTCAGCTTATCTACATTGATGATACGAATCGCATCTCCATATTTTCCGAACATATAATGAATATAATTAGAACCGATGAATCCGGCGCCTCCGGTTACCAAATAAGTCCTCATGTCTTCTCTCCTTGTATTCTCATGTTTTTCGGCCATACAGCCGATGATCAAAAGCATTATAGCACCTTTGCAGCAGCTCTTCAAGGCTCATCACTGTTACCTTCTTATATAAATGCAGTGCATTTCCCGCTTCTGTCCGCAGACAGCAGGCAACTCCCTGTTTATAAAACAATTTCGATATGCTGATCCTCCGGATAATTGACAACCATGCAGTCATTGTGATAAATTCTCTCCGGCAGCACGATCAATACGTGAGCAAGCTCCTGATGAAGCGGAATCGCACTCAAATGCCAGGTTCCTGTCTTCAGACATACGAAGGTTCCCTTCGGCACAATAAAGGCCTCAGTCATCTCCGGAATCGGTTCTTCCTGGCTTGCCGGTGCTACATGGATAATTACATCATCATCCAGACAGAGAATGCCTTCCTGGGTAGTATTGTGGAATTCGGCCTTTTCAATAATCATCTTTTCCGGTTTGCGGATCAAAAGCGGAGAAAAGGCAATCTGCATATTACCGGAAGCATGCATCAGAACTCTGTCCTGATAAAAGTCGCCTAAGCTGTAGCCTTCCGGATTAAAAAGATCTGTAAAATCTCCGAATGCCTTAAAATTTTCAACTGTGATTGGTTTTGCCTGAATTGTTCTCATGTTACAAATTCTCCTTATATTGTTTGTTTTATTTTTTCTTCTTATAATATTGCCTCGTACATACACCATTTTTATTGAACACGGAAACCAATCCTTTTTTGTTTGTCAGGGACTTATTTTCTACTCGTACCCCGGCAAGCTTTCCGGTTCCCTGATAGAAGAAATAGCGCTTGCCTTTGATGGTTTGCCAGCCCTTACAGGCACGCCCGTTTTTAGCAAAGTAATAGGTATATTTCCTGCCATTTCCGGTAACAGTGAAGAACCCATTCGCATAGCGCGCTCCGTCACTTCCCACATAATAAATATTTCCTGCCCTTGTGAGAATTCTCCTGTTCTTATACATATAGCCTTTTGTCTTATGGAAGAAATAATATTTTCCGCTGATCTTACAGAAGCCTTTTACTGCATAACCATTAGCCCCCATATAATAACGCTTACCGCCGTAATCTACCCATTGATTCGTGACTCTTGCCCCAGCCCCATCTGTATAACAGATATTGTTTTTGGAAGAGGTCAGCAGCCTGTTCTTATAAACATATCCGGCAATGCTGTTAAAGTAATAATACTTACCGCCGATTTTTTTCCATCCGGTCATCTTTTCGCCATCTACATAATAGTATGTTTTTCCGCCTTCCGTTACCCAGCCGTTTTTCACTGTTGTGTCCGTCGTTGACGATGGCTTATAGGTTGCAAGGGAGTTCCGGCGCGGAGTAATTTTTTTCGTATAATCCACATAACCAAAATCAATATCCGAATTGTTGCCCGATGGGATACCGGAAATCAGTCCCTTCGTGCTGTTCAGAACACCGCCGCCATCACCGTCCGTGCACTGCCAGATCGTATAATTATAGGCAGACTTTGCAGGCGCCTGAATCCTGTCTCCATACTGGGCAATCCACACATCGATTCCCTGCAGCAGGCTCCAGTCCACTTTCTCCTTATACCAGTTTGCATTACAGTAAACCATAGGATAATAACCGGCTTTTTTTACCTCATCGCAGAAGGTTTTGGCAAGCTGCGCAATCTTTTGTTTGGACAATGCTCCCATCCCGGAATATTCCAGATCAAAAACAACCGGATACGATACTTTATATCCCTGCATCTGCTGAATCGCAAGCTGAGCCTCCTTCAGGGCCTGTGCCGTAGTCGTTGCCAGGCTGTACACATAGGTGCCTGTCGGAACTCCGGCTGCTTCCGCCTGCTTCATATTGTAAGCATATTTCTTATCCAGATATCCGGTTCCATATGCGATCCGCACAAAAGCAAAATCCACGTCTGATTTCTTGACCTTTGCCCAGTCAATCGTTCCCTGCCATTCTGATACGTCAATTCCCCTGGTAACAGGCCTCGGAGTAATTGCGACACCGCTTCCGTTATAGGAAATCCCATTGATCCGCTTCCATGCCTTTGCACTTACCTTTGCTGTGGCGGCCGCTGCTCCTTCCTCTCTCTCCTCCGCTACGACCGTTTCTTCTCTGTCATACGCCGCAGCCTGCACGGTCATTGCAGCCGCGCCGGTTCCAACCAACAGTGCCAGCACACCTGCGGAAATCCATTTTTTTAAATTCATCATTTCCTTCTCCCTGTGATTCATCTTTAAATTCTTTCAAATTATTAAAGTTTTGTTACATTTTCATTATACATAGATATTTATGGAAATGCAAGAGGGCAATGAAAATGCCCTCCGGATTCTCCGGAGAGCGTTTTCATAACTGCATTTTATTTAACAAAGCGGATCTGTAGGGTCAAAGTTTCTGCTTCCGCGCAGCGGTGTGAGCGGATTTCTTCCTAAAGGTCCTTTCAGCGCTTCATTAGACTGTACCTTGCCATCAAAGATCCAAATCTTAGCAAGATGACAATTATCATAAATCCACTTCGCGTCCGCTACACAGCAGCGGATACAGCCGTGAGATGCCGGGCTTCCCAGCCTCAGGTATTCCCCAACCGGAAGATTGTAGGAATTCGGCTGAGAGCATGCGACAGAATGAACATAAATACCACCGTTTACATGCGTCCCGTACTGGCCCCAGGAGGGTCCCATCAAAAGCTGCCATCTCGCACTTCTTCGAAGAGTAAACCTGCCCGTTCTTGTAAGTGTGATCGGATTTCCAACCGATACGCGCATACTCTTTACAGGAATCGTTTTGGCCTTGTTGTATACGGTCATAACGCCGTTCTTACGGTCTACCTCTACATAATACGGTCCCTGCACCCTGTCGCTTACGTCATTGATACGGTACCCATTCTTATCAAAATAGTATTTCAGGCCATCGATCACCTTTGTTGTATTCCTAAGGAATCCTGTTCCTTCTGTATCTACATAGCTGACACGGTTCTTTGCGTTGCTCCTTACCACCCAGCCGGTGCAATGCTTACCCTTGCTGTCAAGATAACCGTTCACACCATTTCTCTTCATAAAGGTATTGGTCTTAGTGGAACAGTCATCCTGGAAATAGTAATATCCGGACCCCACCTTTGCCCATCCGTTACGGTAGAGCATACCTGTCTTGCTGCCCGCATAATACCATTTGCCCTTATAGCTGATCCAGGTTTTCTTATATACCTTCCCCTTATAAGCCTTGGAAGTGGAAATCTGGAAGAAATAATATTTATTTCCGATCAGGGTCTTGCCGCTTGCCAGTTTACCGTCAGCTTTAAAATACCGTCCGGTATTGGTCCAGGTGCTCACATAATGATTGCCGTTTGAAGGGAAGTAGAACCAGCCAACCATTTTACCATTGACTGTAATCTTCTGCCAGCCCTTCTTCTCCGTAATCCTTCCTGCTGTCTTTCCGAAATAATAATAGCGGCTGCTCATTCCCTTGCAGCGGTACCAGCCATTCTTCCAGGCGGAGCGCTTTCCGCTGGCGGTAAAATAATACCTGTAATTTCCGAATTTTACAACCTTATCTTTATATACTCTGCCGTTCTTGTCAGAGCCATAGTAGGAGCCATTCTCAGCCTTTACCATTTTGCTCTTAATCAGATAGCCGCTGGCATCCAGCAGGTATGTAGCATTGCCCATGAGCCTGGTATCCAACTTCGTAGCTGTGATACCTCTTACAAGGAGACGTCCATCAGATTTGAACCAACGCCACTGGTCGCCTTTGGATGTTTTCTTACGATTCCATGCATTACGCAGCATTTTTCCGGGAATATCGTTTGCATTTGCCTTCGGCTGGAAATAATACTGTCCCTGCGCAATACCCTCCGTGATCCTGATATCGCCTGTCCGCGGAGCTCCGTTATTATCCAGACAGTAATTGTATCCGTTAATGTAATAATATCCCTTATACTTCTTGTTCTTCGTATTGATTTTCTTTAATTCGCCCACGCTCAGGAACTTATATGCGGAATCGTAATAGCGGAAAGTATCTTTTGTCCACAGCCAATAGCTCTTCTGTGCCTGCCCGAGATTCGAATTATACGGAGTTGCTTCGGTGCCGGCCTGGATATCCGCATTCAGCACTGCATTTGCGCTGTCCATAAAGAAAAATTCCTTCTGGGCAGTCAAGGTATAGCCGGGAGTTCCAACCGTCATGTTTTTCTGTCCGGTAACCATATAACCGTTCGCGTCAAACAGGTATTTCCCTGTATATCTATTGGTTCCCACAACAGTTGTGATTTCAACAAAGCCATCCTTATCCGTAAAATACTCAGATGCAGCCCCCTCCGCCTCAACAGCAGTTTCTTCCGGAACGATAACAGCGGCATCCGCGCCCGTTTCTTCCGGTACAGCTTCTTCCGGTACCATTTCCTCCGGAACAGTTTCTTCAAATACCTCCGTATCATTCAGCGCCTGCATTTCTTCTGCCGTCTCTTCAGGAACAGCCTCCTCCTGTACAGGAGCTTCCTCTGAAGGCGCTTTCTGGAAAACCTCCGCAGGTGCGGCTTCCCCCGCCGCCTGAAGAGAAGCCTCCGCAGCAGCACTCTTTGTTTTGCCGGAATTTTTAAGCAGTTTCCATTTTCCATTTACTGATTTCCAATTGTCCGCAGTTACTGTATTGTCATCTACGGCAGCGACGGCATCTATACCCTCCTCGTAAGCCAAAACAGCGGCTTCATCCGAAGGTTCGGCTGCCGGCTCTTCTTCAGAAGTAAAAATATCTGCCTCGTCTCCCGGAAATTCCGGCACAGGGGTCACTTCCTCCGGCGCTGGTGTCACTTCCTCCGGAACCGGAGTTACTTCTTCCGGAAGAGGAGTTGCTTCTTCCGGTACTGCATTCTCAGCCGGCTGCGTCTCTTCCGGCAAACCGGCCTCCGGCTCTCCCGCAGACGCCGCATCAAATACCTCTGTTGCCGCCGCATCGCTAAACGCCTGATCCTCAAATCCTGCAGCACCTGCTTCCAGCACCATGGCCATACATAGGCTCACACTGAGCAGGAGCGCCACTACACGTTTTTTCAAGATACATTCCTCCTTATATTTTCCCTAAAACATCCGTGTACCAAATTTATACTTCACCAAATCCGCTTTCCACAGCATCAACGAGCGCCTTCAATGCCTCCGCCTCGTCAACACCCTCACAGACCAGTTCAATTTCATCCCCGCATTTCACGCAGGCTCCCAATACGCTCAATACACTTTTTGCATTGGATGTACCGCCTTCAAACGAGAATGTAATCAACGACTTATATTTCATTGCTTCTTTACATAGGAGTCCAGCAGGGCGCAAATGAAGTCCTGTCGGATTCTTAATGGTTACCTTTTGACTGATCATGCCGAGTCCCCCTATTCATTTATTTGTTCCGTATCGGAAATTTCAGAAATACTGACCTCTGTCGTAATTCCCTCTACCAGCTCATACCCTGTTGGAAGCTGAATATCAACAGGCACCTCATAGCTGCCCTCTTCCTTCCCTTCCAAATTGATCGATGCCTTGATAGATGTATTTTTCAGATCTTCCGGACTTTCCTCCAATTCCTTTACACGGATTTCTATTTTTGCCGTCTCAAACGTTACCTGCATTTCATTTGGCGGATTTACCACCTCAATATCCTTCGTCGGTATCTCCACCGTCAGGCTTCCCACCGGAAGAATGTTTACTCTTACAAAAACATCCTCACTCGAATCACTGATAAGCTTTAATCCCTCTGAAAGCATTTCAGAAATCTTTATTTTTACTTCTACATCTGAATCCCTTCCGGAAATATCAACATTCTCCGCCGGTATCCAAATTGTATTGTCCATCTTCTCCAGATTGTCCAGCGCTTCCTCACTTCCTGCAACACTGACCACATCAGGGGTGGTGGAAACGCTGTCCACCATATATCCCTCTGCCGGTGCTCCGGAATATTCCGCATGAATCTTCACATCGGAACGGACCCTCCATAGCCGTGCAGTAACGATCACCTTCGGAACATTCAGATAGCTCATCTCCGTATCTGAAAGCACATCGCCGTTTTTATCAATAATCGAAAGCTCTACTTCCTCTGTTTTATCTTCCGTGTCATTATTAATATCAATAAAAGCATTTACCTTATCTATTTTATTCAATAAGGAGGTCGGACCTGTAATCTTAATTTTCTCCGGATTCGAAGTCAGACTTGCCACGTCAAACCCTTTTGCGGGCTTTGTTTCACCTCTTGTTACATTCACAACAAATTCCTGCGTATCCTTTTCCTGAATATGAATGCTCAGATTACGCGGGGTGACCTCAATACTTTCCGGCTGAATTTTGTCAACCGTAACCATGATCGGAACCATGACCGGATCCTTAAGACTGAGCGCCTGCTGCAGATCCGCTACTGCATGTATATCGGAAGATGTAATTTTGCTTAAGCTCTTACGTTCCGCCTTTATGGTCACACGGATCGGATCCTGTCTCTCCTCCTGCATTGCCATCATACCGTTATTCTCAATATAAGCTCCATTGATCACATCCACATTCAAGATTGTAAATGACTTTGTAACAATAGGATTATCCACATTGACTACCAACAGCCACACCATAATACCAACTGCTACAGACATCATTTTCAAAGGGATATTATCCGTCAGCTTTCTCTTCATGTTTCACTCTCCCCTTCAGCAGATGCCTTAGTTTATTATTATCCACAACTTTTTTATTCTGAGCTTTTATCAGGATTTCTTTCAGAAGGGCACTGTCCAAATTCCTCTTAAGCCGTCCTCCCTGCGCCACAGATATCTGCCCTGTTTCCTCCGAGACAATAATCGTCACGGAATCGCTCACTTCGCTGATACCGACACCTGCACGATGCCTGGTTCCAAGCTGCTTGCTCAGTTCCATGTTGTCCGACAGAGGCAGATAACAGGTAGCCGCAACAATGCGGTTTCCCCTCACAATGACAGCACCGTCATGCAATGGTGTGTTATGCTCAAAGATATTGATCAAAAGCTGGCTGGAAAGCACTGCATCTATATTGATACCTGTACGCTCATACTCCGTAAGCAGAATATTCTGTTCAATCACGATCAGTGCACCTGTTTTCGCCTCGCCCATATCAAAGCAGGCTCTTACCAGCTCATTCACTGTTCTGTCCGTAAAACGCTCCTGGACATCCCTGTTCGTATCAAAGGGAATGATTGCAGCCATGATCTTTTTCTGTCCAAGCTGCTCCAATACCTTCCTGAGCTCCGGCTGAAAAATAACGATCACTCCAATCAGCATGGCACTGGCAAGATTTGTGACAATCCACAAAATCGTGTTCATTTTGAAAATGTACGCAACCAGAAGAAAAAACAATACGGTCAGGATACCTTTCAGCAATGTATACGCACGTGTATACTTAATCCATATCATAAACTGATATACAAAAAATGAGATCAAAAAAATTTCTATTACGTCAATAATGCCAATACCCGGCAGATTGATCCTCGATATATAACCGGACAAAATGCCCAAAATATCCTGCATAACCCCTTATGTCCTCCTCTCCCCCTGGTTGCCGGTCCTTCAGTCACATCTGCGGCGCTGAATAAGCAGGCGCAAATTCTATAAATCCCTCAAGGATTCCTCTAACTTCTTTTCAAAATCAATATCGTCCAATTCCGCCTTTTTCAGGAGCGGCATATCCAATTCATCCTCTGTTCTTCTGTGAGCGCTTTTCTGCGGCTTCTCTTCTCCCGGAAAAATAGGATTGGAATACGAAACCACATGCTCCTCCTCTTTTACAGGCTCTGCATTGATCTTCTTAATACTTCTCTCGGAGGTTGCTACAGAAGCTTTCGGAACAGCCTTCACATAATAATAGTATTCATCATCCTCATATTCCAGACGCTCCGTTCTGCTGTAGTCTCCGCCGAAAACAAAGAACTCCAGAACAATTCCCACCAGCACAGCCAGCACGGAAAAGATAATAAGCGGAACGACCGAAATGGTCAATCCGAAATAAAATCCACCCGCGATCATAATCATCACATAAGCGACGCCGCCGGCCACGATTGCAATCCGCCAGGCATAATCAAACGCCCTTGTACGAATCAGATTCACAAGCAGCACTACCAGTATAACCGCAATCACATGAACCCACATTTCCCAGTTCTGTACAAATCCATCAGCCAGAATGGTTAATTTGTCCATGATCTCCGCATCCGGGCTCTGGAGCGCCTGAGACTGGGCCCGCAGCAATCTGATGAAATAATAGATGATCACACCGCATCCCGCCGGAAGTGCAGCTATGCTGCTGCTCAACAGCCCGCATCCGATAGGAAACAGAACCGGAACATTAAATGCAAAGGAAAGAGGCGCATATACCAGCACCACATTTTTTCCGGAGCTGAAGCGCAAAAACAGAATCATCATAAACAGAACCACAACAAGCATAAAAGCAGCCACTTCGATCCCAAGCGCATAGCAATGCCCGATCATCAGCACAAAGCCTGCAAAAACCATAACTGCAGAAGGCAAAATGGAACAGATCAGAGCCAGAATCAAAACAATAAATATATTGTCCAGTTCCTGCATATATCCCATATTCATATTGATCCATACAAAATAAACCAATGACAATATAAATTTCAGAACAGGCAGAATATAAATATCATACTGCCCATACAAGCCTTTCAGTTTCTGTTTGAATTCCAGTAACGCTGTCATCTGCGATATCCTCCTGACGTTCCCCTGCCTGTTGTTTTCTTTTCCTCACGTCCGTAAATCCTGCTGAGCTTCGTAAGCTCCCCATAATATCCTTTTACGCTCTTTTTCGCGCGGTAATATTTTACGGAGTATTGAACATAGGTCAGGGCGGAATAAGAAGCGAGCACGACCAAATACCCAATCAGTATATAGGTTCCAAGGGCTATCAGATTCATCTTATGAATGTTGTTCATCAGATATTCGCTGAAATACGCGGCAAATCCCAACAGAATCAGCCCGTATCCGATTGTAACCAGAAAGAAGTTCTTGATCAAAGCCAGACCGATATAATCGCTTCTGTAATATTTACTGACCGGAAGGTGCTTCCTGCCCTCGCCCTGCTCATACATGGCAAGCTTATTCATAACCTTTACCTTTTCTTCGTTTATCATAATGGACTCCTTATAAACATTTCATTTCTGACAATCGAAAATAATTATACAGGTTAATTGTAACATATATCCCAACCTATGAAAAGCACTTTTTATCTGTTCCTCCCTGGTTTTGGCCAATGCAGACTGTCAGAAAATAAATTTCCCCGGCACCCTTTTTCTTCAGACATTCCGCAGCAGCATCCATGGTACTGCCTGTCGTATACACATCGTCGATCAGCAGAATGTCTATCCCATTCAGCTCTCCGGACACGGCAAAAGCCCCCTTCAGATTTCTTCTGCGTTCAATTACATTCAGCTTTTTCTGGGACCTGGCAGGCTTTATTTTCCGGATCAGTCCGGCGGACACCGGAATCCCGTAAAACCTCCCGACACCTTCTGCTATATATTCTGCCTGATTGAACCCCCTCTGTTTCTGTTTCCTCCTGTGAAGCGGAATTGGAGCGATCACATCCGGCTTCCAGCGGAGAATTTCCCTTTTTGCGTAATGGCAAAGGGCGGCCGCATAAAAGTCTCCATATTCCCGGTGTCCGTAATACTTGTATTTCACCAGGGATTCCTTCATCCGATCGTCATATAAAAAAATCCCTCTGCCCTCCGTAAAAATATGCCTTTCATCCGCACAGTCCCTGCAGTACTCCTCCTCTTTGCGCACCGGCCTTCCGCACTTCATACAGTACGGCGCTTCGATTTTTTTCAGATCTTCTGCACAGCCCGGACAGATGAGCCGCTTCTGGTCCCTCATAATCTTATGGCAGATGGGACAGCACCTTGGATACAGAAGATTTAAGAGCTTACCTGCTGTTTTATGCAGACCGTACCTCCTCCGCCATTTCCCTCAACCGGACGTCCAGAGAGCTGAAACGCTTCTGCTGCTTCTCATTTCGAATCATTTCTGCAAACGTCTCCTCATTCCCCACCACAGTCACACATCTCCTGGCTCTGGTGACTGCCGTATACAAAAGATTCCGGTTCAGCAGCATTCTCGGACCGGACAGCAGCGGCATGACAACCGCCGGATATTCCGAGCCCTGTGATTTATGTATGGTGATCGCATAAGCCAGCTCCAGCTCATCCAACTGCTTAAAGGAATATTGCGCATATCTTCCATCTTCAAATTCCACCTCAGCAGTCTCAGAAAATTCATTGATCTCCTTCAGAATTCCGGTATCGCCATTAAAAACACCGACTCCCTTTTCCACGGGAATTCCGTATTTTCCCCGGACTTCCCATTCCAACTGATAATTATTCTTCACCTGCATCACCTTATCGCCCTCGCGGAAAAGGCTCTGCCCGCATTCCTTTTCCTTTTTTTCCGTATCCGGAGGATTCAGGTAGCGCTGGAGAATCTGATTCAGTCTCTCTACACCCAGCAAGCCTTTCCGCATCGGGGTCAGCACCTGAATTTCAAAAGGCTTTGCTTCCACATAACGCGGCAGCTTTTCCTGAATCAGTGCGATCAGCACACGGATGATGATATCTGCATCATACCTCTTTAGAAAGAAGAAATCCCGGCTCTTATTATTCAGCACCACCTGCTCCCCTCTGTTAATCCTGTGCGCATTTACCACAATGTCACTTTCCGATGCCTGACGGAAAATCTTCGTCAGCTCTACCACCGGAAACAGCTTACAGCGGATAATGTCATGAAGCACATTACCGGGTCCCACACTGGGAAGCTGATTCTCGTCCCCTACCAAAATCAGGCGCGTTCCCGCAGTCACAGCCATAAGCAGGGAATGCATCAGATGAATATCCACCATGGACATCTCATCAATGATGATCACATCTGCATCCAGCGGATTTTCTGCATTTCTGTCAAAGTGTACCGGCTGCCCCTCTCTCTCCTCATCCGGCATACCTGTCAATTCCAAAAGACGATGAATCGTCTGTGCTTCATAGCCGGTAGCCTCTGTCATACGCTTTGCCGCACGCCCGGTAGGTGCTGCCAGCCGGAGCTCTGCTCCTTCTCCTGCAAAAAACCGGATAATCGCATTGATGGTGGTCGTTTTCCCCGTTCCGGGACCTCCGGTCAAAATAAGCAGCCCATGGCCTGCCGCTTCTGTCACTGCCCTTTTCTGCATTTCATCCAGTGTTGTCCCGGTTTCCTTCTCAATCTGCGCAATCCTCCTCTGTACCAGAGTCTCATCCCCGGGACAGAGAATATTCAGCTCATTCAGCATTCTTGCCGTATTCAGCTCCAAGTAATAGTACTGGCTCGGATAGACAATTACTTCACCCTCCTGCTCCTTCAGAATCAGCTTTCTGTCAATCGAGAGATCCATCAAATGCTTTTCCATATAAGATGCATCCACATCCAAAAGCTCGGCAGCACGCATAAAAAGCCGGTCCTTTGGCAGATAGACATGCCCTTCTCCCGTCGCCTGCAAAAGAGTGTACAACAATCCGCTTCTGATTCTGTAATCTGAATCTGTATGGATACCGATGCGCCCGGCAATCTCATCTGCAATCTTAAATCCCACGCCGCTGATATCCTCCGCAAGCCGATAGGGATTCTCCTGCAGTACACTGTACACAGATTCTTTATATTTCTGGTAAATTTTCGCCCCCAGGTTTAGAGAAATCCCATATTTTTGCAGGAAGATCATAGCCCTGCGCATATCTGCCTTCTCCGTGATCTGAGCGGCAATCTCTCTTGCTTTCTTCTCACTGATTCCCCGGACCTCTGCAAGACGCTCCGGCTCATCCTCCACGACCCGCAGCGTATCTTCCCCAAAATGACGCACGATCCGTCCGGCCAGGGCAGCCCCTACACCCTTGATTGCGCCGGAGCCCAGATAGTGTTCCATAGCCAGACTGTCCTCCGGCATCTTTTCCGTAAATGAAGAAATCTGGAACTGTTTTCCATAAACCGGATGATTTGTATAATTCCCCTGAGCTTCAATGGTTGCTCCCTGTGTAATCGACGGGAATATCCCCACACAGGTCAGCTCCTCGCCCTGCGCCGTATCCTTCAGTACCATCACCGTATACCCATTGTCATCATTCCGGAAAATGACGTGATCAATATATCCCGTTACGGTTTCACCCATAGCTTCCTCCTGTTTCCGCGCAAAAAGGTGCTGCGATACGCAGCACCCTCCTTATGAATCCATTTTCGTCATAACCTCCGCATATCTTCCGGTTCCAACTGCCACAACATCCATTGCATCCTGAACCGTCAGCGTATTCACGCCTGTTCTCTGTTCAATCAAGGTATCCATTCCATGAAGCAGTGCCCCTCCTCCGGTCAGTACAATTCCCCTGTCCACAATATCTGCGGCCAGCTCCGGAGGTGTCTTTTCCAGAACTCCATGTACTGCTTCTACGATCTGGTTTGTCGCATCCTTCAATGCCACGCGGATTTCCTCAGATGTCAGCGTCGCCACCTTCGGAAGTCCTGTGATCACATTCCTGCCGTTGACCTCCATGGTACGGATATCCGCTTCCTCATTGGCAGTTCCGATCTTAATCTTAATGGCTTCAGCAGAATCCTCTCCGATAAACAAGCTGTGTGTCTTGCGCACATAGCTCATAACCGACTGATTAAACACGTCCCCTGCCACCTTGATAGAGGCAGACACGACCACGCCTCCAAGGGAAATAACCGCAATGTCCGTGGTTCCCCCTCCGATATCCACAACCAGATTTCCGAAAGGCTTCGTTACATCCACACCGGCCCCAATCGCTGCGGCAATGGGCTCTTCCACCAGATATACCGCTCTGGCTCCGGCCTGATAAGTGGCCTCCTCCACAGCCCTGCGCTCAATCTCCGTGATCCCGCCGGGTACACAGATACTGATGCGCGGCTTACGGAACGCACGACGGCCCATTGCTTTGGAAATAAAATGCTTCAGCATTTTTTCCATAACAATATAATCGGTAATCACACCCTGACGGATTGGCCGGATCACTTCCATATTAGAAGCTGCATGACCGGCCATCTGCCGGGCCTCCTCGCCGATTGCCCGGATTTTCTCCGTATCTTTATCATAAACTACAACGGAAGGCTCCTTCAGAACCAATCCTTTGCCTGTAGAATAAACCAGACTGTTTCTGGTTCCCAAATCAATTCCGATATCACTTGCAGGCATTGGAATCCCCTTTCTGTTACATGAATCATATCTTCACGTCTCTGTTAACTCCCATTATATACAAAACCTTCGAAAATGCAAAGTGCTTCTTACATTTTAAGGTATCTCGCCACATATTTGCCCGTATAGGACAGAGGATTTGCCGCAACCTCCTCAGGCGTTCCCTCTGCAATTACTGTACCGCCTTTATCTCCTCCTTCAGGACCAATATCAATGATATAATCCGCAGTCTTGATCACATCCAGGTTATGCTCGATAACGACTACCGTGTTTCCGCCCTCCGTCAGGCGCTTCAGGATGTCAATCAGCTTATGCACGTCTGCAAAATGAAGTCCTGTCGTTGGCTCGTCCAAAATGTATATCGTCTTTCCGGTACTGCGCTTGCTGAGTTCAGTTGCCAGCTTGATCCTCTGTGCTTCCCCTCCGGAAAGCTCTGTGGAAGGCTGTCCGAGACGGATATAAGACAGGCCCACATCATACAAGGTCTCAATTTTTCTGCGGATAGAAGGAATGTGTTCAAAAAACGTCATTGCTTCCTCCACTGTCATATTCAGGACGTCATATATACTCTTGTCCTTATATTTCACCTCCAGGGTTTCGCGGTTGTAGCGCTTACCCTTACATACCTCACAGGGAACGTACACATCAGACAGGAAATGCATTTCTATTTTGATGATTCCGTCTCCGCTGCATGCCTCGCACCGTCCGCCTTTTACATTAAAGCTGAAACGGCCTTTTTTGTAGCCTCTCGCCTTTGCGTCTGCCGTAGATGCAAACAGATCCCGAATCTGGTCAAATACCCCTGTATAGGTGGCAGGATTCGATCTCGGCGTCCTCCCGATGGGGGACTGATCAATGCTGATCACCTTATCCAGCTGCTCCATACCCAAAATATTTTTGTGCTTACCGGGTATTGTTCTGGCACGGTTCAGATCTCTTGCCAGCCGTTTATAGAGCACCTCATTGATCAGGGAACTCTTTCCGGATCCGGACACGCCTGTGATGCAGGTCATTATCCCCAGCGGGATATCCACATCGATATTTTTCAGATTGTTTTCTGCCGCTCCCTTGATCTTCAGATATCCGGACGGTGCTTTCCGCCCGGAAGGTACCGGAATCCGAATCCGTCCGCTTAAATATGCTCCCGTGATAGAATCCGGATTCTTCATCAGCGTCTCCGCAGTTCCGATGTCCACCAGCCTGCCGCCGTGCTCACCGGCGCCCGGACCGATATCCACCACACAATCCGCTGCTCGCATCGTGTCCTCATCATGCTCTACAACAATCAGACTATTGCCCAAATCCCTGAGACGCATCAATGCCCCCAGCAGCCTGTCATTGTCCCGCTGGTGCAGACCGATGCTCGGCTCATCCAAAATATAGGCCACCCCTACCAGACCGGAACCGATTTGAGTCGCAAGACGAATTCTCTGTGCTTCTCCTCCGGACAGGCTTCCTGTCGCACGTCCGAGAGAAAGATAATCCAGACCAACCTCAGACAAAAAACCGACTCTTGCACGGATTTCCTTGAGAATCTGCTTTCCGATCAGCTCCTGCTGCTCTGTCAGCTTCAGCTCTTCCATGAATTTTTTTAATTTTTCTATAGAAAGAGAGGTGATCTCATATATATTTTTTTCTCCCACAGTCACGGCCAGCGCTCCTTTTTTCAGCCTCTGGCCACGGCACTCCTTACAGGGCGTGATCCGCATAAAGCTCTCGTATTCCTGCTTCATCGTATCAGAACCGGTTTCTCTGTACCGCTGCTGCACGTTTTTGAGCAGTCCCGGAAACGCAACATCATAGATTCCCTCTCCGCGCTGTCCTTTATAATACACCTTTACGGAATGTCCGTTTGTACCATTGATCAAAATGTCCTGTATTTTCTCCGGATAATCCTGGAACGGAGTATCCAGACGGAAATCATATTCTCTGGATAAAGCATCCAGAATCGCTCTGGTAAAGCTGCCTTTGTCCGTGCAGGACTGCCAGCCGGTCACTGTGATCGCTCCTTCCAGAATGCTTAAGCTCTTATCAGGAATGATCAGGTCAATGTCAAATTCCATTTTATAGCCCAGGCCCAGACAGGACGGACAGGCCCCGAAGGGATTATTAAAGGAAAAGCTCCGGGGCTCAATCTCGTCAATACTGATCTCACAATCCGGGCAGGCAAAGCTCTGGCTGAAATTCTGCACATTTCCATCCATGGTATCCACCATAAGAAGTCCGTCGGAAAGCTCCAGTACCGTCTCAATGGAATCCGTCAGCCGCTTCTCGATTCCCGGCTTCACAACCAGCCGGTCCACAATAATCTCTATATTATGCTTGATGTTCTTATCCAGCTTAATCTCCTCTGACAGATCGTACATACTCCCGTCGATCTGCACGCGGACATAGCCGCTTCGCTTCGCATGCTCCAGAAGCTTGGCATGGGTTCCCTTGCGTCCGCGCACCACAGGCGCCAGAAGCTGAAGCTTCGTCCGCTCGGGCAATGTCATAATGCTGTCCACCATCTGGTCTACGGTCTGTTTTTTGATCTCTTTTCCGCATTTCGGACAGTGCGGAATTCCGACTCTTGCATACAGCAGACGAAAATAATCATAAATCTCAGTAACCGTTCCAACTGTAGAACGAGGATTGCGGTTGGTCGATTTCTGGTCAATGGAAATGGCCGGGGGAAGTCCCTCGATCAGCTCCACATCCGGCTTCTCCATCTGCCCCAAAAACTGACGGGCATAGGAAGAAAGCGACTCCATATACCGTCTCTGTCCTTCCGCATATATCGTATCAAAGGCCAGAGAGGATTTTCCCGAACCGCTGACTCCTGTCAGGACCACAAACTCATTTCTCGGAATATCTACACTCAGATTTTTTAAATTGTTTACATTCGCTCCACGGATTTTGATAAACTGATTACGTGTTGTCTGTTCCGTCATTTGTTCCTCCTATTTTCATGCTAAAAAATCCGCAAGGATTTGATTGCTTACGTGAATACCGGCTCTGGTAAACCGCCAGAACCCGGCCTTTCGCTCCAAAAATCCCATATTTTCGTATTTCTCAAGTATGGTTCCGTATATCTCCGGCAATAGCCTGCCGAATTGCTTCTGAAATTCCTGCTCACAGATTCCCTCTGTCATACGAAGTCCCAAAAACATAAATTCTTCCATTTGCTCTCTCTCCGAAAGGTGCAGAATGTCCCTGCGGATACATGCCGCATCCCTGCTCCCGGTCAGATACTCTTCCATATTTCCCGTATTGGCAAAGCGAAGCCCCTCATACAGAGAAGCTGCGCCAAGACCAAGCCCCAGATATTCTGTCCTTTTCCAGTAACCGATATTATGACGGCAGGCAAAACCCTCTTTTGCATAATTGGAAATCTCGTACTGTCTGTAGCCGTATTCTGCCAGAACAGCAGCCGTATCCTCATACATCCGATATTCGGTTTCCTCGTCCGGCAGAGCCAGCTCCTTCTCTGCAAAGGGTGTTCCTTCTTCTATGGTCAGGCTGTATGCGGAAATATGCTCCGGACTGAGCTGCGCCGCAATACAGAGATTTTCAATCCAGCCCTCATAGGTCTGACCAGGGATTGCACACATGAGATCAATATTGATATTGGAAAATCCGGCCTCCCGCGCCATGGTATAGCTCTTTAAAAATTCCTGATACGTATGGATTCTTCCAAGAATTTTCAGTTCTTCATCCTTGGGGGACTGAAGACCTATACTCAGACGATTGATGCCATGTGCGCGATACAGCCCCAGCTTCTCCCTCGTCAGCGTCCCCGGATTGGCCTCCATGGTCATTTCCGCCTCAGGAGAAATGACAAATTTATCATTCAGAGCATCCAGTATCTCTCCAATCCAGGCCGCATCCATGACAGACGGGGTCCCGCCTCCGATAAATACCGAGATCACTTCCCTGCCCGGATCGGCAGGAATACCTGCGATTTCCGCAAGAAGCGCCCGGATATAACTCTCCTGGCGCTCTCTGTCAGCATATCCGGACAGAAAATCGCAATAATCGCATTTTTTTACACAAAAAGGAATATGCACATATAATTCCAAGGGCTTCCGCATTTTATTCCCCACTGCCTTCTTCCTTGTTGTCTTCTGTAATCTCCCCGTTATCATCCGTGCCGCCCTCTTTTGCCAGATAGCCGTTGACCATTGTAATATTGCCGTTTGTCACCACAGCAGCCGCATTGACTTCGTCGGGCTTTGGGGTCGGAGTTGCCTCCGGGGTGATTGTAATTTTCAGTACCTGCTGCTGTGCAGGGTCCTTCTCATTCTTTTTGCCGCATCCGCAGCCGGTAACAAAAAGGCACAGCAGCAGGGAAAGCAGTGTAATTGATTTCCTGCAGCTTATCATCATCATCTATACCTCCGCAGTTCTTCTACTTATCGTCCAGCTTCAATACACTCATAAATGCTTTTTGCGGAATTTCCACATTTCCCACCTGGCGCATCCGTTTCTTGCCTTCCTTCTGCTTCTCGAGAAGTTTTTTCTTACGTGTAATATCTCCGCCGTAGCACTTGGCAAGTACATCCTTACGCATAGCCTTTACCGTTTCTCTTGCAATAATTTTGCTTCCGATTGCAGCCTGAATCGGAATCTCGAAGAGCTGACGGGGTATCTCTTCCTTCAGCTTTTCACACATCCGGCGTCCGCGCTCATAGGCTGTGTCCCCATGTACAATAAAGGACAGGGCGTCCACCTCTTCCCTGTTTACCAGAATATCCAGCTTCACAAGCTCACTGCGCTCATAGCCGCACAGCTCGTAGTCCAGAGATGCATAGCCTCTGGAACGCGATTTCAGAGCGTCAAAGAAGTCATAAATAATTTCGTTCAGCGGCAGCTTATATTTCAGAAGCGCTCTGGTTTCTTCCATATAATCCATGCCGCCGTACTGTCCTCTGCGCTCCTGGCAGAGGTCCATAATGGCACCGATAAATTCTGTGGTCACCATGATCTCCGCATTGACCATCGGTTCCTCCATATAATCAATTTCGGATGGATCGGGGAGATTTGTGGGATTGGTCAGATCGACCACCTCTCCGTTTGTCTTATATACTTTATAAATAACGCTGGGCGCTGTTGTCACAAGGTCCAGATTGTATTCTCTTTCCAGGCGCTCCTGGATGATTTCCAGATGCAGAAGTCCAAGGAATCCGCAGCGGAAACCAAAGCCCAACGCTACCGAGGTCTCCGGCTCATAAAATAAGGAAGCGTCATTAAGCTGCAGCTTCTCCAGGGCATCACGCAAATCCCCGTATTTGGCCCCATCTGCCGGATACAGCCCGCAGTAAACCATAGGATTTACCTTCTTATAGCCCGGAAGTGCCTCTGCACACGGTCTGGAATCATCCGTCACCGTATCACCCACACGGGTGTCCCGCACATTTTTGATGCTGGCAGTTATATATCCAACCATACCTGCAGTCAGCTCCTCGCAGGGGATAAACTGCCCTGCGCCAAAATATCCGACCTCTACCACCTCTGCCTTAAAGCCTGTTGCCATCATCCGTATTGGCGTGCCTTTTCTGACACGGCCGTCCATGAGGCGGCAGAATACAATGACGCCCTTATACGGATCATATACAGAATCGAAGATCAGAGCTTTTAAACGGGCTTCCGCGTCTCCATGGGGACTCGGAATCTTCTCCACGATCTGCTCCAGGACCTCCTCGATATTCACGCCTGTCTTGGCGGATATCTGCGGCGCGTCCTGCGCCTCCAGACCAATCACATCTTCAATCTCATTGATCACTCTTTCCGGGTCTGCACTGGGCAGATCGATCTTATTGATGACCGGAAGCACATCCAGATCATGGTCAAGTGCCAGATATACATTGGTAAGTGTCTGCGCCTCAATCCCCTGGGCCGCATCCACCACCAGGATTGCCCCATCGCAGGCAGCCAGGCTTCTGGAAACCTCATAATTGAAGTCTACATGCCCCGGAGTATCAATCAGGTTAAAAATATATTCTTCTCCGTCGTTTGCTTTATATACAATCCGTACAGCCTGGGATTTGATCGTAATCCCCCGCTCACGCTCCAAATCCATATTATCCAGAATCTGGGACTGCATCTCTCTCTCTGTTAAAAGTCCTGTTTTCTCAATGATTCTGTCTGCAAGGGTGGATTTTCCATGGTCAATATGCGCGATGATACAGAAATTCCGAATTTTGCTCTGGTCTGTCATTCCAGAAATTCCTCCTCTTATCTATCTTTCTTTCGAATATTTGTTTGCTAATTCTGTATTATAGCACAGGGTCAGGCGGTTTGTCACCGCCTTTATTCGATACATGCCTGTTTTTATGCTTCATCTGAAAACTGCTCATTTTCTTTCAATATTTCTTCCACTTCCACCTCCAAAACCTCCGATATTTTTAGCAAAAGAAGAACATTCATCGGGGTAATCCCATTTTCAATGCGTGAAACTGTCATACTGGAAACTCCAAGAGCCTCCGCAAAGCTTTCCTGACAATAGTCCTTTCTTCTTCTAAACCTCTTTACCCGCTCTCCTATGCCGGCCAGTCTTCTGTCAAAACTTTTTCCCATACACATCTTCCTCCATTTATCATTTCATTCAGCGCGCAAAAAACCGGAAAACCTCCGCACGCTGGGGCACAGAAAATTCCCGGCTTTGAACCTGGCTCATTCTGGTTACTCGCTCAGTCTCTGTATATTTTGTCTCCGAAAATAGGCTGTCAGCCGACTCTGCCGCTGTTCATCACAGCCTCCTAATTGTATTTCCACCTCTTTCCTGCATACCGGACATTTAATCTTCAGAATCCCTTCTGCCTTACCATATAGATCAAACAATCGTTTATTTGAGCAATTGGGACAATGGACTTTTATACATTGGGCTTCTGCAGGCATATGATTCTCCGTCATTGCTGATCATCACTCCCTTTCGCGGAGCCGGTCCCGCTCCTTCCGCTTCGCCGCTTGTCCGACGATTTATTTATATCTATTATACAAACATACGTTCTAAAAATCAAGACCATATATAGTAATATGGGAGATTTTTTTCTGAACAGCCGATGCTCGTTCTGTGGAAACCTGTTCTTCCTGCCACGCTTGGATATCTTTGTCCCGCTCTTGTTCTTGCCGGAACTGTCCTCCACAAGGTTGTATCCCGCCATGCGGCTCATCTGCCGCGGGCTGTCAAACCGTGCAGGGTCGCCAAGCTCCCCACGACATGCCGCCAGCGTTACCACGCCTATCCCCTTTATGCTAAGCAGAAATCCAAATGCCCGGTGGGTTCCATTCCAACAACAACGCGTACAAAATTTTCTTTCTTGGATATTCCCCGTATTCTTTCGAATATAGCTTCAAAGCCGTCTTTGCTGTTTTTGAATTTCAGGGCGCGGTCATGCTCTATGCCCCTGAAATCCACAAACCTTGCCCACTGGTAGTTCTTGGCAATATCTACTCCAACTACAAGAGTACCGGTTGTGATTGCCATTACCTTTTGTTTGAGATGGTCTTCATACTTAACTTTCATTGCCATAAAATCTCCTTTGTTTGATGTATTTGAGTGATCAGCTCATCCATACTATGATTTGCGGCATTCTCGCATTTAGCAAACATGGCTAATTTATATCAAACTGCACCTCTGTTTTTGGATAAGTGTTTGATTTGATATTGTCGACTTATTTATAAAAATCCGATATAATATATCAAAACGCACCACTATTCAAAATCGTGTGTGTTTTTTAGTAGAGGTGAAATAATGCATAACTCAAGAAATATCAAAATTCTTAGAGATATATTTTCTAAGCGCAATTATGTTATGACAACTGCTGAGCTTAAGGCAGCGAAGCTATACTATGCAGATATCCAGCGAATGTTGGAAGAAGGATTGATTGAAAAGGTTAAGCGAGGTTATTACCACTGGAATGAAAGATTTTTACGATATTTACTATCTGACAAGGACTTTTGATTTTGATGGTGCAAAATTGCAGACGGCAATTTTTAGAACCTTACAAAGGCGAAGAACGCCCTATGATAGGGATAGCTTCAAGAGAATTATTGCGCTTACCCATGATGCAGATATACAAAAACGGTGGAAATATTTCTTAAAAAATATTCAAGACAATTCGCTTGAGTTTGCCGTTGTGATTGATGAAATACGGGGATTTCTTGAGCCTGTGTTTGAGGCGATAGTTAAGGAAGAAGAATGGCAACAAGAATGGGAAAGTAATATGGGCAGTATAATCTGCCATCCAACAAAAGAGAATGTAAAATATAGGTTTCATTTTTTTCGCATCTTTTTTCCTGTACTTTCTTAATATTTCTATATGATAATTTTTAATCTTACTTTTCAGGAAAGCAATCTTAGATTATTCTTCCTACTATTATTAAGTATAATGTACTATGGTATTACCTGCTTCGTCAATCAGACTCTAAATTCCTTTCAGGATATTCCAAAATCAAAATGGAAGCGGCAGCCCCATAAGTCCTGCATTCTCCACGACAGATAATACTTCATTCGCAGTAAAACCAATACACACTGCATCCCTTATGTAATCAATCCCTGACAGAGCATCTTCGACAACGCAGAATCCACGCAGGATAACTTCCTCTGCCTTTGCAGTATCGAATACAATACCCCGCCGGGCGCAAAACGAAAGAAAGCCCGAAAACGTAAAGCTTTCAAGCTTTCTTTATATAATTACTTCAAGGTCGGCCAGTATTCCTTATTAGCTTCCATCAAATCATCTAATACCTCTTTTGCCACTTTCATGCTTGGCACAGTCTTATTCAGGGTAAAGGCTTCCAGTACTTTCTGATAGGAACCCTCGATACAGCCTTCTACTAAGAGTTTTTCACAGTTTAGCTGCTGCATCATCATTCCTTGCTGGAATAGCGGGATATTATCCTGTGCGATGACTTCCGGTCCTTTCTTACCGATGTAGGCAGGTACTTCTACCATAGCATCGTAAGGCATATTGGGGATAGCTCCCTTGTTTTCGGTGATGACCAGAAAACGCGCTTTCGTATCATTTTTCAATGCGATAGCCAAATCAGCAATCCAGTCACCATGACTGCCTGCATAGAATACGGTTTCGTCAATCTCGCCGGTAGCCAGATAATTGTCGATACCGTCGAACAAATTCTTTTCACGAGTCTCCATAACCTCGTTGGCGCGGGTGTGATTAGGATCGGAATGTTCCACAAATTCTTTCTGCTGCAAATAGTAGTTTAAATAGGTGTTAGGCAGAGTGTCCGGGAAATTCTTCATGATTTCGTACACGCCCTTCCATACATAGTACCAGCTACCTTTGGCGTGGCGGTTTGTTTTATTGTCGCTGTTCTTACCGGCTAAAGCTGCCTTATCTTTTAAATAAGCGGACGGCAGCAGGATTTCCTGCTCCATGATATAGTCTCTGAGCTTATGCATCATATCCTCGCCCTTGTATTCGATGCCAGCAAACCAGCCAAAGTGATTCAATCCATAATAGTCATAAACAATATTCTGTTTATCTTTAATGTTCAGAGCGGCAGCAACCATATCAATGATAGCGATAGGCATGTCGCAGATATTAATAATACGTGCATCAGGACGAAGCTTACGGCAGGCTTCAGATACAACGGAGGCCGGATTGGAATAGTTCAAAATCCAATAGGTTGGTTTTGCGTGTTTTTCGGCATCGTCAATTACCTGAATCATAGGGAAGATTGTACGCATACCATAAGCCAGGCCTCCGCAGCCGCAGGTCTCCTGACCTACACAGCCATGATGAAGAGGGATCTTTTCATCCAACTCACGCATTGCATATTTTCCTACACGCATCTGTGCGAAAATGAAATCAACATTTTTATAAGCTTCTTCTGCGTCATAGGTGATTGTCAGCTTGATTCCGCATTTTAAATCCTCATCCAGAATCCAGCGAACCAAAATGCCAACCTTATCCTGACGTTCTTTATCTAAATCAAACAGACGGATCTCATCTACCTCCAGTTCATTCCTGCGCAGAGCGATGGATTTTACAATACCCGGTGTAAAGGTACTGCCGCCGCCAACAATTGTAATGATCATGTGCTTTTCCTCCTTAAAAATTTTCATTTACATTTTTTCTAATGCATCCTCTACCTGACTGCGGACAGCCGCTACCTGCATGCCCAGAATAATCTGGATATCCTTGCCGTTGCGCTTGATACCGCTGTTCTTTACATTATTAATCAGAGTTTCATTAATCAGAGTTTCATCCTTTACACCCACTCTTAAACGGGTGAAGCAGTTTTCCAGTGAATCAATATTACTTTTGCCTCCCAGACCATTAATCAGGCTGATGACATCATCCGCTGCGTCGGAAGCGCCAACAGCCGGGGCTGCATTTGCTACAATATTTTCCACCTCGCGGCCAGGGGTTCTTGAATTCAGCTTCTTAATTAAGAAGGTGAACAGGAAGTAGTAAATTACGCTGACTGCGACACCCATGACCAATAACATAGGCCAGTTCGTCTTTTCCACGCCCAGTACCAGATTGGAAATCATAATGTTGACAATACCGCCGCTGGTAGAAGCCGGGATATTCAATACTTTTAACAATACCAGATTGATACCGCTGATTACTGAGTGAATCAGAAATAAAACCGGCGCCGCAAAGACAAATAAAAAGTCAATAGGTTCAGTAATTGCAGACAATACTGCAGTCAGCATCAAAGGCAGAAGGAGAGCCCTGGTCTTTTCTTTATTTTCTTTAAATGCAGTGGTAATAAATGCCAGACCAATACCGATATAAGGGAACAGGTTGCTAAAGGTGTAGCTGTTAAAATAGGTAGAGTCTGAGAAAGCCCCCGGCATATTCATCTCTGCTACACGGATAGGATATGCACCTGCTATAATGGTGTCGCCCAGTGCTAGTGTGCCGCCTACATCAGTAAACTGAAAAGGCGCATATACCAAATGGTGCAGACCGGTAGGAACTAACAGCTTATTTAGCAGACCGTATACAAACAGGCCTACATTGCCGCTGCTTACAATCATGCCGGATACTGCACTGATTGCAGACTGCACTAACGGCCATACGAAAGTCATGAGAAAGCCCGCGCCGATAGCAACAGGAATCATCAATAAGAATGGGAAACGCGTACCGGAGAACATGGAGAAATATCCATTGAACTGCTTACCACCAAACTTATTGAACAAATACCCGGTAAGACAGCCCAGCAAAATACCGCCAAATACGCCAGTATCCAGTACCTGAATGCCCATTACCTCAGCCTGACCTGTGCCGTACAGACCAAGCGTACCCGGCTCTGCAATCTTGCCAAAGAAGTTTAAAGTAATGTTGTTCGCATTTAAGAACATGAAGAAAGCCATCAGACCGACTAAAGAAGCATGTCCCTTGTCTTTCCTTGCCATAGCACCTGCAATGCCGACACAAAAAATAATGCTTAAGTTATTGATCAGATACATCAATGTATTATAAATTAAGTTACCAATTAACTGGAAAGACGCTGCCTGTAAAAAGGTCAGCTTTTCCGTAATCATTGTATTGGTCAATAAAATACCAAGAATCAGAATCGTACCAGCTACCCCCAGATACATCAGAGGCTGTACGATTGACCTTGAAAATATTTCCAAAGAACTTTTGATTTTTTCTTTCATGATTGAACTCCTTCATTTGAAATCAATGTAATAATGTGATAAATCAGATATCCTTTTTCTGAATCCGTCACCTTTTTATGATAGGTCTTTTGTATATAGTCTCCTATCCTCTCCACGCACTGAAAGGCTTCCGGATATTCCTGCTGCGTCAGTCGAAATACATATGTATCTTCCAGCTGTTTGCCCTCCTTATCCAACACTCTTCTGGCAAAAAACTGCAGATGCCTCATAAACCGTTCATATAATAGGGAATCATGATTGAGAACCACTTCATAATGATCCTGCACGATCCTTATAATTTCGCTGATCATCTGGAGACTTACAATCAGTTTGTCTGCCCGCTGGTTTAAGGTGGCATTTACAATATGCAGTGTAATAAACCCCATTTCATCTTCGGAAATACGAATGCCCATATGTTTATCAATGATTTTTGCTGCTTCTTCAGAAAGGGCGAATTCTTTTTTATAAAACTGTTTGATCTCCATAAGCAGGGGATTCCGGAACACCACCTTATTCTTTTCCCGCTCTAAGGACATACTGATGTGGTCTGTCAGTGTGATATAAATAGAGTCATCCAGGATTAAAACCGACCTTTCCCGAAGCATGCCTACGATTTCTTCTGCGATCGTCAGATAAATGGCTGGGATTTCCTGCACCAACTTAGCCAGCCGGTTTCCGATGCTTTCTTCGGCCAGTGTAAAAACTTTTTCAATCCTGTCTTCTTCAAGGAACTCACCGGCTTTTTTGCCAAAGACCAGGCCTTTTCCTATGACGATCATTTCTTCGCCTTTTTGATTTTCCACCATTACTACGTTGTTATTGTAAATTCTTTTGATCCTCATAAGAATTCCTTTCCATCAGGCAAGCCACAACAATTTTTCCCGAGGCTTTATCTGTCCGGTGTCCCTTTTATGCAAAGGACCAAGTTCACTGCTATCCGGCAGTACCACCATGGTAGTAGCCTCGTAACCACTGCTTTCAATTTTGTCCATATCAAAGGTGATCAGAAGCTGACCCTTTTCCACCCTGTCGCCCTGCCGCACCAGCGCTTCAAAACCGTCTCCGCCCATTTCTACTGTGTCAATGCCGATATGCAGAATTGCATTGATACCGTTATCTCCTGCAATGGCTATGGCGTGATTGGTGGGAAAAAGCGCTTCTACCATGCCGCTCATAGGAGCGTAAAGCTTGCCCTCTGCCGGGATAATGGCCAGTCCGTCACCCATGAATTTCTCCGCAAAGGCTTCGTCATTCACTGTTTCTAACGGGATGACTTCACCCATTAAAGGGCTGACAAGTTCTTTTGACGGCTTTCCCGATTCCGTGGGTGTACTTTCCGATTTCCCCAGGATACGTGATAAAATACCCATAATATACCCTCCTTCTGGAATTTCCTGCTTGTTCAGATTGCGGCAGTCCTTGATTCGTATTTGCGCAAGAACAAAAAAGCAGGCTTAACCAAAATCTTTAAATAACAATAAACGTTATTGAAAGAATTTGGTTAAGCCTGCTTACACAGTAACATTCCGCTTTTCTTATAAATGCATGATACCAAAACGCAAATGTTTTGTCAATGTTCGTTTTAAAAGAAATTTTATATATATGTTCTTTTTATAAGAAATTTTATATAATATTTTTTTCATAGTATTGTTTCCTTAAAAAAATGATGTTTTACCTGTCCCAGGGAAAATTGCTTTTTCTCTGAGACGCCCACTATTAATTCTGTAAATCTTCAATTAAAATCCATAATCCCACAATATACAACCTGCTGCAACCATTTTTTGATCCTGTGGATCATAAAAATTTGTTTTCAAATGCCATTGTGGCCTGCCCTTTTTTGAAAACCTCATACCCCAGTTGGGCTATACCAGCTCCAGCTAATAAAGTTTCCGTATCAAATAATACTTTTCCAACATATCCATAATGGCATATTTTAACCCCATGCCAATAATAATCATTTTGTGGTGTAAGATTCCAGTTCGATTGATTTTTACAATCCCACTTACCGTTTGGCATCACTTTTATTACAAAATAGCCTGTAGCTAATCGCCTTGTAATATCAACAATAATAGGCTCATCCACTTCATATATCCTCCGGCTTTTCCCTACTTTTTCCCTGATATCCGGCCCAAGCGGAAAGTATACAAAGAAAACGGGCGTACAAACCAACTATATGTCCAGGCATGCATCCACTTGGGTCTATGTATGGGATGAGCAGAGAAAACATCAGCATCTGTAAAATAGTCTTTTGACTCTGTTTCTTTTTCCTCGTGAACGCAGATTACAAAATTACCTTCGTTCATGCTTTAAACCATGGACTTAATATTTTGAATATTGGAGATATACTCACCTTGTTTCTTCTCTTGGAAAATGCAGACTGCTGTCACATTCGTATCCGGGTCAGATACATCCCCGCGTGAGACACTAGGTCTGACCTTCATCTCCCGGGACTTAGCGTCCGTAGATTGGTCGCCAACCAGCCCCTCATTCGTAGCATTCATTTTACACTGGTTGAACCTTACAACGTTCACGTGATACACCCAGTAGATTGAACAGGCAATGAGTAAATCTGGTATTGACTTTTTCTAATACATTTTAAAGGAGTATCTCTTATGCGCCTGTAATGCCTCCCTGTGACATTCCTCACACTCAGTCCCAAATCAACGGGCTCATTCCATAGATTAAAAGCCTTAACGGTAATCCAAAGGTTTGTATGTAACATATCAGTATGTACTATGAACCGGTTACTTCATGGCTTACGGATGCCGTTATCTTTGTCAGAGCCGTGAACCCCAACCTGATCAGGGACTTTTTTATTACTAATATTTACAATCTGCTTCATCATACATAGAAAATTCTTCTTCATCTTCTTATAGCCTTTTTCGCCCCACTTACCTGAATGTTTACATATATACAATTTATCACTTTCATAAGCCATACCTGCTGATAAACTTCGAAATCTGATTCCCTTCCGGGAATGTGCACAATTAAACACACTCCGGAATAATTGTGATTCTTTATCTGCACATATGAAATAAGTGATATGCACAGGATTTCCAAATGGACTGTCTCCATAATATTTTAATATAAAATCCTCAAAGCTCTCATTCATTTCCCTCATATGCTTCGCATCCATTACATGCAGATAAATAACTCCAAGCATTTCCGAATGTTTTCCATTTTGTCTCGTAAAAATAAGGATTTTTGCACCTGCATGTAAATCATATTGTTGCTTTAATACATATCCGTATGTTTCACATACAGATGCAAACCGCTGACTGAATATTTCATAATCTGTATGCACAATAGAAAATTTTTCTGCCCTGCTTCCCCCTGGCACAGAGCATCGGGTTGGTCCCCACACAGGTTTCGTTTTAAATGCTCTTTTTAAAATTCCCTCGTAATAATCAATGACTAATATATCCGGTATCAGGATAACAGCAAGCCACAAAAATAAAAATTTATCTTCTAAGGCCCGATATCTTATAAACGTGTTGTATATCCCATAGATTAATAGAAATACAATTTGAAAAAGCACATAAATATCCCGCCAATACAGCCCTTTAATTTCTGAAAATATATGAGGTTTATTTTCTCTAAAATGTCCCTGAACATAAAGTGGATTAAAACGGCTTCTTTTATTTTTAAATTCATCCAGCATGCCCATCATCGGAAGCCATGTTACAATGACGATTATGCCTATCAGAAGCAGAATTATCAGTATTTGTGTTTTTTGATTTCGTTCTGTCTGCTTATGTATATAATATTCCAACCCAAAAAAGAGAATGTAAAATATAAATTCCATTTTTTTTCGCATTTTTTTCCTGCGCTTTCTTATCTATTACTGTGTAAACCAGTGCAAAGAATTTCCATGAGCTATTCATAATCTCTTCCTAAAATACAAGCTTACTCGTTACCCGGATAATAGTACCTCTGATTATTCCATCCATGACTGATTTAAAAAATACCTGCTTCATACTGTCAGAACTCCACTTTTCTGATCATGCTAAACCATTTACTCCAGGGAGATTCAGGATTCTCTCCGGAATACATATCAAATTTACTAATACATAGTCAAAAACCATACTCCCACATTACAGTGCCTGCACCAAATTGATGAACCGGTTTTCTACATTCTCCTTCTTCTGCGACGCACTCTGGTGTCTTCCAGCTCCACGTTCCAGCTCTTTAATTTTTCCAGAAACATTTCTTCATCTACTTCGTATTTTCTTCCACCGTTTATTTCTCTGTCTCCACCTCTCCAAATATATGGCTTAATAGAAAAATATACATAAAAAAACGAGAACGGATGTACCAAATTGCTATATGTACTGGCATGCATCCACTTAGGCTTATGTATTTTATGGATGGAAAAAACGACTCCCTCTGTATAATAATATCCTGGAGCATTATAGTAATGTTCTATTCGTTTTACCCGCAGGTTTTTCCATAGATACTTCTTTCTGATAAACCAAAGACAAACCGTACAGCCCTCCTCGTCCATTATGAGTGTCCGGCTATCAGATAGCCAGACACGTGCTAAAAAGCCCAAAAACATAGTCATAATAATCATACATATCACATCCGCCTCACTGGACAGATTGATTTCAAACGACAATATCATCCAGACGCATACTCCAATCCATATTGCCATTCCTATACTATCCCACATTATTGCCGTCTTGCCACATTTTATTTTCATATAGTATCCCCTCTTAAATATGTCTCAGGTTTCACCGGGTTTCTTTCATTGACGTCTGTATATTTTTTGTCCCGTATCACTTCAAAACACTTCCACAGTTTCACGACAAAATTTTATTCTGTTAGCTTTTTTATGAACGCAGGCCGCAAAAGCCGCCTGCATTCATGCCTTTAATACAAATAAAGCAATTTAGCTATTTCGAATATATTGTATATCTGGTCAATGTTCCTGTCCTCGGATTATATCGCGCACCATAACCAATAATCCTACTTTGTATCACTCGTACCATATCTGCATACTCCTGTGATTGATCTTTTATCATCCTTCACATAACATCACCTAACATACCCGTTAAATTATATACCTTACACCACATATTTCATACAGAGTATACGCCCGGTTTTTATCACACGCTCCTCCTCCACAGTACATCACTTTATCATATACATTTCCTGATTTCTTTGTTTTAACAATATAATAGGTTCTCAAAAACCTGTTTTGTTCCTTTATTATTATGCACTTTCCCATCTTAGAACTTTCAGGCGGGGCTTTAAAAATGGAACATGCAGGAAAATGCCTGAAATTATGTATTGATAATCTTTTAAATCTTTTATAAAAGGCAATTCTGTATGCTTTTCCTAATAATATAATATCTACAAAAACACAAAATGAAGTATAACCTAAAAAAAGAAGCTCCATTGCATCAAAAAAGTATTTACCAGTCATCCAAAGTACAGCGGAAAAAAATAGAAACCCTGCTGCATGCAACTGACTTGACCGTATCATTTCAATCGGTATTTTTGACTTTTTCTTATATTCGTCCCAAAACAACACCCCATATTTCTCAATAGTTCTGCATCTTTTTTCAGGGTATCCCGTTACTAATAACTCCTTTCTGACTTTCTCGCTAGGTAAAGCTCGCCACATCATAAGCAATAGAAACTGAACGTACAAATATTGCATGTTTAGCCATTTAAAAACGAATGCCAAAACACCACATATTGCACTAAAAGTTACATTATGCATCTCATTCCCCCAATGATTTAAAGTATTGTTAATTACCTGCCCGATGAAAAATCAAAAGCATTACTACAATTTAATGTGGATTTTTCTATTCCGATACAACTTTACAAAATATACACATAAAAGCAGTATCCTTAAAATTATAGTTATACAGGCAAAAACATTTAAATAAAGCAGAATTAACAATCCTTCTCCCGGCCCTATTTCTCTTGCCGGAATCAATTCTGAGACTGGCAGTATTATATATAATAAAATACAGTATGAGATAATACAGCTTATAAAACTGATACACCAATCAATCAGGAACTTGTTTTTGCTTACATAAAAAGTATAACACATGCTAATACACGATATTATAATTCCTACTGTAGCAAATGCAAAGAACTTCCATAAATGATTCATGATTCCTTCATAAAATACAAGCACACTCGTTGTCCAGACGACAGTTCCCCTGAGCATTCCATCTACAACCGACATAAAAAATACTCGCTTCATAGTGTCTGGTCTCCTCTCTCCTAACCATGCCCATCTGATTATTCCAGAGAGAGCTCAAACTCTCTCTGGAATAATAATTTTAGTACTAAAAAAATCAAAACCTATAATCCCACAATACAGAGCCCGCAGCAATCATCTTCTGATCCTGTGGATCATCGAAATTGCTTTCCCACTGCCACTGTCGTTTTCCCTTAGATTTAATATCCGACCGAAGCTGATACAGACCTGCGATTATTACAACCAGTTCAACAAGGAACGAAAAATAAATGCGTACCTGAAAAAGCTAAAAGCACTTGGCTGGGAAGTCCCGGTAGTTGCCGCCTGAACCTTCCAGATAAGTTCAAAAAACCTTTTTAAGCCTGACAGGAGTAGTCTGCGCTTTTTTGGCTACTCAGAAGGTTTGGTTTCACAGTAAATTCATATTCTGGCGAGGGTGGCAAATGTTCCTTTCCTCTCTTACCATCTTTCCACTCATGATCGTGCGGAAACGGAAGATTACCTGTTTTCTTTTATCTCCTTCTTCTGCGACGCACTCTGGTATCTTCCAGCTCCACGTTCCAGCTCTTTAATTTCTCGAGAAACATTTCTTCATTTACTTCATATATAGTGCCGCCCAATGGTTTTCCCACTTTCTTCCGGATATCCGGCGCAAGAGGAAAATATACGAAGAAAAAGGAGAAGGGATGTACATGCCAACTATATGAATAAGCATGCCACCACTTCGGCTTATGTATGGCATGGACGGAGAAAACAGCAGCATCTGTATAATAATGATGTTGGTCTCCTGGAATATTATAATAATGTTCTATTCTCTTAATATATAAGTTCTCCCAACGATATTTTTTTTTGTACCATAAAAAGCAGACAGTACAGCCTTCCTCATCCATAGTAAACGTACGCCCTATCGATATCCAAGCTTTAAAAAAAAGCAAAAACGGATAAAAACAAACAAAGCCAGAATAAAAAACACCAACCTCATATATTCCAGAAATAAACATTCCCGTAATACTTATGAAAAATATACTTAATCCTATAATATTTTCTTTACCGGATTTGATTACCACGCATACATCCTCCTTTTCCAAGCCCTATATAATCACTTTAGCTTACACTATTATGCCTTTGTTCCGTAATATCATATCATCGCTGTTTCTTAATTAAAATAGTTCTTTGACTCTGCTTTTTTCTATCATGAACGCAGATTACAAAATAACCTGCATTCATGCTTTAAATCAAAGAAGAATACATTAATACTTTGCATATATTGGATATAGTCGTTTTACTCCATTTCTTAAATAATATCTATGTCCGATAATTCTTCTGCGTTTTACAGGTACCATATTCACAATCTGTCGTTTTACAGGTACCATATTCACAATCTGCCGTTTTACAGGGGCCCGGTTAGATTTTGGTACCGCATTACTGGTAACTCCTTTATACGTTGCCGCCGCTATGCTGTTATATCCCGTTCCAAAAGTCAGATCTGCGCTGGCATTAGCCGCAAGGATTCTCAGATCAATATCCGGACTAATTACCCAACCATGTACATTATTGATGCTTGCTGTCGTACATACGGCGCTTACAAGGCCGACAGCAACCGCTTGCTCTATGCTTGTCCCGCTTTTTAAACTTGCACGAGCTGCATATATTCCGCTGATTCCGCCGCTCAAGTATGGCCCAATCACAGGAATGGCGTTTGCCGCTCCTGATAATCCGGCTATCGCAGCATCCTTTAAGCCATAGTCTATCCTCTTCTTTCTTTCATGAACGCAGGCTACAAACAGCCCGCGTCCATCCTATTACGCTTTTCTGGTATCATATCTACATACTTCTGGATCAATCTTTTATTACTGGTGACACCCTTGCACGTTGCCGATGAAATACGGTTAATTACCTTCGTTCATGCTTTAAAACCATAAACCTAATACTTTGAATATTGGAGATATACTGACCTTGTTTCTACTCTTGGAAAATCACATCGTCTCCCAAAAAAATTCCTAAAACCACATTTCTGCTTCATTCAACATTTCTACTAATTCATCCATATCCTCATAGATACAATCTATGTCTTTAATCAATAAATATGGAGGTCTGCAAAAACAAAAATTAATTATGGAAATCTCCCATATCGCCCACATAGGATAATAATCGACTTCTCCATCATGTAAATCAACTTCTAACAGCCTTCCATTTTTATGCACTTCACAACATATGCTGCAAGAATAATCCCAGCGAACTTGTAACCTGCTGTCAGAACCTAAATTTTTACACATGTATCCCCACTGAAGAGCTATTTTTAAAGTGCATCCATGCTTATGAAAAAATGGTTGATACTTTTCATTTATAATTTCTAGTAAAATTTTTAACATTTTTTCTTCATGCTGTATGATTTTATCTTCCATATCCAAAGGATATTGAAATCTGGTTCTGATTTTTTTCAAAATCTTCATAATCTCCTCCAAAATAAGGTCCAATGTAATGTTTTTTTATTAGAAATGCTCCACACTCGATTATCCCGATTGTATGACCAGCGATTTTTTTGCCAATGCCAAACTTGATGCGGACCACCTTTATGTGGTGAATGTAACTCTATTGATCTATATGAAAGATTCCCGCTTTGTTTTTTTACTCCATACCTTACACCCACATAACCATTCTTTTTGCTAGTCGGTTTCAGTCTTCCAATCTTATTTACATAGGTTCCCTTGGAAGCCAGTGCTACAGTAGATACTCCCGCGGAAACTCCACCCCACATAAATCCATTAGCCGCACCATTTATAGCAGCTTTTCTGGCGCCATTCCATAATACATCTGTATCATCCGCGGAAATAAATCTCCGAATCATAATACCTGTTATTCAGGTAATACATCCCCGTCTCATGATCATAGTAGTAGCCCCTGTGACGGAACGGATTATCCACACCTGCCGTATCCTTCATACTTCCGGTGATGCTCAAAATCTTTCCCAAACTATCATACGTATAATGTACTATGATATTATCTGCCCTCTATCACATGCTTACTTAATCGGCAGGAAAAAATCTCTCTGCCCCATACATCCCTCAATAGAGCGCCACCGAAATTTAGAAGCACAGATCAAAGTTCCGGTATAATCGTTTAAATCTGCTTCTGTTAAGTGTCCACAATCACACCAGTAAATACAATCATCTTTTAAAATCATAGTTGAATCAAATATTTCGCAGGTCTCCTGATCATCTATTGGAAATAACTTCAAATACTTTAGCCCTTTAAACTCCATTTCGATCATAGAATTTTCTTCATATTGGCGCTGTATAATAACACTTAAAATTCTACAATCATTTACAGGATACATTGATAATTCATCATCAACATATGCTCCACTTAAATATTTTAACTCTTTTATACAGCTATCATGGAAAAATCCAACATTTTCCATAAACCTTTTTAATGCATTCTCATCAGAAATTTCTGCCCACATAAACATTCCTCCTCGTATATTGATTAACAATATCATCCAAATATCATTATTATACCTTTACTTACACCAGCACTAAGTGGAGTAAAAAGGAAGTCATCTGCAACATAATTTTTATCTCAAACTCACTATGATCAAATATTTTACATCAATACCCATGCTCCCATAAAAAGCAACCTAACTTAACCATTAACTGGTCACGAGGATTATCAGAATTTGATGCAATAGCGCTTCTGCCAGTGAATATTCTTGTATAGGCATATTCTTTCACAGTCAGCAGATTTTCCCCTGCATCGTAATAATAAACAAAGGACTTATTACACCCCACTATTCTCATGGGATAGACGATTCACCACATTGTATTCATAGGTATTGGACTTGAATATCACTCCCGGCTCAAAACTGTATACCGCTCTGATACTAGTAGAGTTGTTGTCAATATCATATGTGTAACCGGTCAGTTTTTGTCTAATCCACAGGGAAATCAGCAGGTTTAAAAAACTTTTACAGCTTATGGGTACTATCTATTTTGTTATGTTTACCTGTCTGTGGATAATTTTTATCAGGAATCCACCATTTGAAACACTGTCCCAAAAAATAAACAACTAAAAGCGATCCCCTCAAAACCACAGTAATGATGGTAAAACCAAATAAATACAAAGGTATCATAACACCATCCCCTGGCACCAACTCTCTTAACTGCAACGGAAACCGAACGTTAATAAATAAAACTCCTAACACTAGAATATTGACTAGAATACTAATAAGGAATCTAATAATTAATTTGTCTTTACTTGCATGAAAAGTATAAACCATACTAAAACAGGACAATACAATCCCTACCATAACAGCTATTAAAGTTCCTTCCATAGAAATTATTATAAACTCAGAATACAGCAGTCCAAGTGTCCCCCATATAATAATAGCTCTCATAATTCCATCTATTATAGATATAATAAATATTTTTTTCATAGTAATCTCCATTCCGCCGCCAAGTCGGCGGCACAAATAGTAACGAAGGTCTTCCAATCCTCCACGTTGCTGATAAAATACTTTTTAAAGAAGCTATACTACAAAGCACGGGGAGGTAAGTCGTAAGGACTTTCTTCGTTTTAGACAGCATAGTAATCAGTGTAAGTTCCATCTTTCAGGCACAAATAATGGCTCGCAAGACCGTACAGTAAGAATTGTTTTAACTTCTCTGTTAAATGTGCGATGGAACAGT